>ERZ1031095.83-NODE-83-length-27835-cov-12.848632_pt1 | contig 27835 bp, 20 predicted proteins | sample MGYA00517108_ERZ1031095 | MGnify/ENA primary metagenome ERZ1031095 (study PRJEB33719, sample SAMN04261275) | wastewater metagenome | biome: rural village; feature: human; material: feces | host: Homo sapiens | place: El Salvador | collected 2013-01-07 ... | reverse complement strand
AGGTGTACATTAAAAATGGAAAGAAGACATTATTTGCTTATTGAAATAGTTGAGGGTGTGTTAAAACTCTCTTATTCTTAAAAAATCACAAAGCCCTGACTTTCACAAGCCAGGGCTTTGCTATGTCTAAAAGTTGTTGTAACTCTTACTTTTGACTTCCTCTTAAGAATGACGATACCATGCGCTTCTTTCTGAACAACGACAAATAGAGCAGTTGGCATTTTGGTTGATTCATTGTCCAAGCAGAAGAACCGTGTTATTTATATGGAGTTTTCTTCTTTATTGAAGAATAAAATCGCTAAATTTGCAGTATCTTAAACACTCTTTACAACAAACTGAAAACGATATGAGAGAGAAAATAGACTGCTTTCTGCCGTGTAGCGATGCCGTTACGCTCGGCAAGACGCTGCAGACACTCAGAGAAAGCAAGACAATCCAGCATATAAACCTTCTTGTTACCGATGCACAAGAATGTGCGGAGGAGAACGGCAGTTCTGATACCATGTTGCCAGCGGACTGTACGAAGATAACAGTAGACTCGCTTCTTTCCACCAAGACCATGCTCACCATTGAGGAGCATACCGACGCCGAATACGTGCTCATAAGCCTGAAGACCACCCCCGTGGACCTCGGACTGAACGCATTGGAGCGTATGCTGCGCGTGGCTACGGACAGTTGTGCTGGCTTGGTGTATGCCGACAGCTACGTGAAGAAGGAGAGTGGGGTGGAGCGTCATCCCGCCATCGACTATCAGACGGGTAGTCTTCGCGACGACTTCGACTTCGGACAGCTGGTCCTTATACGCTCGTCGCTGCTCCACGCCTATGCAGCCAGCAAGCGCCCCGAATATAACTGGGCAGGATTTTATGACCTTCGCCTTTACATAAGCAGAAAGGCGCCGCTCTTCCACATTAACGAATATCTCTACACTCAGGTGGAGACGGACAACAGAAAGAGTGGCGAACGCCAGTTTGACTATGTGAATCCGCGCAACCGTGAAGTGCAGGTGGAGATGGAGCAGGTGGTTACCCGACATCTTGAAAAGATAGGTGCAACGGTAGACACGTCGTCTTACCTGAAGCCCGACTTCAGCGAGCAGGACTTCGCGTGCGAGGCAACAGTCGTCATACCCGTCTACAACCGTGAACGCACCATTGCAGACGCCGTGCATTCAGCCCTTGAACAGAAAACCACATTCAAGTATAACGTCATCGTCGTGGACAATCATTCCACCGACTCTACCACGCAGATACTCAGTGACATTGCTGCCAAGGACCAGCGCCTCGTACATATCATCCCCGAACGTACCGATCTCGGCATCGGAGGATGCTGGAATGTTGCCACGACCGACCAGCGCTGCGGTCGTTTTGCCGTACAGCTCGACAGCGACGACCTCTATTCCTCGCCCAAGACATTGCAGCGCATCGTGGACGAATTCCACAAGCAGGGAGCGGCTATGATTGTAGGATCGTACCGCATGTGCAACTTCAAGCTCGAGACATTGCCGCCGGGACTTATTGACCATGCCGAGTGGACCGACCATAACGGACCTAACAACGCCCTGCGCATCAACGGACTCGGAGCGCCAAGAGCTTTCTTTACGCCAATCCTCCGCCAGATTCAGTTCCCTAACACCAGTTACGGCGAGGATTATGCTGTCGGACTTGCCTTCAGCCGCAAGTATCGCATTGGCAGAATCTACGACGAACTGTATCTCTGCCGCCGCTGGGATGGCAACAGCGACTCTGCACTCAGCATCGAACGACAGAACGCCAACAACCTGTATAAGGACCGCTTGCGCACGCTTGAGGTGTCGGCACGCCAGCAGCTCTCACAGGGCAAGGCAGACATCTCTGCCGACAACTCGCTGCAACGCTTCTTCAATCGTCAGCTGGAGGTGTGGGAGAGTGCGCGTGAGCACTATCATGACCTCCGCAACGTGAAGACACGCGAACTGGCAAGTGGCGAGCAGACGATGAAGGTGCAGTTCAATCCGGCACGAATCGTATCCACCGGTGCTGCCATCGACAAGAAGACAATAGCCAAGCGCCCGTGTTTCCTCTGTGAGCATAACCGCCCTAAGGAGCAGATGCAGAAGCAGGTGGACAAGAACTTCACGCTGCTTGTCAATCCGTTCCCCATCATGCCGCAGCACTTCACCATACCTTTGCGTGCACACCGTCCGCAGAGCATCGGACTGAACTACGGCGAGATTTATCGTCTACTGAATGCTTATCCTTCATTGACCGTGTTCTATAACGGTCCCAAGTGTGGAGCTTCTGCACCAGACCACATGCACTTCCAGGCTATATGCTCCGGCATGCTGCCTTTGCAGACCGAATGGCCCAGACTGAGCCGCGACTGCGAGGTGCTTGTCAAGAAGGAAGGACATGGCGACATTGTAGGCGTGCGCGGTTTTGCCGTACCCGTATTTGCCATACGCACCTCAGACCAGGCAGCAGGCGAACAACTCTTCCGTGTGCTCTATTCCGCATTGCCTATGCACGGCGGCGACACGGAGCCGATGATGAACATCGTGGCATGGCGCGACGGCAGCGACTATCAGGTGGTGGTAATCCCGCGTCGCAAGCATCGCCCTGACTGTTACTTTGCCGAAGGCGAGGAGCAGCGTCTGGTAAGCCCTGGAGCGCTCGATATGTCGGGCTTCATCGTTACTCCACGTCAGACCGACTTCGAGCAAATCACGCCGGAAGAGGCTGTCAGCATCATTCAGGAGTGTGGCATTACCAAGGCAGATTATGACGAGATAGCCGACAAGCTGCGCACCATTGCAGCAGGAAAGGCTTCTGCCAACGACCATTTCGCAGGAAAGCAGCCCAACGTATCAGTAGGCATCGTAAGTGGAGCAAGGATAGCTTTCTCGCTTAATGGCCCGTATATGGCAAAGGGAAATCTTATTGACGGCGAACAGGTGGTGGAGTTCAGCGAAGGAGCCATCCTTTGGAACGGCACGCAATATCGCGAGCTGACGTTCATTCCGCAACAGCAGAACGCTTCGTTCTCTTTGCACGACGTCACCATCGGCGTAAACTTCCATTGGGAACGACAGGAGACGCAGATCTTCCTCGGAACGCTGCGCCTTGTGGTCGACTCGGATATGGTCTGCGCCATAAACGAACTGCCTGTGGAGTCGTATCTGGAGAGCGTCATCTCCAGCGAGATGAGCGCCACGTCCAGTGAGGAACTGCTCAAGGCTCACGCCGTAATATCGCGCTCTTGGCTTCTCTCTCAGATAGAACAGCGACGCGAACATCAGACCAGCGCCGGACAGAACGGCTTCTTCTCGTTCATCCGCAAGGACGACGAGCTGGTGAAGTGGTATGACCGTGAGGATCACACCATCTTCGATGTCTGCGCCGACGACCATTGTCAGCGTTATCAGGGCATCACCAAGGCCACGAGTCCGAAGGTGGCGCAGGCTGTGCTTGCCACACGCGGACAGATACTGATGAGTGGCGACGAGATATGCGACGCCCGTTTCAGTAAGTGCTGCGGCGGTGCAACGGAGGAATTCCAGTACTGTTGGGAGAACATTCGCAAGCATTATCTTGTGTCGGTGGCTGACGCTAAGGGACAGCCGGCGCTGCCTGACCTTACCGTTGAGGCAGAGGCTGAACGCTGGATACGCACGTCGCCGGAGTCGTTCTGCAACACTACGGACAAGACCATACTTTCCGAGGTGCTCAACGACTACGATCAGGAGACTACTGACTTCTATCGTTGGCATGTGGAATATACGCAGGAACAGCTGAAGAGTCTTATTGCTGAAAAGCTGAAGATGGACTTCGGTGACATCCTCGACCTCCAACCCGTGGAGCGCGGACGAAGCGGACGACTCTGCCGATTGAAGATTGTAGGCTCGGAGCGCAGCTTCACCATCGGCAAGGAGCTGGAGATAAGACGCGCTCTCAGCGAGACACATCTCTATAGTAGCGCCTTCGTAGTGGACAAGCTGGACGTTAAGGACGGCGTTCCTCAGAAATTCCGCCTGACCGGAGCCGGTTGGGGTCACGGAGTGGGCATGTGTCAGATTGGTGCAGCCGTGATGGGTGCCAACGGATACAGCTACGACAGCATCCTCTTACATTATTATAAGGGTGCGGAGATAAAGAAGATATACAAATAAAGATCTGAATATGAAGAAGACGAGTCCGTGGGCATGGATTCCCACGTTATACTTTGCGGAAGGCTTGCCCAATGTGGTCGTCACAGCCCTCTCCATTGTTATGTATATGCAGATGGGGCTTAGCGATGCAGAGGTGGGACTCTATACCGGCTGGCTCGCCCTGCCATGGGTGATAAAGCCGTTGTGGAGCCCGTTCATCGACCTTCTCAAGACCAAGCGCTGGTGGGTGCTGGCAATGCAGCTGCTTATGGGTAGCGCCCTTGCCGGCATTGCCTTCACGCTGCCCACAGCCTTATGGTTCCAGGGTTCGATGGCTTTCCTGTTCCTGATGGCGTTCGCCAGTGCCACACACGACATTTCGGCGGACGGATTCTACATGATAGAGCTTGACGCTCACAACCAGTCGAAGTATGTGGGTCTGCGCAATACGTTCTATCGCCTTGCCGTGATATTCGTCAATGGCGCGCTTGTGTCGCTGGCAGGATTGCTGGAGCATCATTTCCACATGACCGTTGTATATACGTGGACCCTTATATTCTACGCCCTTGCAGCCATCTTCATAGGCATTTATCTCTATCATTGCAAGATGATGCCCCGACCGGCGGAAGACGTCAGTTCGGAGAAGAGCGTGTCAGAGGTGGCGCATGAGCTGCGTACCATCATCGGCTCGTTCTTCTGCAAGTTCGGCTTGAAGGAGACGCTCTTCGTGATGCTCTTCCTTCTGCTCTACAGATTCCCGGAGGCTCTGCTTAATACGATGACCAAGACCTTCCTCATGCGTTCCAATACCGAAGGCGGACTGGGACTCACGCCGGAAGAATACGGTCTGGCGCAGGGCACGGTAGGACTGATAGGCTTGTTGCTTGGAGGCATATTGGGAGGCGTGCTGGTCAGCAGGGACGGCATGAAGAAGTGGCTTTGGCCTATGGTTTGCGCCATAACGCTGCCCGACGCCGTGTACATTCTCCTGAGTTACACGCTCACGTCCAACCTTTGGGTGGTGTCCACCTGCCTCTTCATCGAGCAGTTTGGCTACGGACTCGGATTCACCGTTCTCACGCTTTACATGCTTTACTACAGTCAGGGCAAGTTCCGCACGTCGCATTACTCGATTTGCACAGGCATCTCTTACCTCGGACTGATGCTCCCCGGCATGGTTTCGGGATACATAAAGGACCTTGTAGGTTACCAGATGTTCTTCATCATCGTCATGGCATGCTGCCTGATAACGTTCCTCGTAACCGCCTTTCTGAAGATTGATCCCGACTTCGGAAAGAAGTAAATAATAAATAAAAGCCAATGACAGACCATAACCATACTGGCAATACGCCTTGCACGCTTTCTTCCCAGCCTCAGACAGAGGGGCAGGGAGGGCAGCGTGTGCCGCGTCGTGTAAGCTGGTTATGGCTCCCGTCGCTGTCCTTCAGCGATGGTGTTTCGATGGCTGTCGTTGTGCTTTTGCTTGTGATGCTGCGCCGTTTCGGTCTGAACAACAGCCAGACCACGCTTGTTCTGGCGTTGCTCTGCATACCATTCTCGCTGCGTCCGTTGCTGGAGAAGGTCGTGACACACTTCCGCGGCACCACTAAAGTATGGATACTCACGTCCGAGTTTATCTCTGCCTTGGCGTTATGGGGTGTGGCTTTCGTCATTCCTACGCCTTATCGTCTTGAGGGCACGCTTTGTCTTCTGCCCTTCTTCACATTCTCCATCGTTCTCCACCGTATTGCTGTGGAGCGCTTTTACCTTCCTTTATGCCCTCCGTTGCCGGGCTTCCATACGCTTATAGTGAAGCTGTTTCGTGGTGTAGCCATGCTGTTTGGCATTGGCTGCATGGTTATGGTGGCAGGTAATATGGAGGTATTGACCCGAAACATACGCTATTCGTGGAGCCTTGTGTTCTACGTTATGGCTGGCATATTTTTCTTTCTTTGGCTCTGGCACAGCATCTTCCTTCCCGTCAGACCACATCCCGCATACCCGGAAAGCGACCTTTTCGGCCTGCACAAGGGCGAATATGAGGAAGCCTTGAACGGCATCCTGTCAGGTTCGTCCAACCGTGTCAGCTTATTGCTCATGGCTTCGTTCGCGTTGGCGGCGTCCTTCCCTCTTCTTGGCATCCCGCTCTTCGTCATTGATATGCCCCATAACGGCGGTCTTGGCATGTCGCCGCAGGAGTTTGCGCTCATCGTAGGTACGGTAAGCGTAGGCGCCGTGTTCTTCGGAAACGTCCTCGGCACAAGTTTGTGTCGTAAGTACGGGCTGCGTCTGTGCCTGTTGCCGATGACTGTGCTCTTCTCCGGTCCGAGTCTGGCAGCACTTTATATGAGCTTCAATCTTTCCGTCTCGCTTGCAATAGTCTGCCTCTTGTTCAGTATTGCAGGTGTTGCGGCTGGCGTTGGCTTTGCAGCATTGTCCGCTGTGACCGCCCGTTTCGCTGCGAGCGGCAGGGGAGAGGTGTGTCGTCGCTCCGTCATGCTTGGCGTGATGGCTGTTGTGGCAACGCTATGTGGCGGCATGACCGGCATTTTGGAGGAAAACATAGGTTACCGTCAGTTCTTCGTAATGTCGTCATGGATGTACGTGGTGCCGGCGATTGTGGCGGTGATGTATATCGCCAATGACAAAATACGTCTGAAGTAATCCAAACAATTGTTAATATTAAGTAGTCTGAATAAACTTTCTGACCGATATCTGTATCTAAGAAGTCAGAGAGATTATAAAAGTGTATTATTAGTTTAGAATTACACACATATTCAAACAAACATGATTTTATCAAAGAGAACAATAGCAATGGCGTCAATGGCAGGTCTTATGCTTATGTCGATGCCAACGGAATGCGCAGCAAGACAGTGGTCGCTGAAGGATTGTATTGATTATGCTTTGGCCAACAACATCCAGTTGCAGAAAGCCAAGGTGCAGCAGCTTTCTGCCCTTGAGGACATAAAGCAGAGCCAGTCAGCCTTGCTACCTTCCCTTAGTCTGTCAACATCACAGAACGTAAGCTACAATCCGTGGCCTGAACAGGGCTCGGCAATGATTGCCGGAAATAAGGTTCAGGCAGACGTGAAGAAGGTGTATTACAATGGTTCTTACTCGTTGTCGGGCAACTGGACTGTATGGAACGGCGGACAAAACACCAATACTGTCAAGCTGAACAAACTCGCTGCAGAGCAGGCACGCCTCGATTCGGCTGTCACAGCCAACAACGTGCTCGAGCAGATAGCCCAACTCTACGTCCAGATACTCTATTCTGATGAGGCCATCTCCGTCACGAAGGAGAGCCTTAAGACCAGCCAAGCCAATGAGGAGCGCGGCAAGACAATGGTGTCGGTGGGCAAGATGAGCAAGGCAGACCTTGCACAGCTGACCGCCCAGCGCGCCGAAGACGAATATAGCATCGTGGAGGCTGAGAGCAATCTGCGCAACTATAAGCGCCAGCTCAAGCAGTTGCTCCAGATAGCTGATAACGACGAGTTTGACGTTGTCATTCCTTCCACGACGGACGAGATGGCTCTAAAGGACGTACCTGCCCTCAACGATGTTTATGCAGCATCGCTGACACAGCGCCCTGAGATACAGAACGCAAAGCTTGGCATCGAAAGTAGCGACCTTAGCGTGAAGATAGCCAAGGCAGGTAAGTTGCCGACAGTAGGACTGAACGCCGGTCTCTCCACTTCCACCACATCAATGAACAGTAACGGATGGGGCAATCAGATGAAGAACAACTTCACGGTTGGCGGTGGTGTTACGGTGAGCATACCGCTCTTTGATAACCGTAAGACAAAGACTGCCGTAAACAAGGCGATGCTTCAGAAGGAGAACTATATGCTGGACCTGCAGGACAAGCAGACCACGCTTTATTCAACGGTGGAGAACTATTGGCTGCAAGCCGTTACCAATCAGAACAAGTTTAAGGCGGCTCGCGTCTCAACGGAGAGCGCACAGGCAAGCTATGAGCTTCTTTCCGAGCAGTTCAATCTGGGACTGAAGAACATTGTGGAACTGATGACGGGCAAGACACACCTCCTGCAAGCTCAGCAGAACGAGCTTCAGAGCAAGTATCTCGCCATCCTTAACCTTAACATGCTTGACTTCTATCGTACAGGAGAAATAAAGTAACAAAAGATTATAAAGGAGAAACCTTATAATAATGAATAGCAAAGAATAACTGTAGTGCCGCGGGCAAGAATGCCCGCAGCTCCTACTGTTTGTCTTATATAGATACGTTCTCACATTCAAGCGATCAAGCTAACCTTATAAGATAGAGATTTTATAAAGAGTAATAATAATTAGAGATTTATATTAGAGAGATGAAAAAATTAAGCAAGGTATGGGTGGTAATGGCTATTGTCGCTATCATCGCAGTTGCCGTATGGGCATTCTCAGGCGGCAAGAAAGAGCAGCAGATTTCGTTTGACACGGCTCCCGTCGCGTCGGCAAACATCCAGAACAGCATTACTGCCACCGGTACGATTGAACCGGTGACGTCCGTTACGGTGGGTACGCAGGTGAGTGGCATCGTCAGCAAGCTCTATGTTGACTATAATTCAGTGGTGAAGAAGGGACAGGTGATTGCCGAACTCGACAAGACCAATCTTCTCAGTCAGCATGCCACTGCCAAGACGCAGCTTGCCACCGCGCAGAGCCAGCTCAACTATCAGACCGCAAACTACAAGCGCTATCAGACTCTTTTCCAGAAGGGACTTGTGGCAGCCGACGATTATGACAATGCCAAGCTTTCGTATCGTCAGGCTGTGGAGCAGGTGGCTTCAGCCAAAGAGGAGGTGCAGCGTGCACAGACCAATCTCGGTTACGCCACCATCACGTCGCCCATTGACGGTGTGGTGCTCTCCAAGTCAGTGGAAGAAGGTCAGACTGTGGCAGCCAGCTTCTCTACGCCGGAACTCTTCACCATCGCTCAGGACTTAACAAACATGCAGGTGGTGGCTGATGTGGACGAGGCTGACATAGGCGACGTGAAGGAAGGCGAGCGTGTCAGCTTCACCGTGGACGCTTATCCTGATGACACCTTCGAGGGCACAGTAAAGCAGGTACGTCAGGAAGCCACCACTACCAATAATGTGGTAACCTACGAGGTGGTTATCTCTGCCCCAAACGCCGACCTGAAGCTTAAGCCGGGTCTTACAGCCAACGTCACCATTTATACTGCAGAGCGCAAGGGTGTGCTTGCTGTTCCGTCAAAGGCTCTGCGCTTTACGCCTACAAAGGAGACTGTCGGCAAGATGAAGATTGTGGACGTGCAGGGTGCGAAGAACAAGGTATGGACCATTGAAGGCAACAGCATTGTTGCGCATAAGGTGAACATCGGTATGGCGGACGGCACCAATACACAGATTCTTGGTGGCGTGCAGGCTGGCATAAAGGTGGTTACCGGACTCAGCGTCATTGGAGGCGAGGAGCCTCAGGCAGAAGCTGCTGGCGGTGAGAGCAGCCCGTTTGCACCAGGCCCTCCGGGAAAGAACAAGAAAAAATAATCAATACTGATATGAACGAAAAGAAAGTAGTAATAGAGCTTGACAACGTAAAGCGCGACTTTCTCGTCGGCGACGAGACGGTACATGCGCTGCGCGGTGTCTCGTTCAAGATATATGAGGGCGAGTTTGTCACAATCATGGGAAAGTCGGGTTCGGGCAAGTCCACTCTTCTTAACCAGCTTGGTTGCCTTGATACGCCCAGTTCAGGCGAATATTATCTTGACGGTGTCAGTGTCAGGACGATGTCGAAGTCGCAGCGTGCCGTATTGCGCAACCGTAAGATAGGCTTCATCTTCCAGAACTATAACCTTCTGCCGAAGACCACGAGTGTGGAGAATGTGGAGCTGCCGTTGATGTATAACGCTTCGGTTAGTGCCAAGGAGCGCGAGGAGCGTGCTATTAAGGCGCTGCAGGCAGTGGGCCTCGGCGAGCGACTCTACCATAAATCTAACCAGATGTCTGGCGGACAGATGCAGCGTGTAGCCATTGCCCGCGCATTGGTTAACGATCCTGCCGTCATTCTTGCTGACGAGGCAACCGGAAACCTCGACACACGTACGTCGTTCGAGATTCTCATCCTCTTCCAGAAACTCCACGCCGCGGGCAGAACCATCATCTTCGTGACCCATAATCCGGACATCGCCAATTATTCCTCACGAAATATCATGCTGCGTGACGGACATGTCATCAGTGACGAGTATAACCACAACATCCTCTCGGCGGCGGACGGACTGGCGGCATTGCCTGCCAATTCGGATGAGTAATGGAAGCGAAGGTTCAGTGAGTAACATTTTTAACCTATAAGAAATGAACTATAGCAATCTTTTTAAAATAGCCCTCCGCGCCATTGCCGCCAATAAATTGAGGTCGTTCCTCACCGCACTTGGCATCATCATCGGTGTGGCGTCGGTCATCACGATGCTTGCCATAGGCCAAGGATCGAAGAAGAGCATTCAGGCAAACATAGCGGAGATGGGCTCAAATATGATTATGATCAGCCCGGGAGCTGACCGTGGTCCGGGAGGTGTAAGGCAGGACGCTTCGTCTATGGAGACATTGAAGCTCACCGACTATGAGTCGCTCAAGGACGAATGTCACTTCATACAGGGCATCAGTCCTACGGTTAACAGCAGCGGCCAGTGGATATACGGCAACAACAACACGCCGTCCTCCATTTATGGCGTCAATCAGGACTATCTCACCATCCGTCAGTTGTCAGTAGATGAGGGCGAGATGTTCACCGATGCCGACATAAAGTCGAGTGCAAAGGTATGTATTCTCGGCCAGACCGTCGTGGACAATCTCTTCCCTGATGGGACTGATCCGGTGGGCAAGGTGGTACGATTCAATTCCATTCCGTTCCGTGTGATAGGAGTATTGAAGAAGAAAGGATACAACTCGATGGGTATGGACCAGGACGACCTCGTCCTTGCTCCTTACACGACGGTGATGAAGCGAATCCTCGCACAGACCTATCTTGGCGGCATAACCTGCTCAGCCATAACCGAAGACCTCACCCAAAAGGCCATCGACGAGATTACGACGGTGCTTCGCCGCAACCATAAGCTGAAGGAAGCCACCGACACGCAGGCTGCCGATGATGACGACTTCAACATCCGTTCGCAGGAAGAACTGGCGAGCATGATGAACTCCACTACGGACATGATGACCATACTCTTGGGTTGTGTGGCAGGCATTTCGCTCATCGTGGGAGGCATCGGCATCATGAACATCATGTATGTCAGCGTCACGGAGCGAACACGCGAGATAGGTCTGCGAATGAGTGTTGGAGCACGCGGTGTGGACATCCTCAATCAGTTCCTCATCGAAGCCATACTTCTCAGCGTGACGGGTGGACTCATCGGTGTGGCATTGGGCGTCGGAGCCTCGTACGCAGTGAAGCTGGTGGCTCACTGGCCTATCTTCATCCAACCTTGGAGTATCGTCATGAGCTTCGCCGTATGTACGTTTACGGGAGTGTTCTTCGGCTGGTATCCTGCAAAAAAGGCGGCACAGCTCGACCCGATAGAGGCTATACGATACGAGTAAAACGATGCGGATGTCTTTCCATACGTATGCGTTAGATTTATTGCAACAAACAGACTCGTTTTTCGGAATTTTTATCTACTTTTGTAAAAACAATAAAACCAGAACCTTATGTTTATACATGTAGCCAACCCGATTTACGACTCCGTGTTCAAATACATCATGGAGGACGAGCGCATAGCCAAGACCATGCTGTCGGCTTTGCTGAAGAAAGAAGTGGTGCACGTGACGGTACGTCCGCATGAATACAGCAACACCACACGCGACACGCTCTCTATGTTCCGCATTGACTTTGCAGCTACCGTTCGTGAGCGCGAAGGCGATGTGGAGAAGGACCGCGTGGTGCTGATTGAGCTGCAGAAGACGTGGCTCAATACCGAAACACTCCGTTTCCGTCAGTATCTTGGAGCGCAATACAGCAACAAAAACAATATACGTGAGGCTGATGAGAAAGGCTTTGCCTATCCGATGGTGGCTGTATATCTCCTTGGACATAAGGTAGGGAACATCAAAGAACCGATAGTGTACGTAAATCACGACGTGTTTGACTATAACGGCAATATCGTAAAGGAAGGCAGCGAAGAGCCGTTCGTAGAGAGTCTCACCCACAACAGCATCATCGTACAGATTCCTCTTCTGCATGGCAATGTGAACAACAGACTGGAGAAGGTACTCAGCGTGTTCGACCAGACTCAAGTGGAGGGCAACACGCAGCAGGTGCTTAAGATAGACGAGGACAAGTATGCTGACGACAACGACATGTTGTACGTACTGCATAAGCTCACTGCTGCTGCTGCAAATTCAGAGATGAGACAGGACATGAACGTAGAGGACGAATACTATAAGGCCATCGAAGACCGCGATACAGCCATCATGCAGCGAGACAAAATACTGAAGGAGAAAGAGGAACAGCTTTCACAGCAGAGTGAACAGCTTTCGCAGCAGAGTGAACAGCTTTCGCAGCAGAGTGAGCAGTTGTCCCAGCAGAGTGAGCAGTTGTCACAGAAGGATGAGCAGTTGTCACAGAAGGATGAGCAGTTACGCAATATGGCTAAGGTTCTGTTTGATAAAGGAATGACAGAAGAACAAATTTCGGCAATGACCGGTATTGATATTGAAAACATTGTGAAACTTCTGAAATAGATAATTAGGGTAGTATAAACTGAGATGCGTCATAGATCAGTTTATGCTACCCTATAATCATTTTTACGGTAATGACTTGTATGTTAGGTAATGGCTTGCATTACCTTTATCTATATTTTTTCAAAAATAATCATTGTTTTGCTTAGTTTTTCGCTTTGCTCAACTGTATATAGGGTGTATGACACAGGAAAAGGACATAGAACAGATGTTTCGTCGGCATTATGAGAAGATGTACAATCTGGCCAGATACATTCTCTCGGATGACGACGAAAGCAAGGATGTGGTGAGCGAAGTGTTCACACGGATTCTTGCTGATGATGTGGTTCTGTTGCCTGAGAACGAGGAAGGCTATTTGATGCGAAGCGTACGCAACCGATGTCTCAATCTGATTGCCCATAAGAGTGTGAAGGAAAGGGTGACAAGGTTGCTGACCGATGATGCCGACGTTATTCTGTCCGAAGATACGGACGAGCGTCTCGAACAATTGTTGCTTCTCATTGACGACCTTGAACCTCCAATCCGAAAGCTTATCTTCCGTCTGCGATATATGCAAGACAAGTCGTATAAGGAGGTGGCTGATGAAGTGGGAGTGAGCAAGGTGACGGTGTTCAACCATCTCTCTAAGGCAATGGATTGGATTAAAGAACATATAAAATGAGCAAAACAATGACTAACATGAACAAAGACGAAAAACGGCTTATGCTCTTTGACATGCAGGAGCATCCCGATAAATATACCGATGGGCAAATAGAACACTTGCTTGCCGATGAGGAAGTGAAAGAGTTTCTACGCGACTTGGCTATGGCAAGAATGGCTGGCAAGAAAGCCACACCAAAGAAGGTTGACGTGGATAAGGCTTGGAAGGAGTTTTCTAGTGGTTCTTATCGCAACCGAATTAAGATTGCTGCATCCATTGTTGGCATCATCTTTCTTTCGGGTGTGGCCTTGGCTGCTGTGCAGAACGGTTGGTTTAAATTCTCTACTTCAGACAAAGTAGTGGAAGAAAAAGCTGCTACAGAACAGACAGCCAATTCTAAGCAATTAGCTAATGACAGTCTTAAAGCTATGACTGTAGAGCCAACGGATTCGCTCGACATGAAGCCAGTAGTGTTTGACAATGCTGAGTTAGGAACCGTTCTTATGCAGATGGCAGACTTCTATAACGTCAAGGTGGAATATATGAATGCCAATACACAGCACGTTCGCCTCTTCTTTAACTGGAACAAGACGAAGACCTTGGAGCAGAATATGGAGCTGTTGAATGCTTTCGACCGCATACAGATAGAATACGTCGAAGGAATATTAATAGTGAAATAAGAAGGGAGGACATTTTATGAAAAACATATTTAAGACGACACCCAATAACAGCAAGACCATCAGCCTGTTATTCCTCTTCTTCCTACTGATTTTGGCTCAGCATTCTTACGCCCAGCGCATCACCCGACAATATAATAATGTGTCGTTCTCTGAGGCGTTGAAGGACTTGAATGCCCATCAGCATAAGTACACCATCAACTTTGTGTATGATGAGTTGGAAGATTTTAAGGTGACCAAAAGCATCCGCAACCAAAATGTTCCTAATGCCATTATGCAGCTGATAGGGTTCTATCCTATCAGGATGACGCAAGTGGAGAATAATATTATGGTGGAATGCACACAGAAGTCAACGCTGCGTTATAAGGGACGCATTGTAGACGAGCGAGGCAATGCAGCCGAATACGCAACAATAGCCTTGCTGTCGCCCATTGACTCTACAATCGTAGGACATGGAGTGAGCAATGAGAATGGCTTCTTTGTAATTCCTTCCAACTCCAGAAAGGTGTTAGCCCGAATCTCATACATTGGTTATAAGACAGTCAGTCGTATATACAACAATACGGAGATGGGGGTCATCAGATTGCACCCCAAAACCATGATTATCAAAGGTGTTGTGGTGAAAGGTGACAGACCTCAATATAAAATGTTGCCTGGAGGAGTGGAGGTTGCCGTAGAGCATACCTTACTCTCTAAGATGGCAAACACTTTTGATGTCCTAAACCTGTTGCCACGTGTAGCGGTTGATGGACAAAAGATATCCGTGTTTGGTAAAGGCACACCAATTGTTTATATCAACAACAAGCGTGTGAATGACAATAATGAGATTGTAAACATCACTCCCGACAATATCAAGTCAATTTCGGTGATAACAAGTCCTGGTGCAGAATATGATGCGGAGGTGGAGTCGGTAATTCGTATCCAAACTAAAGAGCGTCGTGCCAATGGGTTCAGTTTGCGTGCTGATGCTTACGGTAAATACAATAAATGGATGTCGGATTACGAGCTTATCTCTACCAGCTATCAGACAAAAAAATTCGAGATAGCCAATAGTATTTGGACAATGGGGACACATGACGGCGAGGACAATAATCTGATTACCGATATCTATTTGCCCGACAAGCATTATCACAACAATCAGAAATACATGACGGAACTCAGAAACCGTTACTTGTCGGAATATCTCTCTGCAGACTATTCGCTTAATGATAGCAATTCTGTTGGTGGCTCTTATCGCTACTACGGTATGTTTAAAGGTAGGACGAATAGTGTTAGCCGACAGGATGTATTGCTGAATGGTATGGCACAGGGTAGCATTGATCAGAATGAGGTTATGAAGCCTTCTCTTAGCCTGCATCAGGCCGATGTGTATTATGTGGGAAAAGTTGGACATGTAGGTGTTGATTTTAACGCCACATATTATGCTGTCAAAAACAGACGTAATGATGAGGGTTTTGAAAGCAGCAAGGAATTAGGCAATCAGGAGGTACACTCAAGCAATCGCCAAAATAGTGATATGTGGGCAGGCAAGTTGGTTATGAACATTCCTTTGTGGAAAGGAAATATGTCTGTAGGAACGGAGATGTCGAAGACAGACTCGCACGGAACGTTTCTGAATGAGGAGCAGCTTGTGCCATCTACAAAGACGGATATCCATGAAAGGAATATTGCCGGCTTTGCACAATACGGACTGGTTCTCAGCAAGTGGACTGTAGGACTTGGTGTGCGTTACGAGAATATCGTCCGTGACTATCTGTCTGATGGAGTTAAGCAGGACGATGTTAGCAGAAAGTATAACAACTTTTTTCCTAATCTCAGCGTATCATGGAACAAAGGCAACTGGTTTTGGCAACTGAATGTCAACGAGAAGATACACCGTCCAAGCTATCGGCAGTTGGGCAACTTCATGCAGTTTGACAACCGTTTCCTTTATGAAGGCGGAAATCCTACCTTGCAACCGGAGAAGGTGTTCAATGTTGAGGCAATGATGTTATATAAGTGGCTGAATGTATCTGTAGGTTACAAATACCTGAAGGATGTGATGGAGTGGACCAAGTATATCTATCCAGGAAAGGAGTTTGCTTATAACACGTCGTTGAATTTCAACCATAAGCAGTTGCTTTATGCTTCTGTAAATGTTTCGCCAAGGTTCGGCATCTTCCGTCCTACGTGGAAAATAAATTACAGTCAGCAGTTCTTCGATACTGAGAAGTATGGCTCCAGCAAGGCATTAGGCAAACCTTTGCTGTCTTGTTCGCTCGACAATCATTTCGCTCTTTCAGAAAGCATGAACGCGGCAATCAGGCTTAATGCCTCAACAACCCATGCAGATGGATTTCTTATGATGAAGAGTGGTTACAGCGTAAATCTGCAGTTTGACAAGTCGTTTGCCAACCGCACATGGATAATTTATCTTTCTGCAAATGACATCTTCAAGACGGCAAAGGAGCGTTGGACAATGTATGGACTTGGAGCGGGTACCACGAAAGACTGCTACAACTACACTCGCAACATCTCCTTGCAGGTTACGTACAATTTCAATGCCAAGCGCAGCAAGTACAAGGGAACGGGAGCCGGCAATGAGGAGAAGAGCCGCTTGTAGCTTGTGGGTTTGAGTAAACTATCTCCCTATTAAAATATAGATAAACGAAAATCGGTCAAGCAAAGGCTTGTCAACGAAAGGTTGACTGGCTCTTTACTTGACCGATTTTTATTCTTTTCTCTTACTTTATTCCTCTGCGGTTAAGCGCCTCGCTATATCGCTTTGCGTTCTGAAGATGCTCCTCGTAGGTGCGTGCAAAGTTGTGCGTGCCGCTGAAATCCTCCTTTGCGCACATATACAGATAGTCGTGATGTACGTGATTTAGGACGGCGTCAATGCCGGCGATGGACGGAATGCGGATTGGTCCTGGGGGCAGTCCGGGGTTCTTGTATGTGTTGTATGGGCTCTTGATGTAGAGGAGGTTATTGTAGATTCGCTTCAGATCGAAACGTTTCCATGCGAACTTGATGGTCGGGTCAGCCTGCAACGGCATGCCGTCGGGATATTCCGCGTTGCGTAGCATGAGGCGGTTATAGTACATTCCAGCCACCATAGGCTTCTCGCCGTCGTTGGCTGTCTCCTCGTCAATGATGCTTGCCAATGTTGTCACCTCCACAGGTGTCAGTTTCATGGCGCGTGCCTTCTCCTCTCGCTGTCCACTCCAGAAGTTATGGTTCTCCTTCTTCATGCGGTCAAGCAGCTTTTCCACGCTGACATTCCAGTAGATGTCGTACGTGTTGGGGATGAAGAGCGCTGCCACGGTGGCGGTGTCGTAGCCGTATTTCTTGCATATAGCTTCGTCAGAGAGAGCCTCGTAGATGGCTGCGCTGTCCACCATGAGACGCTTTGACAGCTCTGCGGCGAGACGGTCGAGTGTGCGTACTGAAGGAACGGTAAGGCTGACGGGCGACTGCAGTCCGTTCTTCATGTGACGGAATACGATGAAGGCTCCCTCGCCGGGCTTGATGGCGTAGCGTCCCGTGCGGATGTTGTCGGCATAATGGCTATGTCGTACGAGCGTCTTGAATCCTGCCATACCATTTAAACTTGATACGTCGGCAAGCTTGGTGTAAACCGAGTCGACTGTGTCGTCCGTGTCGATGTAGACGTAGCGCGTTTCGTTGCCTGCTGCCATCGACGCGAAGAAGTAAGAATAGACGAAGCCTGCCATCACCACCAGACAGGCAACTGCCGGGATGAGGTATTTTCTTCTTGTGTTCTTTTTCATTGTTTATGTTATTTTATTCAACTAATTTGTGTCTTAATACCGTACAAAGGTATTAGAATTATGACATACGACAAAATATATTAAGTGTTTTTAATTCGATGAAGTATTTTAGTGGTGTCTTAAACAAAATATGTGTACTTTTGCAGCTGATTGAACAACGAGGATAATCACAATAATAATATACACCATTAATATATATATCAGTCATGTATAACACTTACATATTCGACCTTGACGGCACACTGCTGTCCACCCTTGCTGACCTTGCAGCCAGTTGCAACTATGCTCTTACCTCCAACGGCATGCCAGAGCGCACCATCGACGAGGTTCGAAGATTTGTGGGCAACGGTGTGAAGAAGCTCATGGAGCGTGCCGTTCCCGGCGGTCTCGATAATCCGGCGTTCGACAAGACCTACGCCGACTTCCGCCAGCATTACATGCAACACAATCTTGACACCACGTGTCCTTACGACGGTGTGATGGAACTGTTGCATGAACTGAAACGCCGTGGCAAGAAGGTGGCTGTGGTAAGCAATAAGTTTTATGCGGCAACACAGGAACTTTGCCGTCATTTCTTCGGTGACGAGCTTGTGCCTGTTGCCATCGGCGAGCGTGAGGACATACGCAAGAAGCCGGCTCCCGACACCGTAATAGAGGCTATGAAGCAGCTCGGCGTAACGGCGGAAGGGGCGGTATATATAGGCGACAGCGACGTTGACATAGAGACGGCACGCAATTCTGGCATGCCCTGCATCAGCGTCCTTTGGGGATTCCGCGACAAGGACTTCCTTCTTGCACACGGAGCAACCACACTCGTGGAACGTCCGGAGCAGATACTCGCGTGTTAATAAAGACGCTATTGTTTGGTGGAAATAAGACATATTGTTGGTTTAAGGACAAAAAATAAGTCATATCGTTTTGCTGTAAGGAAAAAAGATGGTAACTTTGAAAATGTTAAAACAGCATTCTTATTAAACCTTATTAAAACCTTATGATTATGGTAGAATACTTCTTGCAACACATTTGGATGATATGGGCAGTGGTTGCCTTCGTGTGCCTGATAATGGAGATGACGTCTGGCGACTTCTTCATCACGTGTTTCGGCATCGGAGCCTTGTGTGCTATGGGCGTGTCGCTCACACCGGCGCCATTTTGGTTGCAGGTTGTGGCGTTCGCTGTGTTCTCCGTACTGTCCATTTATTTCCTGCGTCCGCGCCTCGTTGCCATGCTCAATGCCAAAGCCAACCATCGCGTAAGCAACGCCGATGCCATTATAGGCAGAGTGGGAGAGGTGACAGAATTGGTGAAAGCCGGCGGTTACGGACGTGTGAAGCTGGACGGCGACGACTGGAAAGCAGAAAGCGATGCCGTGAATGACATCCCTGTCGGAGCGCGTGTCAGAATCATTGGCAGGGAAAGCATCATCGTAAAGGTGGAGCCGGTGGCATAAGAATGTCGCTGATAAGCAGCGAACAGATTAAGTACTTTAACCAACAATATTAACTTTAACCAACATCAATTTATTATTATGAGTGTAATAACTGTCTTTCTTATAGCACTTGTTGTGCTCGCTGTAGTCTTCGTAAAGATGGCTGTAGTGATAATCCCGCAGAGCGAAACAAAGATAGTGGAGCGTCTTGGCAAGTATTATGCAACGCTCGGACCTGGCATAAACATCATCATCCCCTTCATGGATCGCGCCAAGACCATCGTGACCATGTATCGTGGCAGATATGCTTACTCAACTACTATCGACCTTCGTGAGCAGGTTTACGACTTTGACAAGCAGAACGTTATCACAAAGGATAACATCCAGATGCAGATCAATGCTCTTCTGTATTTCCAGATTGTCGATCCGTTCAAGGCTGTGTATGAGATTAACAACCTCCCCAACGCCATTGAGAAGCTCACGCAGACCACTCTGCGTAACATCATCGGCGAGATGGAGCTTGATCAGACGCTCACCTCACGCGATACCATCAACACCAAGCTGCGTGCCGTCCTCGATGACGCCACAAACAAGTGGGGCATCAAGGTGAACCGTGTGGAGCTGCAGGACATCATTCCGCCGGCAAGCGTGCTTCAGGCAATGGAGAAGCAGATGCAGGCAGAGCGAAACAAGCGTGCCACCATCCTCACGTCTGAGGGTCAGAAGCAGGCTGAAATCCTCAAGTCTGAAGGTGAGAAGACATCCACAATCAACCGTGCTGAGGCTGCCAAGCAGCAGGAAATCCTGCGTGCAGAGGGTGAAGCACAGGCCCGCATCCGTAAGGCTGAGGCTGAAGCCATCGCCATTGAGAAAATCACGGAGGCAGTAGGCAAGAGCACCAATCCTGCCAACTACCTGCTCGCACAGAAGTATATCCAGATGATGGAGCAACTCGCACAGGGCAATCAGGCAAAGACCGTATTCCTGCCCTTCGAGGCTACAAACATGCTGGGTAGTCTTGGCGGAATAAAGGAACTGTTTAAGGAAAAGGAATAAAAAAATAAATTAATAACAAGATTGTCCCACTCGGCTTAAGCGATAGCAGCATACTGTTCATTTCGCTATGAAGCTATAAGGGAGTGGGAACTTATTAAACACTATTATGAATATTTGCATATTTGTTGGCGCACGTCCAAACTTTATCAAAGTAGCCCCGATTCTTCGTGTCATGGAAGCGGCAGGAGTCAGCCACAGCCTCGTTTACGCTGGCCGTGAGGATGACCCCACACTTGAGCCGTCACTCTTCGACGACCTTCAGATGCGTCGTCCCGACGTCTTCCTTGGTGTCGACTGCGAGAACCTTAACGAGCTTACGGGACAGGTGATGTCCGCCTTCGAACGCTATCTGCAAAACCACAAGACCGACGCTGTTATCGTGGTGGACGACCTCGCCTCCACAATGGCTGCTGCCATCGTCACCAAAAAGCAGGGCATACGCCTCGCACACCTGGTGGCTGGCACTCGCTCTTTCGACATCAACATGCCGAAGGAAATCAATCGTCTCGTCATTGACGGACTCTCTGACCTCCTCTTCACAGCGGGCATCGGCGGCAGTAGTGCAGCTACCCGTGAAGGAGCTGAGTCGTCTAAGATATACATGGTGGGCAACATTCTTATGGACACTCTCCGCTTCAATCATCAGCGCATGCAGCGTCCCGCTGTCATGGGCGATCTCGGACTTGAGGACGGCTCTTACATCGTCTTCACGCTTAACCGCAAGGCTCTCATCAACAATACTGACGAGCTGCGCGGCCTTATGGTAAGCATGATGGAGCATGCCGGCGACAAGCCCGTTGTGGCACCGCTTCGCAAGCGTGCAGCAGAGGCTGTGGAGCACATCGTAAGCGAGAATCCGCAGCTCTTCAAGGGTCTGCATCTTGTAAGCCCGCTCGGCTATCTTGACTTCGGTTATCTCACAGCACACGCTCTTGGCGTAGTGACCGACTCAGGCAATGTGGCTGAGGAGGCTACGTTCAACATGGTGCCGTGCATCACGCTCAACAGCTACACCGAACACATCGAGACCGTCAAGACCGGATCAAACGTACTCGTCGGCGAAGATCCCGTGCTTCTTGGCGAGGAAATCAGCCGCATGGTGGCAGGCGAATGGAAGCATTGTGCCATCCCTGAACGTTGGGACGGTCGTTCCGCAGAACGCATCGTGCAGATATTGAGAGAAGTATGCCAGGGGTAAGGGCTTTATAGTCCTGCCACAAACCTCCCGCAAACCAAGGTATACTTAATAAAAATCATAAATCCATCAACAAACCAAAAACTAACATTTATGAACAACAAGTATTCTATCCTAAGCGCAGCGCTCATAGCGCTCGGCATCGTAGTCCTTGGTTTATGCATCAAGGGAGGTATTGACAATTTCGCTAATAAGGATCGCAAGGTTACTGTCAAGGGACTTGCTGAGAAGGAGGTGGACGCCGACAAGGTGACGTGGCCTATCGTCTCAAAGGAACTTGGCGATGACCTTCCCGATCTTTACACACGCCTCGGCAATACTCAGGCGAAGATTAAGCGCTTCCTCACCTCCCATGGCATAAAAGCCTCGGAGATCAGCGTCAACGCTCCCATCGTTATCGACCTTAATGCCAACCAATACGGTAGCAACGACCGCAATTACCGCTACAACATCACGTCCGTCATCACCGTAACGTCCAACAACGTCAAGCTTGTGCGTTCCATCATTGCCCGTCAAGCCGACCTGCTCAAGGAAGGCGTGGCCATTGTGGACGGCGGTTACGAGAATCCTGTAAAGTACGAGTATGTGTCGTTCCAGGAAATGAAGCCGGAGATGATGGAGGAGGCTATTGCCAATGCGCAGAAGACAGCAGAGAAGTTTGCTGCCAACTCAAAGAGCAAGCTCAACAAGATTGTGTCAGCTGACCAAGGCCAGTTCTCCATCGACGACCGCGACCAGACAACACCTTATATTAAGAAGGTGCGCGTCGTGACCACCATCGTCTACTCGCTGAAGGACTAAGACGTAATGATTATGGTATAAAAACTGCATATTGTAAAAGATTTAGCATTAATTGTGTTAAAAAAGTAAATTTCTTAGGTTTATCTCTTGACACGTGTCAATATTATTGCTATATTTGCGATATCTATTAAAACAATAGTACTTACTATATACCATAGGATAATGTCTCACATCCTTTAGTAACTAACAAGTAGAAGCCTATACGAGACAAAAGGCTGGAAAAGGAGGATATTATGATGAAGACTATTAAGCGCAGTTATGATTTAGAATCATACGAGCTGGACAATGTTTATAACGAACCTGATGACCGCCACGGTCGTTTAGATTCCTCCATTTGGTACAACTAACGAATGTCGTTTCAGACATCATAAGCTACATTTTTAAGGTGAGTCCCCGGAGAGAAAGTTCCTGAATCAGGAACATTCCTTCGGGGATTTTCTTTTATACTTCATTCATTACTTTTCTGAAAGCCCTGAACGCCATCAGCCTATTGTCTTCTTGAGGTTGCATTACCACGAACATGTGATTGTCTTCCTTGCGCGCAGCCATTATCTTTATTATCTGTTCCGCCAACCTTTCTGCCGTCTCGCCGTCAATGGAAGCGAAGAAATGTGAGAAGCAGAATATTGTGAGGGTGGGCGATTGGGCTGCGTCAGACAGGCTTTCAGCCGCTTCTTCCATTGAAGAAGCAAAGCGCCAGCTGATGTTTCGTCCGCCGAACCGTTTCATCTGCCTTTCGCCTTCAGCCCGCATTTCTTCCGAAACGTCAATGCCAACATACTCAATATTGATGTCATCGTCCGCCATAGTTGCCGCCAATGCCACACCGCACGTCGCCGGACCACATCCAACGTCCACCATTCGTAGGTGTCCGCCGTATTCTGCGGCAAGCTTCATCATCTCTTCTTTTCTTGCCAAGAACGTCTGCTTCGCCTCATTCTGGTATTTCGGCATGAGGTAACGGCAGAATATCTCCACTTGATTGGCAGCTGTCAAGCCAATGTTTCTTTCCTCTTCGCGGCTGTATACCGACATGCCGTGTGAGAAGTCGGACCTTCCGTAGCAGATAAACACAAGGTTGGCGTCGCGGTTGTTGCCGAGGAAAGCGTCGTCCTCGCCGTTCCGTTGGGCAGCCGTAGGCATTCTGAAGTCGCCCTTGCAGAATTGTTCCGTAGGAACGTCCACGTATCCGTCCTTGCTTTTCACGAACTCTAACAGATTGTAGAACGTATAGTTCTCGCGCAGAATGTCGGGATTTCCGACGAGCACGAGGTGCAGACGTGCACGAGTCATCGCCACGTTCAGCTTACGGTCAATCACCATTCCGTCCTCCTCGAAGACGTTGTTGGTGAGGAAGTTCAGCTGGTAAGGCTGCTGTACGGTGAAACCATAGATGATATAGTCGCGCTGGCTGCCCTGATATCTCTCCACGGTGTCGATGGTGATGTTATGGAGAACGCCGATGCCGTAGCGGTCGATGGCTCCGCGTATGGTGGCTATCTGGTTGCGATAAGGCACGATTACGCCCACCGTCTGGCTTTCGTCAAATCTGTCCTTACATATATTATATATCTGCACCACCGTGGCGGCAATCATTTCCGCCTCCACCTGATTGGTCTTCACCGAAGCAGCCGCCCTTGGCTTCTGCGCTGCCACAAAGGCTATGCGGCGTGTGCGGAGCATCTGCTCTATGCCGTTCTGCGAATGGCAGGTCTCTATAGGGAGCGTCTGATGATGGAGCGGCACCACTTCCAGCCGGTTGCCATAGAAGGCATAGTTCGGAAACTCAGCTATGTCGCGGTGCATACGTCCCTGCCGTGTGAGCATATACACGTAGCGCGGGTCATATCCGTGGTCAGTCTTGAAGTTGGAGAGGAGTCGTTCGAAGAGCGACAGACGACAGTCGGTCAGTCCTATGCTGCGCAGTTCGTCGTCATCTACGTGCGATTCCTCCGGTGTCTGCTGCACCACGGCTGGCAACTGCTTGTGGTCGCCGATGAGCACGAAGCGCGATATGGCGTTGCGCCCTCCAGACTGTGCGCTGAGAAGTCCGATAAGATGAGGCTCCAGTATCTGTGACGACTCGTCGATGACGGCAAGGTCGAAGTGCTTTATCTTGAAGAGGTGGATGTTGGCGTTGAGCGCAGCCGTAGTGGCGCAGAACACCCGCATGCCGCTTATCACGTCCTTCACCTCCTTCGAGGTGCGGCATTGCTGCACGCGCTCCGAGAGCAGATGGTCATGATAAGCCTCGTCGCAGTTTAGCGGCGAACCTATTCGCAGAAAATCTATTTGGCTCTCCACCAGCTTTGAGCATATCTCGTCCACGGCACGGTTAGTGTAAGAGAGCAGCAGCACGTTGGAGTGGGGGTCTGTTAGTTCCTCCTTGAGGATGTTCAGCAGACCGAACGATGTCTTGCCCGTACCCGGCGGACCGATAACGAGAAAGAGGTCGCGCGACTGCTTGGCTCGTTCCACAAGCGTATTGAAAGCGCCATACTCGCCCCGCATGTGTACGTATTCGTCAATGGTGGGCTGTCGTTGGCTGAGGATAAGGTCGCGTCGCTGCTTCGATGCGGAGAGGAAGCTGTGCATGGCGCTGTAGAGAGCGCGTGATGACGATTCGAACATGTCGTGCTCTATAGCCCAGAACGTGCCGTCGGGCGTGTCGAACACCTGACGGTCAGTCTGCGAGTTGCGCAGCACCAGTTCCACTCCCTCCGTCGTAATCTCCTTGATGGAGGCACGGTTCACCATCTGCGCACAGGCGTTGGGTGTGGCGTCCGCCTTATAGGGATATAGAATGACGATGTCGCCCTTACGGAAGTTTGACGTATCAGCCGACTGCTCCCTTGCGAAGTTCAGCGAGATGCTCTCCACCATGCCGTCCTTGTTCTGTCCGAACGAGCTGATGGTCAGTTCCTCGTAAATGTTGCCAGCCGCCCGCTTGTCCTCCAATGTGTCCAGCCAGATGGCGGCAAATCCGCTGTCGTCCTTCGTCTTGTTGCCCACCTTGGAGAGAAGATGCTCGCGCTCCACGAATTCCATGAAGCGGAAATAGTAAGCACGTTCCAGCGGCGAGGCTTCATGTATGGGCGAGAGCAGCCGGTCAAGTTCGGGACGGGTCCATTCGTCCCACAGTCGTCCGGTGGCTCCCTTTCGGTTGAGCATCTCCGGCGTGAGTTTCTCCAGCACCCTCAGCCCGTTGCTTGTCTGCGTGGTGTCGCACCATGTCAGCAGATTGCGCATGCGGATGGCACGCAGCGTCAGTTCCGGGAGGTTGGCTATAGACACCAGTCCCTCGGAATACTTTGAGTAGAGAAGCATGAAGTGGCGCAGCTCGTCAGAGTGTTTTCTGAATTCGTAGCTGAACAGCGCCCTGTAAAGCGACAGCTGCACGAGGTGTTTCTCCTGAGGTTCGGGTCGGTTGGGATTGAATCCCGGAGCCGAGAAAGGCACGAAAGCGCCCTTTCCCGACTTCTGTTCTATGATGGTGGTGCGTCCCTCCTTGTCATGCAGAAAGTCGAGACGTCCCTGAATGCCTAACACTTCGCTGAAGAAAGTAGGCTCCAGCACCACCGCCTTCGGGTCATACTCGTCTATTTCCTTTGGCAGACGCTCTCCTATAAGCCTTTGTATATTCTGCTTCTGCATGCGTGCGTCCGTATAGAACTTGTCCACCGTGCCCCTGTCGTTCATGTCGTCGCATGACGTGAGGCTGATGGTGTTGGCTTTGAAAAACTCCATCACGCCCTCGCCGAACGACACTTCACGACTGTGCACCGTGTCGTCAAGGAAGCGTCCTGCAAGATTTCCCAGATGGATGTGCACGGTGTTGGCTTGCGGCTTCAGACGGTTCACCATATTCACGTAAGGCGACTCGGCGTAACTCTCGAAGCAAGAGGCTATGGTGGTGATGTCGATGAGGTAGTCAGGCTCGAAGATTATCAGTTCCGGCATGCAGACATTCTCCTCCATGCGGATGCGCACAAGATTGAGCTGTGAGTCCTTTGCGAGAATCTGCTTCAGGTAAGTCCAGTCGCCCTTGCCGTTATGCGTGAGATATCTGTTTTGTGTTCCGTAACACACCTTCATCTCCGAAGCGTTCTGCTCCTCCGTTACGTATATATAGTCGTCGTCCCACGAGTTCACCACCACGCGCAGCATATTGATGTCAATCTTGCTCCACCTTGTCTTGCGGTCCTTCTTAGGGAAAAGCCTTGCGAGCGACTGCGGTATGCTTATCCTGCCGTTTATCGCCGACACGAGCAGAGCCGTTGCCTTGATGTCGTATGGCAGCGACGTAGTAAGGTCGCTGTCCGCTGTGTCGTGAATGGCGTTGAGCACCTTTCGCGTGTCGTGTATGAGGATGGCGTCCTCAGCCGGAATGTCATGCTGCTTTATGATGTAGTCAAGCTTGGCGAACAGTCCGATAAAGTTGATGCTGTTCAGCGCTATGGCTTGGTTGACAATACGCTTAAACGTATCGCGCAAAACATAATAGCGTTCGCGTATAGGGATGTCAGCTGTGGCAATGTCCTCCAGTTGGTCAAAGAAGGACATGGCACAGTCAGCGGTATAGCATTTATTCGTGTGATTTAATTCCATTTAGTCAATTGTCTTTGGCAAGAGACACGTTTCCTAATTCCTCTTTTAGATATTCATATTGATAACGTGGACTTTGCACATACAACCCATTGCGTGTGTTAGTCAGTTTCTTATACAGTTCTGAGTTATATACTTTATCGAAAGCCTCAATAACCGGCATATTGTAGTCTTCTTGTAAAAAAGACACAATCTCTTCAACGTCACAATTTATAATAAACTGTATTTGTTTTTTTGTAAGTCTCATACGCGTTTGTATAGCTTCATTATATGGTTCCTCCGTTTTTTCTGCAATATAACTGTATGTCTTTTATAGTATCTGCCAAAGACAGCTGATGTTCTGCCTCATAGCATTTATCCAAAAAAGCGAGAGCTTTGTATTGCTTTAGATAATTGAAGGCAATGTCAGCTGGCATGCTGAATTTTTTGCCAAATTCAACAATGCACATATTTATATATCTTATTTTGTTCATGTCGGAATCATATTGATTATACTTGGCAAACTTACATAAAAAAAGCGAATTATACGCCAGTTCTATAAAAAAACTGAGACCATATCGCATAATGATTTATCCCAAATGGTTTCTACGCAGCAGACGAGGCAAACTTAGGAGACTATGGCGAGACGCCTTGCCTTCAGATACAATATTTGCATTTCTAACGCTCAATACTATGAGCCCGGCGCACAACAAAATCTTTGGTGCGAAATTCTTGAGTCTTGAGCGTTTGGGGATAATGTATTTATACACAGCGTGTTATGCGGTTTTCTGAAGAAGCTGACTTAATACAGATTTGCTTTACACGGTTTTAACAATTCAAAAACAGTGTAAG
>ERZ1031095.81-NODE-81-length-28417-cov-5.964742_pt1 | contig 28417 bp, 25 predicted proteins | sample MGYA00517108_ERZ1031095 | MGnify/ENA primary metagenome ERZ1031095 (study PRJEB33719, sample SAMN04261275) | wastewater metagenome | biome: rural village; feature: human; material: feces | host: Homo sapiens | place: El Salvador | collected 2013-01-07 ... | reverse complement strand
CGAGATCTACACTCTTTCCCTACACGACGCTCTTCCGATCTAACTATCTATGCTGCACAGCGTATACAAAGTCATTGTCATGATTAACAAGGGAAATCAGTCCCGGCACTATAAAGACTGCTGCAATCACAAACATAAGCGGAATTACCAGCCTCTGTAGTTTAGGAAATATACTCCTGAGCGTGTATATAAACACAGATATCAGCTGGCTCCACACCAGAATCATAGCCCAGGCAATAAGCAGTGCCACTACAGCTCCCACAGATAAACCAAGATTTATCATCATGTTTGGTATCTGGAAAACCATATAAAGCGAAATCAGAAGCAGGGTCAGCATCTGGAATGAAAGCCTGAATACCATTACAGTCTGAGGTTTTTTAGGTGCTGTAAAAAGGAAATTTACATCTGCCAGCAAAAACATCTCATTGCCGTTTTTCTGTCCGCCATACATACCTATAAATATAAAAATTATAAACAGGGCTTCCACTCCAAACTCTACAAAAGCATAGGCTGCAGCCTTATCTTCGTCTGTCAGCTCTCCATTTATACGTTCGCCGTTGGCATTGTATTCGCCATCAGCTCCTACATAGCTGCCGTTTTCATCATAACCGCCATCATCTATGTAATTGCCATATTTATCGTACTCACCATCGGCTCTGCCCACATAATTGCCATTTTTATCATAAAGATATGCATCTTCATCCTCTATATAATTACCATCTTCATCATATTTGCCAAGCTCTTCACCCACATAATTACCATTCTCATCATAGGCATACTCTGTAATCATATTATCTGCCACAGCCCAGCCAATCACTCCACCTGCGACGCCAAACAATATCATCACACCAATTATGCAGGCAAGTACGATTATAAAAGTACTCCTGAACATTTTTTTGACAGAATTAATGAAGGTGTGAAAAGCATAATAACCCCAAAGCTTCATTATTCCACCTTCCCCTCTGTTATCTCAAAGAAAATGTCCTCAAGCTTCTTATCGCCATTCTCTACATCCTGCCTGTTAACTACAGCCTTGACCTGACCCTTCATCATAATGTAGGTTGTGTCCCACAGCTCCTCCACGCTGTCAATCATATGGGTGCTGACAAGTACCATGCAGCCCTGTGCCTTGAGCTCGCCCATAATCAGCTTAAGCTCCTTTATGGCATGTGGGTCAAGTCCCACCATAGGCTCATCAAAAAGCACAAGCTTTGGCTTTGGCAGAAGTCCACAGCAGATACTTACCTTCTGCTGCATACCCTTTGACAGTTCATCACCGAATTTTTTCTTTTTATCAGTGAGTTCAAATCTGTCCAGCAGCTCGTTTTTGTAATCTTCATAATTTTTGAGCTTATAGGCTCTTGCGATAAACTCCATATGCTCGTCAACTGTGAGGTTGGGATAGAGTGATGGCAGCTCCGGGACATAGCCCATTATGGCTTTTGCTTCAATTGATTTGTTGTTCATGCCATCAACTGTAATCTGTCCTTCATATTTTAAAAAGCCCATTATGCTTTTTATTATGGTGCTTTTTCCTGCACCGTTTGGTCCCAGCAGAATGCCTATCTGCCCATTCGGTATCTGGAACGTAATATCCGAATTTGCAACAACTTTATGATATTTCTTTGTAACATGTGAAACTTCTAACATAATTCCCTCCTAAATTTTTCAAAACTACTGGTATATATTATCATACCAACCATTTATTTTTCACATTCAAATCCTTAATATATTCTTAAAACTACTTCTTTTTTATCGTATAAAGCCTAACTGCAAGCTCGAATCCACAGCTTCGCTGCTTCTCCGCCCCACGCAACTATGATTCTCGCTTTTCGTTGCCATGCATCCAGAGGAGCTGCCAGTGGCAGGTTCGATGGTTAGGACGTCCGATTTCGAAATACAGCCTTGCAAGCCAGCTTGCAGTCTGTATTTCTCATCGTACTTCTTTTATACGATAAAAAAGAAGGATGCCTCTCAGCATCCTTCAATCTCTTTGATATTAAATTCATTACCCTGCTGCAAATATGTGTGCTCACTGCCACAATAGGGACATATCTTGCCATGCTCCACCGTACCATAGGTCTTGCCACAATCCTCACAATAGGTAATTGCCGGAATCTGCTCCACATATAACTTGGCTGTCTTCATGTGTTCTGAGCGGTTTACAACCGCCCATTTCCACACATCATGAAGATAAGACTCAATTACAGTGGATACCTCTCCAAGCTCCAGTGTTACTGATTCGATTTCTGTGAGATTATTCTCTTCACAAATCTCCTCCACCATTTTAATTACATGAAATACAACACCTAATTCGTGCATTTTATTCTCTCCATATCTGACAGCGTTCCAATGACTGCCGCCAGACATTTACTCTATTTACAATTACTGCTTCGTCTTACTTTTTTCTGCTGAACTTAATCTTAATAGCCTGTTTAGCACCATTTGGAAGAATATACTTAAGCTTATCCTCTGCCTTTCTCATTGTGCTTGCTGCTGGAAGATCTCTGTGAAGATGAATAGCATCAAATTCACATCTTGTTGTACAAAGTCCACAGCCTACACACTTGTTAGAGTCTACAATAGAAGCACCACATCCAAGACATCTTGCCGTCTCAGCCTTTACCTGTTCCTCTGTAAATACAAGCTTGGAATCACGGAAGGACTTCTTGTCAATTGACTCATTGTGTCCCGGTGTCTGACGTCCTGTATTATCATAGTTCTCAACAAGGATATCTGTCTTGTCAAGCTCCTTGTAGTAGTTTGGATTACGTCCAATTGTAAGCGATGAACCAGGCTGTACAAATCTATGGATTGAGATAGCTGCTTCCTTGCCTGCTGCGATTGCATCGATAGCAAATCTTGGTCCTGTAAACATATCTCCACCAACGAAGATGTCATCTACAGTTGTCTGGTATGTAACAGGGTCAGCAACCGGTGCTGGTCCTCTGAACTCTACAGCCTCATCCTTGAGAAGGTCTCCCCATACTGTTCCCTGCCCTACTGAAAGAAGCACATTGCTGCATGGGATTGTCATTGTATCATTCTCATCATACTGTGGGTCAAAACGTCCCTCAGCATTCTTAACCTGAGTACACTTCTTGAATACGATACCTGTAACTTTTCCATTCTCTGTGAGGATTTCCTTTGGTCCCCATCCGCCATGGAACTCAATTCCTTCTGACTCTGCTAACTCGATTTCCTCTGGAAGAGCCGGCATGATATCACGGGTCTCAAGTGATACCTGGTATACCTTTGGTGAATCGCAGCGTACTGCTGAACGCGATACGTCGATAGCAACATTTCCTCCACCGATTACAACTGTATCACCTGTTAATTTATAATTCTCATTGTCAGTTGTCGCATGAAGGAAATCAACACCTGTCATAACGCCCTCTGCGTCCTCTCCAGGTACATTTATCTTACGTCCCCCCTGACATCCAATTGCAATGTAAAATGCCTCATATCCGTCTTCTCTTAACTGCTTAAGTGTAATGTCTTTTCCAACCTCTACACCAGTCTTAAACTCAACTCCCATCTCACGGAGAATGTCGATTTCTGCCGCAACGATATCCTTCTCAAGTACAAATGAAGGGATACCATAAACAACCATTCCTCCAAGCTTCTCGTTCTTCTCGAAGATAGTAGGCTTGTAACCTTTCTCTGCAAGATAGAAAGCACATGAAATACCAGCAGGGCCACCACCAACGATAGCAATTTTCTGGTCGAACTTACCATCAAGTGAAGGTACAACCTTCTTTGGAATGAATCTTGTTTCAGACTTAAGGTCCTGCATAGCTATGAATTTCTTTACCTCATCGATAGCAATAGCCTCATCGATTGTTCCACGAGTACAAGCATCCTCACAACGACGGTTACATACATGTCCACAAATTGCAGGAAGCGGGTTGTTTTTCTTGATTAGCTCAAGAGCGTCTGTGTATCTGCCCTGAGCTGCAAGCTTTAAGTAACCCTGTACAGCGATATGTGCCGGACAAGCTGTCTTACATGGAGCTGTACCTGTCTCATGAGTCTCGATACGATTCTTGTCCCTGTAGTTCTCTGACCACATCTCTGGTCCCCACTTCTTTTCTGATGGAAGTGGCATCTTAGGATACTGAACCTCAGATCCATCCTTCTTACAAAGCTTCTGTCCCAGTGTAGCAGCACCTGCAGGACAAACCTCTACGCAGCGTCCACAGGCAACACATTTCTCTTTCTCAACATGTGCAACATATGCTGAACGTGACATATTTGGTGTATTAAACAACTGTGATGTACGAAGGGCATAGCATACATTTACATTACAGTTACAGATAGCAAAGATTTTGTCCTCACCATCGATATTTGTAATCTGGTGCACGAAACCATTGTCCTCAGCCTTTTTGAAAATCTCCAAAGCTTCCTCTTTTGTGATGTAGTGTCCGCCCTTGTTTGTCTCAACAACATAGTCAGCCATATCACCAACTGCAATACACCAGCCTTCAGGATCATCAGCACAGCCCTCGCCGTATGTAGTACGGGAACGACGGCATGAGCATGGGCTCTTTGCATACTTTCCTTCATACTTGTCAAGCCAGTGTGAAATATGCTCTACAGAAACAGACTTATTCTCCATTCCTATAGCCTTCTCAACCGGGATAACATGCATACCGATTCCGGCTCCGCCAAGTGGAACCATTGGTGTTACCTTCTCAAGAGGAATACGGCTCATTCTCTCAAAGAAACGTCCCATCTCTGGATGCTCATCCAGCACGTCCTTATTCATATTAGCAAACTCTGCTGCTCCTGGAACATACATAGGAAGTACCCACTGCTTCTCATGCTGTGGATTCTCATAGTTCCACTCGATAATGCCCTTCTCAGACATATCAGCAAGCTGCTTTAAGAGTTCCTCTTCGCTGTACTCTGGACATAATTTCTTCATGTCTGCAAGTGTACGAGGCTTTCTTTTTTTCATCCTGATGGCAATCTCACACTGCTCATCTGTAACAAGTGGAGCGATGCCCCAGTACTCTGGTGACTCTTTTGTGAGCTTCTCTTTCCCAAGAAGAACCTCCGCACGGTCTGTAACGACTTTTCCAAGTCTTAAAACTGCCTCACGGGCTGGTTCATCATTTTTAACTGTTTCTGGTACGAATCCGCCTAATGGATCTGACATATCTAATGCTCTCCTTTTCTTATACCTTTTATCTCTTATTTTGTACTTTATTTGTAAACTAACGTTATACCTTATTTATCCGGCACTAATAATCCCAATTTTAAATTTGTGCCTTAACACCTCTTAATTTATACCTTTAATTATTTATATATCCAGCCAAATCTTATACTGGTTTAAGCTTCTTTGTAAGCCTTGACTTCTTCACGAATCCAGTCTGCCCACTCATCAAATCCCTCTCCTGTCTTTGCAGACACAAAGATAACCTTGGCATTTGGATTTAACTTCTTTATTCTCTCCTCAACGGCATCCTTTGAAAAATCATCAAAAACACATAATGTGTCACACTTATTGATAAGAACCACATCACAAATAGAAAACATCAGTGGGTACTTAAGTGGCTTATCATCTCCCTCTGGTACAGAGAGAATCATGGCATTCTTTGTGCTTCCTGTGTCAAACTCTGCCGGGCACACAAGATTGCCTACGTTTTCCAATACTACAAAATCCAAATCACTTGTACCGAACTCCTTGATTCCCTGTCTGGTCATATCAGCATCAAGATGGCACATACCACCTGTATGAATCTGGATTGCACGCGCACCTGTCTCGATAATAGCCTGGGCGTCAACATCTGAATCAATATCTGCCTCCATGATTCCGATTGACATCTCATCCTTGAGCATTGAGATAGTACGCTTTAAAGTAGTAGTCTTTCCTGCTCCTGGTGAAGACATGAGATTAAGAAGGAAGGTTCCCTCTTCCTTAAGCTCTGCACGGAGCTTTGCTGCATCTGCATCATTATCCTCAAAGACACTACGCTTAACTTCAATTACCTTAAAGTCTTTCATTATTACACCGCCTTATAAATACTAGTTGCCTGCTACAAAACATTGTGTCAAGTCATACGAAAGCCTTTGTTTACAAGTCTTTAATCTTCTGTGGTCAGACCAACGTTAATTTTTTAACACACTTATTAACATAATTTTATCATAGTTTTTGTCAAATGTCAAGAAAATCAAGGTTTGTACGCATTTCTGCAGTCTAGTTTCCTGCTCTACCCTTCTGGTATGTCCAGAGGTACCAGAGGTGTTATAATTTCATCTTATAGTACATCTTTTCTATATAAGTATGGCTAATAATCCAGTTTATATAAAGCAACCGACCTGCACCGACAGCTTCTCTGGATACATGACAGCAAAAGCCCCAGCCACGTTTCCGCAGCCGGGGTTATATCTTAATCCATACACAGATTAGTCTCTATGCATACTAAATGTTTCCATATGATAATTCTTAAGGTTTGCTCTAATCTCACGATCATCTGCCTTGCTTAAGAGGTCATCCCTGAATTTCTTTGTAGAAATCATATCGTTAAATGAGCTTGGTCCACCTACGCAACCACCTTCACAAGCCATTCCCTCGATAAAGTCCTCTGGAAGCTTGCCAGCCTTCATAAGAAGAAGTGCCTTCTTACACTCTGCTGCTCCGTTTGCTTTGCATACCTTACACTCTGCATCGATTCCTTTTTCCTTCAAGCTCTCAAGTACAGCCGCTGTAACTCCACCAGAGTTTGCAAAACGCTTACCATATACAGAGCCTTCCTGATATGACATATCGTCTGCCTCAAGCTCTACATCCTTTGCTCGCATGATTGCACGAATCTCGCTGTAGGTAAGAACATAGTCTGCATTACCCTCAATCTTCTGGTCCTCAACCTCTGACTTCTTGGCAACACATGGTCCTATGAATACTGTGACAGCATCCGGATCCTTTGCCTTTATCATTCTTGATATAGCAGCCATTGGTGAGATTGTTGTAGAAATCTTATCTGCCAGGTCTGGGTAGTGTCTTCTGACCATATTTACAAAACCAGGACAACATGATGTCACTTTCTTCTCACCTGCCTGATATGCCTCATACCACTCATCTGCCTCAGATGCGGCGGTCATATCTCCACCAAGTGCTACTTCAACAAATCCATTGAAGCCAAGTGCACTCATAGCCTTCTTCCAGCTGTTCATGGTGATGTTTGGTCCAAACTGTCCCTCTGTAGCTGGTGCAGCCATTGCATATACCTTTTTGCCCTCATCTTTAAGAGCCTCAATTACATTTACGATGTAAGTCTTCGAACCAATCGCTCCGAATGGACAGCTATGGATACACTTACCGCAACGGATACATTTAGACTCATCGATTACAGAAATTCCGTACTCGTTATATGTAATGGCATTTACAGGACATGCAAACTTACATGGTCTCTTAAGGTGTGCGATTGCGTTGTATGGACATGCCTGAGCACATTTTCCACACTCCTTACATTTTGCAGGATCAATATGTGAACGAAGACGTCCTGCTTCAATTGCTCCAAATTTACAAGCATTGATACATGCTTTTCCTAAACAGTTCTGGCAGTTCTCTGTAACTGTGTAGCTTGAGATTGGACAATCCTCACAGGCAGAACTGATAACCTGAATTATATTTCCATCGTCAACTGCTCCAGGTGCTTTTCCCTCAGCAAGTCTGACACGTTGGCGGATGATTTCACGTTCCTTATAAATACAGCATCTGAACTGTGGTGTTGGTCCCGGAATGATGTTGAATGGGATGTTGTCTCTTATCTCATCTAAATTTCCATCAAATGCGGCCTTAGCAACCTCATAAAGAACCTCGTGTTTAATTTTGATTACATTCTCGTCAGCGTACATATTATCTCCTTTTATAAACTCTCCTAGTGTAAATAGTTTCCAAAGCTTATCCGGCTGGTTTCCTGCATATCCAAACATAAAGTAAATGTTCCCAGCTTCGTTACAAACTAGGAACATTTTACTAAAGTTTCTATGGTTTTTCTACCCTTGTACCCACCAAAAAACAATTTTTTGATAAATTTTTCACAATTTCAGCATATTGCACCAAATTACTCGTGTCGAAGGGCATCTATTGGGTTTAGATTTGCCGCCTTATATGAAGGAAGCAGTCCAAAAATAATTCCTATGGCCATTGAGAAAAGTACTGCAAGCACTGCCGAAGCCGGACTTATTGATGTAGGTGAACCATTCAGTGATGATATTACCTTTGACAAAATCACACCCACTATGACTCCGATAAGTCCTCCAAGGCTTGTAAGCACAACTGCTTCTGTAAGGAACTGTCCAAGTATTGCACCCTTTCCAGCTCCGATTGCTTTTTTTAGTCCAATCTCTGAGGTACGCTCTGTCACTGACACAAGCATGATGTTCATTACACCAATTCCACCTACTAAAAGTGAAATGCCCGCAATCCATATAAGCATCATATTGGTAGATGCTGATAACTGCTGTAATTCCTTTGCCTGCTCCAGCAAATCCTGTGCAGCGTATTTGATGGTATCATCACTTGTGGATATATATCCATTTAAAATATCAGCAGCTCCTTTTCCAACTGTTGTCATTGTACTGGTGTCTGATGCCCTGACAATCAGATTTTCCGGCTCGTCAAACTGATAAATAATAGGCCAGGTAGTATCAGGCACATAGACATTTCCGCTGGAATCACTGCCTGCATATGTGTAATAGTCATCTATGGAATTAATAACCAAATCATATTTTTCCTTTTCTCCGACTATACCCACTATCACATATGGCTCCTGCTGAATCTCAATTGTCCTGCCCAGGCAGTCCTCGCCCTGAAAAAGTGTCTTTGCTGCCTTTTCATCTACCAGGGCGACCTTTCTCTTGGAAGACATATCCGCATCAGTGATGCCTCTTCCTCTCTCCACAACCATGCTGTTTGTGCCAAGATAGGTACTGTCTATCCCATATACATAACCTCCAGACAGGGATGTGTTCTGATAATACACACCATCATAGACATTTCTGCTATGGTACTTGGAAACTGACTCTACATTATCAAGCTTCTGGATTTCCTCCATGGCAGCATCCGAAATCTGTCCAATTCCTACAGGAAGCTCCTGATATGACAGATCAATGGAATATCCGTCCTGCTGCAATTCAACCTTTACCGTGTTGCTGCCTGAACCAATCAGGTTTTTTTCAATCTGCTTATTTGTTCCCTGTATAGTAGAAACAATTGCAATTATTGCTGCAATTCCTATAATTATACCAAGCATGGTAAGGAAGGAACGCATCTTATGTGACCATACTCCCCTGAAGGATAGTTTGATATTCTCTAGCATTTTATTCCCTCCATCCTTTTAATACATATCTTCTGAAACGACAGTTGTCGCTCCATCCTTGACATTTTTTCCATAAGGAAAAGCTATATAATCGTCAACTGTAATTCCTGATTTTATTTCCACATAGCTGCCCCACAGGATACTTCCTGTCTGGACATACTGCTTCTCAAGTCTGCCGCCATTGTCCTTATACACATATGACCTGCCATTTTCCTCCCGCACATAGCACTGCTGTATGTAGAGCTTATTCTGATTGGAATTATCTGAGTTTTCGATTGTAAGCTGTAAGTACTGCCCCGCCATAAGTCCGCTTGGGTCTTCTATATAAGCTGTGTATCCATAATATGACACATTCGGATTACCCTCTCCATAATATGAATTGTTATTTGTCGGTACTACATCTATCTCTGAGATTTGTCCCTGATAGTTATTTCCACTCTCCCAGTCATATGCAGTAACACTCTGCCCTATCTTGATTTTATCAAGCATAAGCTCACTGACACTGCCTTCTATATACAGTCCCTCTGAGCCTGATACTACCATAAAGGCTGAGCCGTCCGTCGGGATATCATCTATATCATGAACGGTCTTTACCACACCATTTACTTTGGAGCGCACAACACCATCATCAAGCTGCTCCTCAAGATTTGTCAGCTCATTCTCTGCTGTTCTCTTCCTTATGTCAATCTTTCTGACTTCTCTTTCCTGTTTTGCGGTCTCCTGGGCAAGCTCCTTAGCTGTGTAACCGGTCACATCGCCATCCTCAATGCCATTTGAATCATCTGGCATCTCAGAATCTTCTGTTCCGTCTGGTTTTTCAGTATTATCTGTATTATCTGCGTCAGAGTTATTGTCATGGTTTCCAGAGAAAATATATACCATATCACTATCTTCATAGGTCTTGCTTATATATGCACCATTCATGGTGACAGACATGGCTACATTTCCACTGGCATCTACTGCGTCAAATCTGGCAACTGTAGAATTGGTCTTAAATCCATTTATAACTGCACCCGACAGCCTGCTTCCTGTATCACACTTAAATACGTATGGATCTTCTGTGGTACCCTGACCACCTGTTTTCTGGTCAACTGATGTAATATCCACAGAAGTCTGTGATACTGTCTCTGATGTTTCCTGGTTTGGCAGCTCTGAAGGGCTTGCCTGTGTGTCAGGAATAGGGGTTGTATTCTTTAGCTTTGTAAGCTTTGCAACCGCTGTATCATATTCATTCTGGAGACCTTCTATTTGGAGCTTTTTCATCTGAACTGAAAGCTCTAAGCTTGTGACGTCATATTCCATGAGAGGGTCCCCCTCTGCTACTTCCTGTCCCTCTGTAACAAAAACATCCACAACCTTTTGCCCATCTGTGACATACACACTCTGGGACGCATTATTTTTCACGACTCCCTCACTAGTGGTAGTATCCTCATAATAACCCAGATTAAGCATGGAAACACTATACACATCTACTGTGTTTTTCCCGTTTTGATAGTATGTAACACCAGTTACAGAACCTATAACCAGCGCAACTACAATAACTATAATCAGGAGTGCTTTTAATGTCTTTTTCATTTCTGCTCCACCTCCTGCTTATCATTCGATAATTCGCCATCAATAATATATACTATTCTGTCAGCCTGCTCTGCAACCTTTCTGTCATGGGTAATCATAACAACCGTCACACCCTCGTCGTTAAGCTGCCTGAATAATTCCATTATCTGTTTCCCTGATTTTGAATCCAGAGCTCCTGTAGGCTCATCCGCCAAAAGAAGCTTTGGGCTGTTAACCATGGCTCTCGCAATTGCAACTCTCTGCTTCTGGCCACCTGATAACTGTGTAGGCTTAAATGAAGCCCTGTCTGCAAGCCCTACCTTTTCAAGGGCTGCCATTGCCTTCTCATGTCTTTCCCTTTTTTTAAGTCCAGCATATATAAGAGGCAGGCTCACATTATCCAGTGCGCTTTCTCTCGGCATAAGCTGAAAATTCTGGAATACAAAGCCTATTGTGTTTAATCTGAGCTTTGACAGTTCCTTTTCCTTAAGATTAGTCACAGCCTTTTCATCAAGATAATACTCGCCCTTTGTAGGAGTATCCAAAAGACCTACTATATTCATCAGTGTTGTCTTGCCCGAACCTGAAGGTCCCATAATTGCAACATACTCGCCCTCCTCTACCTGAAGACATACATCTTTAAGCACAGGAACCGGCATATTGCCCTGATTGTAATCCTTGTAAATACCTCGAAGGTCTATAATCATTACTCCACCTCCGTGTCATTTGACGTACTGCCAAACATGTCATTCAGATCATCTGATGCTGTGTCATCTGTGAATTCTGTACCATACACGCTTTCATCTACACACTCGGTGCCTCCCTCAAGATATTCAGTCACACCCTCATCAGAAATTCCTTCATCAGAAGAGCCATCCACACCGCTGTTATATGCATCCCAGTCAACATCCTCATATTTTGTAACCTTCATTCCCACATACAAATCATCTGAAGGCCATACAATATAGTCATCATCACTGAGACCTGATGCAATCTGTACCAGATACAGGTCATCATCCCTGTCTCCGATTTCAACCTGTCTCTTTTCCAGCCTGCCTCTTGAGTCCAGTGCCCATACATAGGTTCCATCGTCCTCAAGCACATAGCTTGCGTCAAGCCATAAGCCTGTCTTTACATCTCCCTGACCATAATCAGGCTCTATGTATACATGCTGTCCCAGCATAAGTCCATCTGAACTGTCAAGCTGTATATAAAATGGGTATTTTGAGGCAGAATTATCACTGCTGCTGTCACTGTAATTGTTGTTATTATCTGACTTTGGATTCTCTGTATCAATTGTCTTGATGCTTCCTGTCCAGGTGACAGTCTCATCTGCCCTTGAGCGGATAATCACCTGCATGCCCTCAGACAAACCACTTGAATAGAGACTCTGCTCATCAATAGTACCCTTAACCCTGTAGTCACCTGTTGCAAGAATAGTTATAAGCGCAGAACTGCTGCCATCTGAGCTTGTGCCATCCTCATTTATGTTTTTTACCATTCCATCAATCTTGCTGGTTACAACAGCATTGTTTATAGTCTCATCATATTTTGCAATGTCATTTTTCTTGGCTGTAATGTCATAAGAAGCCTGATTTACCTGAAGCTGTGCCTGCTGAATCTGCAGGGTATAATCTAACTGCTGGTCTGCCGGTGCTGCCTGCTTCTCTGCTGTAAGCTGATTAACCTGAGCCTGATAACCCTCCAAATCTGTCTGCAGTCCCTCAAGTTCAAGATTTGCTGTCTGCTTCTGCTGCTTTACAGAGTCTACGTCATATTTAAAAAGCGGGTCTCCCTCTTTAACTTCGTCGCCTACAGCCACATAGATTTCTTCTATCTCCTTATCAGAATCCTTGTTGACCTCAAGTGTCTCCTGAGACTCAACGACTCCAGAATAGCTGCTGACTGCCCCCGCAGAGTACTTGACATCTCCTACTCTCTGGGCATAAATCCCCAAAGTCTCACTTCCCGCATCTGTCCCCTTGTTTTTCCACCATAAAAAGCCACCTGCTGCCGCAGCCGCAATTATTACAACCACAACAACTCCAATAATAACCTTTTTCTTTTTGCTCATAATTACCTCCGTAATAACATATACTTTATACCAACATTGTAGCTTATTCTGCACAAATAAATCTTTATATTTTTCTTAATTTTTCTTAATTTAAAAGGAATCTGATTATGAATGAAAGCCAAAACCTCGAGCCACTGCTGCAGGCATCTTTAAATGCCACCAAATTCGAATTGGTAAACTCACCAGCCTTATCATCAGGATATATTGAAGCACAGGATAAATGGGAAGTAATCGTGAAATATGTCGGTAATCCAGAAACTATTTTTGCCCAGTTTAGTAATTCAAACTACACAATCCTCCTTGGCGGTTACGCCATCCTCACACTATCCCGTGAGGAAATTGAAGCCTTGGCATTGATGCCTGAAATAATATATGTTGAAAAGCCCAAAAGCTTTTATTATGAAGTATACAATGGCAGGATTGCTTCCTGTATAAATACATTTTATAACAGGTACAGCCTGTCAGGCAGGGGAACCCTTGTGGCGGTTGTGGATTCAGGAATTGATTATACCCATCCGGATTTTTTACAGCCTGATGGGAGTACCCGGATTGCCTGTCTCTGGGACCAGACCACAAATATTGTATACAATGCCGCTGACATCAATGACATTTTATCATCCGATACGGCTTCCCTGCGCAATATTGTCTATTCCTTAGACCCATCAGGCCATGGCACCCATGCAGCAGGAATAGCCGCAGGAAACGGAGCAGCCTCTCAGGGCATCTACCGGGGCATCGCATACGAGGCATCGCTTCTTGTGGTGAAGCTTGCTCCCCGCTCACCTCTTGGTTTTCCACAGACAACTCAGATAATGGAAGCTGTGGATTTTTGTATCAGAAAAAGCATAGAGCTTAAGATGCCTGTAAGCATTAACTTAAGTCTCGGAAATACCTATGGCTCCCACAGTGGTACTTCCCTTCTTGAGACATACCTGAATGATGTCCAGGGTGTATACAAGACAAACATCATAGTGGGAAGCGGCAACGAGGGCAGCAGCAACGGGCATACGGGTGGACTGCTCACAAATCGGAACGAAACCATAGAACTGTCAATTGGAGATTTCACCCCCAATCTCACCATTCAGCTCTGGAAAAAATACTGGGATACCGTCGATATCACTATCGAAGCCCCATCCGGACAGTCTGCAAGACTTGATTTGAGTACAGGCGTACAAAGGCTCAACCTTGACTCCACCTCCCTCTACATAACCAATTCTCCGCCCTCTCCCTACAGTATATTTGAGGAAACTTATATTGATATGCTGCCAACAGCCAGTTATGTGAGCTCCGGTGTGTGGAAAATAATCCTGTCTCCGATTCAGATAAAGGATGGACAGTTTGACCTCTGGCTCCCCAGTGCCACAGCCCGAAATGCTTCCACCGGTTTTCTGGCCTCCCTGCCGGAAACCACCCTGACTATTCCCTCCACTGCCTGCAAGGTCATAACCGTTGGGGCTTACAATTCCTACAGTGACACCCTCGCAGCCTTTTCAGGCAGGGGCTTTACCTGGAGCACTGATTTTAAAAAACCAGACCTGGTGGCTCCCGGTGTGGACATAATATCCTGCGCTGCTGGTGGTGGCTACAGCTCCAAGACCGGCACCTCCATGGCGACACCTTTTGTGACCGGTGCCTGCGCCCTCCTTATGGAATGGGGTATTGTGAGGGAAAATAATCCCTATATGTATGGAGAAAGAATAAAGGCAGCTCTGATTCAGGGAACCAGAAGACTGCCTTTCATGTCCACCCTTCCAAGCCCTGAGGCTGGCTGGGGTGCATTGTGTCTTGATTTTTTACTTGAGTAAATGCTATTTACTGCAAAATCCTTCCATCTGTTGAGATTGTAACCACCTGCCATGGAATAAACCTGCCGCTGTTTTGAAGGGCTGTAATTGCAGCTCTCTCAAGGCCTCCACAGCAAGGAACCTCCATGCGGACAATAGTCACACCCTTTATGTCATTGTTTGCAATAATGGCTGTGAGCTTTTCTGCATAATCCACATCATCAAGCTTAGGACAGCCTACTACGACCTTTCTGCCCTTGATAAAATCATTGTGAAAATTGCCATAGGCATAGGCTGTACAGTCTGCCGCAATCAGAAGGTGGGCTCCATCAAAATATGGGGCTCTGACCGGTGCAAGCTTTATCTGAACCGGCCACTGACTAAGCTGTGACTCTGTACCAGCCCCAGTCTGAGCTGCCACGGCTGGTGATACAGGTGCTGATGCCTGTCTCTCAATTGCTCTTGCCATAGAGCCCGGACAGCCTGTAAACTTTGGTGTACTCTGGGCTGTCTCACAAGCTCTGGCTTCCTCCGCCGCCCTGGCAGCAGCCCTTGCCTTTAAATGCTCTTCCACTGCTTTCTCATCATACTCTGCTGCTTCCCTTGTCTCAAAAGAAATAGCATCCATAGGACAGGATGGAAGACAGTCTCCCATTCCATCGCAATAGTCATCTCTGGTGAGTTTTGCTTTGCCATCAATTATGGCAATAGCTCCCTCGTGACATGCTGTGGCGCATCTGCCACAGCCATTACATTTTTCCTCATCAATATGAATTACCTGACGTACCATTTTATCTCTCCTTTTTATGTCATTTGCTCTCTTTTCCTTTTATCTGGTCTAAGTATAGCTTGACTGTCTTTATATGTATGTTGTTTCTACAACATTTAGGTCAGTCACAGCTTCTCTCACAGACTTTGGTATACAGAGAACCTGCCGCCAGCAGCTTTTATTGCATACTTTGGTATAACAAAGCGATGATTAACTCTAGTCGTTAATCATCGCTTTGATTGCTTCTGCCACTAAAATTGCGTCTATGGCCTTCATCGCCCTATCATATTCTTCCTGCTGCTTTTTACGTTTTTCTTCCTTTTTATTATATTCCTCAACATGCTTTTTAAACTCTCTGGCTCTCTGCTCTTTTAGCTTTTTATACTGTTTTTCAAAATTATCATGCTCGTGTTTTCTTGTTGAATACCAATTTCTGTCAGAGCTGACCGGACTGCCTACCACATTTCCAGTTCTCCCTGCAGCTGTCTGATTTCTTGCCACATCACAGAGATAGCCATATGCCTCTGTTACCAGGTAATATGTGGATACATTCTCTGTATTGCCAGAATCGGGATGATATTTCTTCGCCAGATTTTTGTAAGCAGACTTTATGTCTGCCATTGTTGAGTTTACGTTAATGCCTAATATATCGCAGGCTTCTTTTCTTGAATTTATCATAGTTTTCTACGCGTCCACTGTTTAATTATTTAAAAGACCTCCTTAGTGTGTACAGGAGCATCTTTGTTCTCCTGCTTTTATCAAATTTTGTTAATTGGAAATAAAAGCAAGATTTTCAAGATATTAAAATTGTACTCTAGATTTGTTGTAACCCATTGTTTGTTTAAGAAAATAATTGCTTTGAGTGTATTATATATTAAATCATGCAGTATCTCAATACTTAATTCTACTGTTATTATATACCAACCAAATCAATCACAGCCAACTTTTCTGGTTACATTACAAAAATCTCCCCCAGATAATCTGAGAGAGATTTTGTCTTTTCTTATTGTAATATTCTTTTTACAGGAATACATATGAAAATTTTCTTTCATTAACTACTAAATCTGCCATATGATTAATTTCCTAAAATTTCATCTCGTGCAGCTACAAATTCTTTTACCTGATTTGACCATTCTGCATTGGAACCTTCAACTTTTCCTGTCCATTTGTATGGATAGTAAGTTACACTATTACAATCCATATCTGTATCGTTATCATATTCACCATCAGAATTTTCATTCGCTACTACACTATAATCTATTGTCACACTGCAATCTTCAAAAATCCATCCTAACAATACAGTGTTCGCATGTACCTCACCATCTGCTGAAAGCATTCCGTTAACAATATCTGTCATGTCGTTACCTCCATAGATATTTATATAATTTGGTGAACCAAGTCTTTCAATCAACTTATCAAGCATCCATTCCTCATATGAATAATCATATGTAAATTCTCCTGCTTCGTTCATCTCTTCATCACAGTCTTCAGATGTTATGTTGAAAAGAGATACTGAATTTGGAATATATTTCTCAAGACTCCAATTATTGTTATCTATATTTGACTGTAATGCATCTTCCTTATCATAAATAGACAATTCTGGTACAGTAGTAGTGTATTCGTCTGCCGTTTCGTAGTCAGCACTATCTTTGGGGTATAGACTAATGTCTTCGTAATTGTCTCCGTCGCTCGGATATTTCTCTATGCAGTCTCTTAAAGTTAAGAAATCTTCATCAGAGATATAATGATAATAAACCTTATAATCTAACAAATCCTCAAAATTAATTGGTAAGGTCAGGTCATAATAAAACAGTCGAGCATCTTCAGGCATTGGAATAGTCTCTTCTGTTGAAAAATCAATATTCAAAGTGTACGACTCCTTAGCTCTTTCTGCTAAATCTTTATCACCTTTAGTTGTTGAATCTACAGTTGCTGATGTTGATGCGGTACTGTCAGCATCTTTTGTGTTCTGTTTAGGCTGTAGGCTTGACCCGCATCCTGTTAATAATGTTGTGCAAATTAAGCCAATTGCAATAATTTTTCTTTTCATTCTTTTTTCTCCAAAGTAATCATTAATCTTTACAGGAATACATACTTGAGTACGAAAAGGATTGCAAGGATGTACATAAGTGGTGTAATTTTCTTTGCCTTGCCACATACAAGGTTGATTATTACATATGAGATACATCCAACAGCGATACCCTCTGAGATGCTATACATGAGTGGCATAGCGATAAGTGCAAGGTATGCTGGAACAGCCTCTGTGAGGTCGTTGAAATCAATATCTACTACAGCAGATACCATAAGGAATCCAACGAAGATAAGAGCTGGAGCTGTTGCAAATCCCGGGATTGTTGTAAATACAGGAGCAAGGAAAATTGAAACAAGGAAAAGGAATCCTGTTACAACTGATGAAAGTCCTGTTCTACCACCCTCAGCTACACCTGCTGAGCTCTCTACGAATGTTGTTGTTGTAGATGTTCCAAGTACAGCTCCTGCTGATGTTGCAATTGCATCTGCAAGAAGTGCCTGCTTGATGTTTGGAAGCTGTCCGTCCTCATCAAGAAGCTTTGCCTTGTCAGCACATCCGATAAGTGTTCCAAGTGTATCAAACATATCTACAAATAAGAATGAGCACATGATTACGATAAAGTCTACAATCCTGATACTTCCGATTGCTTTTGTGTTAAAGCACTGTCCAAAGGTCTCACCAATTGCTCCAATGTTAAATGAAGACCATGATGGGATAAGTGAATAGAAACCAGCCTCTGCATCGATTACATATACTCCTGTGAGCTGGCAGATAATGCCAAGTACCCATGTGATGAGGATTCCGATAAGGATAGAACCCTTAACTCTCTTTGTGTAAAGGATTGCTGTTGCTAAAAGTCCGATTACGCAAAGGATTGCACTGATTCCGATTGTATGGAATGTCTCTGGTGCAGCATATGACACAACTGTTACAAGAGTTGAGTCACTGTTTACAACAAGGTGTCCGCCCTGTAATCCTATGAATGCTACGAAAAGTCCGATACCTACTGAAACACCCTTTTTAAGTGTCATTGGGATTGCATTGAAGATTGCCTCACGAACATTTGTAAGTGAAAGAACGATAAATACAAGTCCTTCTACAAATACTGCAAGTAATGCGAACTGCCATGAATAACCCATAGCTCCACATACTGTGTAAGCAAAATATGCATTAAGTCCAAGTCCCGGCGCAAGAGCAAACGGATAGTTTGCAAGCAATGCCATACACATCGTTCCGATGAAAGCTGCAAGTGCTGTTGCCATAAGGACAGCCTGCGAATCCATTCCTGATGCCGAAAGAATTGATGGATTTACAGCGAGAATATAAGCCATTGTCATGAATGTAGTAATTCCGGCAATAACTTCAGTTTTCACTGTAGTGTTGTTTTCTTTGAGTTTGAATAATTTCTCTACCATGATTATTCCCTTCCTTTTTCTTTTTGTAACTGCATACCCTGTGTATACAATCTAAACACTCCTGTAATTATAAGCTTGAAAAGGGTGTACACGCAAGATAGGGAATGGATATCTTATATTATTTTTCCTTATTTTATTTATTAATCAGACTAAATTACCTGAGCCACAACCTGGGTAAGCTCTGCAAAAGTACTAATCTCCGGCACCTTTGCATCAATGGTTCCAAATCCGTATGCCGCATGGATAAACTTAACACCAGCCTTCATGCTGGAATCATAGTCTCCCTGGATATCACCCACATATACAGCATCATCCAGCTTGTTTCTCTTAACCATCAGTGCTATATTATCTGCCTTGACACAATTATTATTTCCGAAACACTCAATGTCCTCAAACAGGCCATTAAAGTCATAGTAGTCCAAAAATGCCTCTATATATCCAGACTGACAATTGCTGACAATGTATACATGATAGTTTTCCTTTAATTTTTCAACAGTCTCTCTTATTTTTGGGTAGAGCTTTCCACCATGTCCGCGCAGATAGTCATTTTCAACTGTACAGCAGAGTTCAAGCAGCTTCGCCCTCTTCTCACCTGTCACCTCTGGAAAGAGGATTTCTGCAATCACGTCCATGGTTTTCCCCATGACATTGTACATATCCTCTGTTGTTATTTTCCTGTCAATGGTGGCAGCTCCATTTTCCAGTTCTGCCTCATTAAATTTTGCAATAGCCACATTCCAGGACTCTGCCACATTCGCCGCCGAATCCCAAAGTGTGCCATCCATGTCAAATATAATACCTTTTTTCATATTTTCCCCTCTACTCATCAGTTTCTGCTGCCGGAATATCCACCTCTGGCATAAGCTCGTTTAGTGTTACATCAAGTATTCGGTCTAACACTTTCAAATCCTCATCTGAAAAACGTTTTTCCATTCGATGAATTATCTCGTCAATATAATCCTGACTCAGATTAAAATATTTATAATATTTGTCAGTCACCTCAAGATGAAATTCTCTCTTGTCCGTTTCCGACTGCACCTTCTGTATATAGCCCTTCTGTATCAGGCTGTTTACTTTATATGCCGCATTTGGGGATGAAACATGGATAAAGTTTGCAAATTCATTTACAGATGGGCTTCCGAGAGCGTGGATAATCTCCACACAAAACACCTCCACTACTGATAAAGAGGTTTCTCTTGTACTAATTTGGTTAAATACTTCCTGATAAAAATGCATTTTAAATTTCATATACACATCTGAAAATTTCTTTACAAACATAGCTCACCATCACTCCGGAATTTTTCTTTACTATATCACAGTCTATATGCCTATTGCAAAGGAAAGTTCTGCAGTCACAGCCACCTTGCCATCTACAGCTGCCACCGCCCTGCCTATTCCAAGGGGGCCCTTCATAGTCACCAGTTCACAGGATAATTCTACCCTGTCGCCTGGAACTACCTGTTTTTTAAATCTGGCATTTTTAATACCGCCGAAAAATGCAATTTTTCCCTTGTTTTCCTCCTGGGTCAAAATCGCCACTGCTCCCGTCTGAGCCAGGGCTTCTATTAAAAGCACCCCTGGCATGACATGCTGATTGGGAAAATGTCCCATAAACTGCATCTCGTTTGCACTGATACATTTTATCCCCTTTGCATACTTTCCCGGTTCACACTCTGTTATGCGGTCTATCATCAAAAAAGGATAGCGGTGTGGCAGAATCTCTTCAATCTGGTTTGAATTAAGTTCCATATCCATACTCCTCACATTATTTTTCGTATTTTCTTATGACAAGGCTTGCATTGTGTCCGCCAAAACCAAGTGTATTTGACACAGCAGCCCTGACAAGCGTATTTCTGCCCTCATTTGGCACAACATCCAGGTCGCATTCTTCATCAGGCACTTTATAATTTATGGTTGCAGGCACGAAATTCTCTTTTACCGCAAGCGTTGTGAATACAGCCTCTACAGCCCCTGCACCGCCTAGCATATGACCGGTCATTGATTTTGTCGAGCTGACCATCAGCTTATCCGCCCAGCTTCCAAAAGCCTTTCTGACAGCCTTTGTCTCACAGCTGTCATTCATATGTGTGGATGTGCCATGAGCATTAATATAATCAATGTCCTCCGGTCTCATATCTGCATCAGAAAGAGCAAGACTCATACACTTTGCCCCGCCATTTCCCTCTGGATCCGGTGCTGTGATATGGTAGGCATCACAGTTTGCTCCATATCCACAGAGCTCTGCATATATTTTTGCTCCCCTGCCTATGGCATGCTCTAATTCCTCTATCACGAGTATTCCGGCTCCCTCTGCTATAACAAATCCATTTCGCTCCTTATCAAAAGGAATAGACGCTCTAGCCACATCATCTGTAGTATTAAGTGCCTTAAGGGATGCAAAACCTCCCACACCAAGGGCGGTAATGCAGCTCTCACTTCCACCACAGACCATGACATCTGAATATCCATCTCTCACCTGACGGAAGGCATCACCAATTGCATTATTGCCTCCAGCACAGGCTGTGACAACGCATGAACACATTGCATGAAGTCCAAATCTGATTGCAATCTGACCTGCCGACATATTTGAAATGGCCATCGGAATAAAAAATGGTGACACCTTTGAAAATCCCTTTCCCATTCCCTTTGCATGCTCCTCCTCAATAGTGGATAAACCGCCTATTCCACTCGATACTATAACTCCACAGCGTTCAGTATCCTCTGTCTTAAAATCTATGCCGCTGTCCTTAACCGCTTCATCTGCAGCAGCCACTGCAAGCTGGGTAAATCTCGCCATTCTTCTTGCTTCTTTTTTACCTATTATTTCATCCGGGTTAAAGTCCTTTACCTCTCCTGCCAGCTTTACCGGGAAATCACTTGTGTCAAAGGATTTTATCTCACCGATTCCACATTCGTTTGCTCTCACCCTTTTCCATGAATCTTCCACGCTGTTTCCAAGCGGATTGACTGTTCCCATCCCGGTTATTACAACTCTTCTTTTCATCATGCACACCTTTCCTGCTTACCTATCCCATACACTTTTTTGCCTTCTCCTGCAAATGTCCTACATGCTCATGCCACCATCCACTGCAATGACCTGGCCTGTTATGTAATCGCTTTCCTCTGCAGCCAGAAAACATACTGCATTTGCCACATCCTCCGGTCTGCCCGCACGTTTCCTTGGAATCTGCGTCTCCCAGTACTTTTTCATTTCATCAGACAGCTCTGCTGTCATATCTGTCTGGATAAAGCCTGGTGCAACAGTATTTACAGTAATACCTTTCCCTCCAAGCTCCTTGGCAAGCGACTTGGCAAGCCCAATTACTCCTGCCTTGCTGGAAGCGTAGTTGACCTGGCCTGCATTGCCTCTTAAGCCCACCACACTACTGATATTTATTATCCGCCCGCTTCTTTTTCTAAGCATCTGCTTTGCCGCTTCTCTGCTGCACAAAAATGTTCCATTCAGATTTGTAGAGATAACCTCCGAAAAATCCTTCTGGTTCATTTTAAGAATCAGTCCATCCCTGGTGATTCCTGCATTATTTACAAGTACATCCACACCGTCAAACTCTTCCTTTATGCTGGCAAAAAGCCTGATGACATCAGCTTCCTCTGCCACATCACAGCAATAGGCTTCTGCCCTTACACCATATTCCCTGCATATGGATACAGTTTCCTGGGCAGCATCCTTTCCATGGCTGAAACAGGTTACCACATCATAGCCTTTCCCTGCCAGCTCTGTACAGATTACTCTTCCTATTCCCCTGCTTCCACCAGTTACCAAAGCTACTCTATTTGACATATTTTCCTCCAAGAGTCTCTACAACCTTCTTATAATCATCTACTGTATCAATACTCATTACTGTAATATCCGGGGCAGTTTTCCTCACAAACCTGCTGATTGTATTTCCCGGTCCAATCTCAATAATTGTATCCACGCCTTCCTCAGCCATGTATCTGATGCTGTCCTCCATTAACACACTGCTCTGCACCTGTTTCTCAAGCAGCATCGGCAGGCTCTCTCCCTTTTCCATTGGTCTTCCCGTGACATTATGGATAATGCATGCTGTGGATTTTTTGAATTTAACATTTTTAAATCTTTCTCTGAGTTTATCTCCCGCAGGCTTCATAAGCGATGTATGAAATGGTCCGCTTACAGCAAGCGGCACAATCTTTCTTGCCCCTGCCTCTTTTAGCAGGGCTATTGCCTCATCAACTGCGCAGGCATCCCCCGATATGACTATTTGTCCCTTACAGTTGTAATTAGCAATCTCCACCACATATTTTTCTGTGGAGCTGACCCTCTCTGATGCCTTTTCACAGCACTCTCTAATCACATCCCTGTCCATCATAAGGACTGCTGACATTTTTACTTCTCTGCCTGTAACCGCTTCCGCCATTACTTTTCCACGATAGGCAGTCAGATTTATAAGTTCGCCCTCCTCAAGGACATCTGCTGCGTACAAGGCTGAATACTCCCCCAGGCTTAAACCACAGACATACTCTGGTGTTATCCCCGCTTTTTTTAGGAGCTTTGTAACCCCCACTGCAAAGCTGACCATACATGGCTGGGTGTATCTTGTCTGACTAAGCTTTTCAACCGGTCCATTGAAGCACAGGTCTTTTACATCAAACTCCGTAACATCCCTGACATATTCAGATGCATGGTCCATTGTCTCTGCAAATTCACTGAAGCAGTCATAAAAGTCCCTGCCCATTCCCACATGCTGGCTTCCCTGCCCTGCATATACAAATCCTAATTTCATATCTCTTTCCTCCCCATGTCTGAGAGGCAGCGCCTTGCATCCTCATACAAGCCTGACAAAATATCCTTAACCGGCTTAATCTCCTTCAGCTGACCGCATACCTGTCCTGCCATGACAGAACCTGTAGTCATATCGCCATCAATTACTGCCCTTCTTAAACCGCCCAGTGTGATTTTTTCAAGTTCCATCTTATCAGCCCCCTCTTTTTCAAGCTTCAGGTACTGACGTGCCATACGGTTTTTAAGTATTCTTACAGGTGCCCCCTGGGAGCGGCCTGTCACTGTTGTTGCATTATCCTTTGCTTCTATAAGCGCCTGCTTGTAATTAATATGGATTGGACACTCCTCACTTACCAGAAGACATGTGCCTATCTGCACACCACAGGCTCCGAGGGCATAGGCTGCTGCCATCTGCCTGCCATCTGCAATTCCCCCCGCTGCTATCACCGGCACATCTACTGCATCCACCATCTGGGGAACCAGAGTCATTGTGGTCATATCGCCTACATGACCGCCACTTTCGCCTCCTTCTGCTATGATGGCATCTGCACCTGCTTCCACCATTTTTCTGGCAAGGAGAACGCTGGCAACAACCGGTATGACAAGACTTCCGTTTTCCTTCCACATCGCCATGTATTTTCCCGGATTTCCGGCTCCCGTTGTGATAACCTGAATTTTTTCATCCCGCAGGAGCTCTGCTATGGCATCCACATCGGGATTCATAAGCATAAGATTCACGCCGAAGGGTTTATCAGTCAGAGTCCTGCACTTATCTATTTCTGCCTTGAGCTGCTCATGGTTCATTCCTCCGGACGCAATCAGGCCTAATGCTCCTGCATTTGATACTGCTGCCGCAAACTCTCCTGTTGCGATATTTGCCATTCCCCCCTGTATGATTGGGTATTTTATATGTAAAAGTTCCTGTAAATTCATATTAACCTCCTAGAAATCTATCACCACTGCTCCCCATGTTTTTCCTGCTCCAAACCCGGTCAAGAGCAGTGTCTGCCCTCTTTTGCAAATCCCCTTTTCAATAGCGTCGCTTAATGCAATTGCAAGACTTGCAGCTGAGGTATTGGCATATTCATGGAGATTCATAAAAAACCTGTCCTTTGGCAGTTTCAAATGTCTGGCTACTGCATCCACGATTCTTGCATTTGCCTGATGACATATGAAAACGTCTATATCATCCAATGTAAGCCCTGCTTTTTTTACAACACTTTCAATAAGCTTAGGCACCGTGCTTACCGCAAATTTGTAGGTTGCCTGCCCCTCCATATGGACAAGGCTCCTCTCTCCTGCTTTGTTTGTGCAGTTTATTACATCCAAATCGCCATGACATCCAAACAGGCTTGTATATGCCCTGCTGTCATCAAGCTCTATTACTGCTGCACCTGCGCCGTCTCCAAAAAGTATACACGAACTCCGGTCAGTCATATCTAAGTGCCTTGATATGCACTCGCTGCCAACTAAAAGCCCATATTTCTTCTCACTCTGCATGAGAATTCCCCTTATAGTCTCAAGACCAAATACAAAGCCTGAGCAGGCTGCGTTTAAGTCAAAGCATATTATGTCATCTGACAATTCAAGTTCTTTCTGCAGGAGACATGCCGCAGATGGCACCAGATAATCCCCTGAGAATGTGGCAACCACCACTACACCGATTTCATTTACATCAATATCTGTCTGGGCAATTGCCCGGGTTGCCGCTGCTACAGCCAATGTTACATTGCTGTCTTTCTCACCACAAAAATGTCTTTTTTTCATTCCGGTTCTTGTAGTAATCCATTCATCCGTGGTATCAACCATTTTGCTCAAATCATCATTTGTCACAATCCTTTCCGGTGCATAATGACCTGTTGCAATAATGTGTAATCCCTTCATTTATCTATTTCCTCCAAGCGTCAAAAACCTCTCATCAATCCTTCTGAATTTCTTATATCTCATGCGTTCAAGTTCTGTTCCGCTTTTATTTTCCAATACCTTTAATTCTCTCGTCAGAAGATTATCCAGATTCGCATACAGGTCTGTTTCTTCTATTATTCCATCAATCACACCAAGCTCCTGCAAATCCTGGGCTGTAAGCTTCATTATCTCACTTGCCTCTGCCTTTCTTGCAGAGTCCTTCCACAGTATTGTTGCAAAGCCCTCCGGTGACAAAATCGAATAGATTGCATTTTCAAGCATAAACACCCGGTTTGCCACACCTATTGCCAGTGCTCCTCCACTGCTGCCCTCTCCCGTAACTATAGATATAACCGGAACCGTCAGGCTGCTCATTCTGGCAAGATTATCTGCGATTGCCTGGCTCTGCCCAAACTCCTCTGCTTCCACCCCCGGATATGCTCCCGGTGTGTCTATAAATGTAATGACAGGGCGGTTAAATCGCTCTGCCTGTTCCATCATCCTCAGAGCCTTTCTATATCCTTCCGGCCCCGGCATTCCAAAATTACAGGTCAGATTTTCTTCAAGATTTTTTCCCTTCCTGTGACCGAGTACAGTGACGGGTCTGCCATGAAAAAGAGCGATTCCTCCATAAATACTTCCATCCTCTTTTCCCAGCATATCCCCCTTCTGTTCAAAAAAATCCGTAAATAGATTTTCAATATAATCTGTTATTTTAGGACGACTGGCATCTCTTGCCAGCATCACCTTTTCCATTGCTGAATACATTTTTCTATCCTTTGATTCTTGGAATATCGTGCAGCATAAGTATCTGACTTATGGTTTCACGCATCTTATCCCTGCTTACAACCTTGTCCACAAAACCATGCTTTTCCAGATATTCCGCTCTTTGAAACCCATCAGGAAGCTTCTGGCCTATGGTCTGTTCTATAACCTTTGGTCCTGCAAAGCCCACCAAAGCATTAGGCTCTGCCAGATTTATATCTCCAAGTCCTGCGAAGCTCGCACTCACTCCACCAGTTGTTGGATGGGTAAAGTACACAATGTATAATCCGCCCTTTTTCTTATATCGCTCAAGAGCAGCGGATGTCTTTGCCATCTGCATCAGGGATACAATTCCTTCCTGCATTCTGGCTCCACCACTTGCACAGAAGATAATAAGTGGCAGCTTGAAACGATAAGCATGTTCTATTGACCTGGTCACAGTTTCTCCAACTTCAACTCCCATGCTCCCCATCATAAATTTGCTGTTCATCACAACTACAACGGCTTTTCTGCCATCAATTGTCCCGACTCCTCCCAGCACAGCTTCCTTTGTGTGAAGCCTTTCCCTCAGTTCCTCTTTTTTTTCCACATATCCCTCAAAATCCAGAGGGTCAATTTCCGGGAACTCAAAGTTAAACACCTTGAATGAATTTTCATCCATCAGTGACATTATTCTTTTCTCCGGCGGCATGGCATAATAATGTCCACAGCCTGGACAGACATAAAGAGCTTCCTTTATTTGTTTCTTTGTAAACTCCTGGCCACACTCGCTGCAGCTTATACATGCAGTGCTTTTGCGAAGCCTTCCAAAGCGTTCAAATTTTCCTCTTCTTTTTTCTATTACCTTATTCATTGCCCTCTCCAAAAGCATCCCATGACAGGATTTCATCCATATGCTCTTCTATAAAGCCCACATTATATTTTCCTTTGATAAAATCCGGATGAAACAGGATTAGGTATTCAAAATCGCTTGTGGTGGTAATGCCCTCTGTGGATATCTCCATAAGTGCCCGTCTCATTTTCCTTATCATTTCAAGCCTTGTAGGTGCATGGACTATAATCTTTGCCATCATGGAATCATAAAATGGACTTGTCTCATAACCGTTATAAAGCATGGTATCTACACGCACCCCCGGTCCTCCCGGCAGATTTAAGAATGTAATCTTCCCGGAATTCGGCATAAAGCCCTTAGCCGGATCCTCAGCATTAATTCTGCATTCCATGGCATGCCCTTTTAACTTTATGTCCTCCTGTTCAAAACCGAGAGGCTCATGAAAGGCAATCCTTATCTGTTCCTTGATTAAATCAATTCCAGTAACCATTTCGGTGACGCCATGCTCAACCTGAATCCTTGTGTTCATCTCAATAAAATAAAAATTATTATCTCCATCGAGCACAAACTCTACGGTACCTGCATTGGTATAGCCCGAAGCCTTTGCCGCATTCACTGCCGCAGCTCCCATTTTATTCCTCAGTTCATCTGAGAGAAGCATGCATGGGCTTTCCTCTATAAGCTTTTGATTTTTTCTCTGAATTGAGCAATCTCTCTCTCCAAGATGGACAACATTCCCCATCTCATCAGCCAGAATCTGAAACTCTATATGTCTTGGATTTACTATGAGTTTTTCTATGTACATCTCATCATTTCCAAAACATGCCCTGGCTTCTGCCTTTGCCTCATCATAGGCTTTTTTCAATTCTTCCTCAGAATAAGCCCTCCTCATTCCTCTGCCGCCACCGCCAGCCGATGCCTTAAGGAGAACTGGGTAGCCGATTCTATCAGCAATCTCTTTTGCCTCATCATAATCTTCAAGGGCTCCATCTGACCCCGGTACAACCGGCACATTGCCTTTTCTCATCATGGTCTTAGCCATCGCTTTATTGCCCATGGCGTCAATCACATCTGCTTTAGGTCCTATGAACTTGATATTGTTTTCCTTGCATAGCCTTGCAAAATCACTGTTCTCTGACAAAAAACCGAATCCCGGATGAATTGCATCACAGTGATTATCCAGTGCCGCTGTC
>ERZ1031095.80-NODE-80-length-28493-cov-10.278958_pt1 | contig 28493 bp, 20 predicted proteins | sample MGYA00517108_ERZ1031095 | MGnify/ENA primary metagenome ERZ1031095 (study PRJEB33719, sample SAMN04261275) | wastewater metagenome | biome: rural village; feature: human; material: feces | host: Homo sapiens | place: El Salvador | collected 2013-01-07 ... | reverse complement strand
ACTATTGTATTTAATGTATACTATTGGTCTTTTTACGAACAGCACAAACAGCTGATTGTTCGACAGATACGCTTCTTGCCATTATAAAAATCTACCTAAAGACTACCATACGGCTACCAAGCGCGCAGTTGCTCGGAAAAGCTTGATAATTTTGCACCCAGAAACAGATTTTACTCAGGTAAAAAGATTTTAGAACAACGATTTCTGTAGAATTTGATTTTCAGGATAAGTGCAATAAATATTAGTAACTATAACATAATCATGAAGTATCTAAAGTCATTGACAATTAAAATTTGTGTCATTGCAGCTGCCCTATTGTTGGCATCGCCTGCAGTGGCTGTAAACTCGAATGGAAGGGGTACTAAAGTAAAGACTGTATATCAGGATACAGACCCTTCAGCTACTAATTATCTTAAAAATCGTAGAGCCCTCGTAGGTCCGGGCTGCACCGTGAACAGCGTCGGCGCTGGTGTGTCGGTTGCTTCAGGTTTGAAAGATCTTCAGAACTTGTGCAACGACAACCTCGACGATTATGCTTCATTCCCTTCAGCCGTAGAAGCTGTAGTAGCAGGAAGTCCGATTGTCAGCATTATTGACAAAAAGAACTATTACGCTGCTGGCACAGAGGCTGGCTTTACATTCTGTGATGGCGACGCCAGTGTGTTGAAACTCGATTTAGCTGGGTTCTACAAGATACAGTTCCTTAAGGACGGCGTACCCGTTGGCGACCTTCAGACCATCAGCCAGGGCAAGAACATCACCGGACTCAATCTGTCGCTCGTTTCTATTCCTACCGCCAAAGGTATGGTGAACAAGTCGTACGTAGCAACTGCTCCGGGCGAGTTCAACGAAATTAAGCTCGTTCAGTTCGGCGTGAATGTGGAGGTTCTCAAGACCATCAAAATAAAGTATGCGTTTGTAGGCAAGGCAAACGAGTACACACTCACCAATAATACGGATAACGGCATCGCGAAATATGCTAAGGATTATAACCGTGGAAAAATCACGCTGAGCGCAGATGATAAGCTTATAGATACAGACCTTACCAATCATGTTCCTGCAGCTGTTTCTCTGATTCCGATAGCAGTGGATGTAGAAGCTATTCCGTCTGATGGTCAGGAGGTATTCCCTGCTGGCACTGAGATTGGTTTCAAATACAATGTAGCAGACTTGTTGAGCCTCGGCATTGGTAAGAATACAAAGATCACTTTATACAGCAAGAATAAGAAAGGCTTATTAAACAAGAATATAGAAACAGAAAGCTTCACCGTAAGCGTAGATGTTCTTTCACTTGGTGTTATCTCTGGAAAGAAAGAAGCCGAAGTTGTGATAAAGTCAACAAAGCCTTTCTCAAAGGCTGAATTGTTTTTCGGTGGTTTGGATGTAAAATTGGGTATAACAAACGTATACTACGCCTTTGTGCGCATGGCTCCCGATTTGGCTACCCACCACTGCCCTATCGAGGCTACAGCAAGCCACAACGTCTGCGGATGCGAGAACGAGTATCAGCTGACTCACAACGCAAGCGTGCCGGTTACATGGAAAATCGTTTCGCAGCCTGCCGACTCTAACATCTCGCTCGACGCACAGACTGGCAAGGTGACAAACATCTACGTGCCGGGCGACTATACGTTCATGGCTACAGCAGCAGCAGACGGTTGCACCGAGACCACAACAATACACTACGCACCATACTATAACTCTGCCGAGCACGGCGTAACGCTGCTCGTAAACAACAAGAACGAAGCGGAGAAGTACGTCCTGAGCGACAATAAGGGCGGTTCGCTGATTCAGATATTCGGTGACACACAGAATGCTAACGCAATTCTCACATCTGACCTGACAGACTTCGCCTATACAAATCCAGGCGTTGAAATAGCAACCAATATGGGCATCGTCGGCGTAAAGTCGGTAGACGGCTCTAATCTTGCAAAGAACGTCGCTACAGACCACGCAATGAAGGTGGGCTTCGTAGTTTCTTCTAAAGCTACCGGACTCACTGCTGATGCTCTTAAGTTGTACAACATACAGCTCCTGAAGAAAGGCAATAAGGTATATGGCGACGCAACAACCCATTGGAACGGTATCTCGGCTGGTCTCATCGGTTCTGAAAAGACAGAGAAGGGACGCTTGAGCATCGACGTGCCGGCTGGCACCGACTTCGACGAAATCGTACTCTACAGCAGCGGACTGCTCGGCGTAGACCTCGATAAGCTCAACGTCTACTATGCTTATGTGAGCGACGAGACAATGGAGAACGCTGCAAACAACGCTCTCTACGGCGCAGAGATTGTGTCTGTCGATAATACAGACGCTTCTATCGACCTCGCAAATACAAAGATTGTAAGTGTGGCTACAATAGGTAGCGGTTTGACTAACATGAGCAACCTCATCGACAACGACATGAACACATACATGACGTTCCCGCTCGGAGTGGAATTGAATGGTGCTGCCGTTATGGTGAACGTCGGCAAGATAGTAAACCAGCAACAGAACGCTGGCAAGGCTACAGAGGAGGAACAGAGCAAGCAGGGACAGAAGATTGTATTGGCAACCAACCAGCTCACACTCGGACTGGGTGTAGACCTTATAAAGGTGCTCAAGGTTTCAACATATCTCGACGATGCAGAGGAGCCGCAGGAGGTACTGACCGACTGGAAGGTGCTCGGCGCTGATGTGATCGGAACTGGAGGAAAGGGCTACGTATCGCTCGTAACAACAAAGCCTTTCAATAAGCTGAAGATTGAGCAGGTTAATCCGGTAAAGGTGGCTAACACCTTGCAGATTGGCGGCATCGCTCTCACAAGCAACATCAACGAGGACGGCACATCAACCGACTGCCCTGAGGAGTTCCTCGTGCTCGATGAGGACGAAACACTCAACGACAACCGCTCTCTCACCAAAGCAACAATGGTGTTCCACCGCACATTCACTACTGGCAAGTGGAACTCGCTCATCCTGCCGATTGATATGACTGCAGACCAGGTGACGGCGGCATTCGGCGCAGATGCTAAGATTGCAAGATTCAACCGTCTGGAGGACAAGTGGATATACTTCGATACGCAGGCTGAGAATAATCTTCATATCGAAAAGAACGTGCCGTACATAATCAAGCCGAAAAAGGAGCCGACAGCTGTAAACAGAACATATAATGTAGGCGGCGAGAATACGAAGCACATCAATGGTCTTGTATACACCGTGACCGGTATCGCATACAACAACCAGACTGCAACGCTGCAGCACGAGGACACAGAAAACGGTATGACGCACTACGGTTCGTACAAGAACCCGACTTGCGTTCCTGCCGACTCATACATACTGCATCGCTCAGGAGACATGGTTCACACAGCTGTAGAGCATCCAAGCATAAAGAGCTACCGCACATGGCTGCGCGAGACTACTCCGTCGGGTGAGACTCTGCAGATGCGTGTTGAACAGAATGACGGTCCGTCTACCGGCATCAAGGTGATTGAGGAGACTGCAAAGAACGCAAACGCCGTGTACAACGTGGACGGCATGCGCATGAACAGCAGCAACACCAACAACCTGCCGAAGGGCGTCTACATCATCAACAACAAGAAAGTGGTTATCAAGTAAAAAAAACGATAATTATGAAGAAGAAATATATAGCTCCTTCCATCGAAATCATAAACATGGAGCCGACAAGCATCATGGAAGTGTCAGGTTGGACTCCTTCAGGTGACAAGAAGAACAATGGTTTCGGCGTGACAGAGGAGGACAAAGACAATCCGTTCAAAGACGACGAATTCTAAACAAGGCAATATACTAATATAATATTGCATATAAATCATTTTGGTAAAATCTAATAGAAAATCAAGTTAGAAAGGGAGGCCTGGGAAGGTCTCCCTTTTTATTGTCATTAGAGAGCGTGTTTGGTTAGCTCTGCCGCATTTAAATACTATTGAGTGAATTACGTGGGGAGAACATTCACAACATGCTTCAGACAGTGGGATTACTGTTTTGCCGTAGCGGAGGTCTCCGGCCTCCGCAGCACCAAGTCTGTAGAGTAAAAAATGTAAATGTTAACAATACATTATATTGTTATAATATTCCATTAGTGTTATTGATTGCTGCGGAGGCCGGAGACCTCCGCTACGAATAAAAAACGGAGGCTCTTTCGAGTCTCCGTTTAAGTTGTCCTAGGCGGATTCGAACCACCACAAACAGAACCAAAACCTGTTGTGCTACCATTACACCATAGGACAATGCGACTGCAAAGATACGCATTTTTGTAAAAACAGCCAAACGAATCGGCTGTTTTTTTACATATATGGGGTAGAGCGAACGAGTCGCCCTACCCCACATTTTATATCGTTAACCGTTGTTTCGTAACTATTACTTCACTGTGATGAGGTAGTAGTTCTTCTTGCCGCGCTGCACGAGCAGATACTTGCCGTCGATGAGGTCTTCGGCAGTAACCACCTGGTCGAACGCTCCGAGCTTCTCCTTGTTGAGCGATACGCCGCCGCCCTGCACGAGCTTGCGCATCTCGCCCTTAGAGTTGAAGATCTTCACGTCGTCGCGTGTGAAGAGGTCTACAGCGGGCTGTCCGAGCTGATCTTTCGGCAGCTGGAAGTGGGGCACACCTTCGAAGATAGAGAGCAGCGTAGCCTCGTCGAACTTCTGAAGAGTCTCCTTTGTACCCTTTCCGAAGAGGATGTTAGAAGCCTCCTGAGCGGTCTCGAGGTCCTCGCGAGAGTGAACCATTGTTGTCACCTCCTCAGCCAGACGCTTCTGCAGAACGCGGCGTCCCGGGTCTTCGTTGTGCTCGGCTATGAGCGCGTCGATGGTTTCCTTATCGAGGTCGGTGAATATCTTGATGTACTTCTCAGCCTCTGCGTCGCTCACGTTGAGCCAGAACTGGTAGAAAGCATACGGAGTGGTGCGAGCCGGGTCGAGCCAGACATTGCCGCTCTCGGTCTTGCCGAACTTCTTGCCGTCGCTCTTGGTGATGAGCGGGCAAGTGAGGCAGTAACATTCTGCGTCGTTGCCGAGTGTGCGGTGGATAAGCTCTGTACCGGTGGTCATGTTGCCCCACTGGTCGTTGCCGCCGAGCTGCAGGCGTACGCCGTACTTCTGGTACTGGTAGAGGAAGTCGTAGCCCTGGAGCAGCTGGTATGTGAACTCTGTGAACGAAAGACCGTCGCGAGCCTCGCCGTTGAGGCGCTTCTGCACGCTGTCCTTCGCCATCATGTAGTTGACGGTGATGTGCTTGCCCACTTCGCGAGCGAAGTCGAGGAAGGTGAAGTCCTTCATCCAGTCGTAGTTGTTGACGAGCTCAGCCTTATTAGGCTCTGTGCCGTCGAAGTCGAGGAACTTAGACACCTGCTTCTTGATAGCCTCCTGGTTGTGATAGAGGGTAGCAGCGTCGAGCAGGTTGCGCTCCTGGCTCTTGCCAGAGGGGTCGCCAATCATACCGGTAGCACCGCCTACGAGCAGGTAGGGCTTGTGGCCGCAGCGCTGCAGATGGCGCAGCATCATGATGCCACAGAGGTGACCGATGTGGAGAGAGTCGGCTGTAGGGTCGGTGCCCAGATACGCAGACACCATGTTGGCATTGAGATACTCCTCAGTGCCGGGCATAATCTGCGCGAGCATACCGCGCCAGCGCAGTTCTTCAACGAAATTCTTTGTCATTATTGCTGTTGTTTTTTTGATGATTGCTATTTTTAGGGAGCGCTTAAGCCGCCTTTTGGGGAGCGTTTAAGCCTTTCTAAGCCTCTTTTAAGACTGCGTCTAAGCCTTTCTAAGCCTCTTTAGGCCTTTCTAAGCCTTGGAAAGGACTTATTAGCCCTCCCCGACGGGGAGGGTTGGGAGGGGCTTTTTAGGGCACGGGGTCGTAGCCTGAGCCTCCCCACGGGTTGCAGCGCAGGATGCGCCAGATGGCGAGCGCCATACCCTTGAAGAAGCCGTGTTTCTGCAGCGCCTGGCGAGCATACTCTGAGCATGTCGGCGTGAAGCGGCATGAGGGCGGCGTGTAGGGCGTGATGCAGACCTGGTAGAAGCGTATGGGGAGTATGGCGAGCCATACCAGTGCGCGAGAGATGTAATGGGCGCAGCGCGAGAACAAACGTGAGATTTTCATTACTGTTCTGCGTTTTCGGCCTCTTCTGCCATATCCTTGCCAATCTTCTCTGCTATGCGCTGCAGCAGGTTTGCTGTCTTGCGCTCCACGTCCTCGTAGCTGCGCAGGTTGTGGTCGGTCCAGATGAAGCAGAGCGAGAGCGTCTTGCGCTGTTCTACGGTCTGGAGGGTGTCAATGAGCACCTGCTTGTTGCGTCTGTAGGCTTCGCGTACGAGTCGCTTCACAAGGTTGCGCTTCACGGCGCGCTTGAAGAATCGCTTCGGCACACTCACCATCATCTGCGCGAGCGGTTCGTGTGCGTCGCCATCCTCGGTCATGAACACCACACGCAGCGGAAAGGCAGACATCGACTTTGCTCCGCCTCCTTTGAAGAGGCGGTCGATGAGCTTCTTGCTGTTTATGCGCTCACTCTTTGGGAGCTGTTGTGATGATGTCATAAAGTGGTGGTGTTATGTTGTTGTGGTGAGATGGTGTGGTGTTGAGATGGTGTGGTGTTGAGATGGTGAGATTTGTCTATACCAATAAAAGGTAATGTCAACATTACAACACCACAACACCTCAACATCTCATCTCACCACCTCACCATCTCAACCTATTTATTATTCTCAAGATAGTAGCGCAAGGCGCTTGTCATCGACGGGTGTTCCTTTGTAGGAGCCTCGAGGTCGAGTCGGTATCCGGCGTCGGTTACAGCCTTGGCTGTAGCCGGTCCGAATGTGGCGATGCGCACGTCGTTCTGCTCGAAGCTGGGGAAGTTCTTCGTGAACGCCTTGATGCCAGAGGGGCTGAAGAAGACGAGCATGTTGCAGTCGAACTTGGCTGCTTCTTCCTCGGTGAAGTCGTTGCTCACGGTGCGGTACATGACGCACTCGGTGTGGTTGAGTTTCTTCGAGTCGAGCAACTGCTTTACGTCGTCGTTGTGAACGCTGCTCATCGGCACGAGATACTTCTCGCCCTTGTGCTTCACCATTGTGGGGATGAGCGAGTCGAGCTTGCCGGTGTTGCCGAAGAACACCTTGCGCTTGCGATACTGCACATACTTCTGTATGTAGAGTGCGATTGTCTCTGTTACGCAGAAGTACTTCATGTCCTCGGGGATAGTGATTCGCATCTCCTTAGCGAGTTTGAAGTAGTTGTCGATAGCGTGGCGCGAAGTGAACACCACCGCTGTGAAATCGAGAAGACCTATCTTCTGCTGTCTGAATTCTTTGGGGCTGAGCCCTTCTACTTTGATGAACGGACGAAAGACGAGTTCCACGCCGAAGTCCTTTGCGATGTCGAAGTAAGGCGACTTTTCGCTTGACGGTTCAGGCTGTGATATCAGAATCTTCTTTATCATTTTTATATCTTGAAGCTTAAATATTTATCATTTTTCGGGGGTGTGGTCGCTTTTGTCTTAGAAATTCACTTTCAGGCAGTTGGCAATCATTGTCAGCGAACCTATCAGCGCCGCGAGAGGTGCGAGTTCAAGCGTGCAAAAGTACAAAAAATTTTGCAGAAAACCGCCTCTGTGCCTAAAAAAGATGATGTACGACTTGTAAAGGGAGAGCAACTTGAAGAGTGCTATCACGAGGAATGTGCAGACGAGCGTGGTCTGTACCGGCATCTTGAAGTAAGCCTGGAGCATCACCACGGGGAAGAGGCATACGCCCTCCATTCCGAGGAAGAAGAGGTTTGACTTCATCCAGAACTCGTTGTTGCGCTTGTTGAAGAACACCCATCCCACGAGCCAGTAGAACAGCGTCTTGAGCGTCATGTAGGCGAAGACGGTGAGCGAGAATATGGCTATCACCTGGTAGTGGTCGACGACGAACGTGTCGGCGACGTATAGCTGTGTGTAGAAGAAGTAGACCAGACCCAGCAGCAGACACGTCTGCAGCACAAGGAAGAACTGGAAGCGCAGCTCTTCGGATGTCTCGGTTACGACGGTCATGTTCTCGCTTACGGGCGGTCGGAAGAACTCCTTTGCCTGTCGCAGTATGAAGCGTCGCGACTTGGTGTATGCTATGAGCGCTATGCAAAAGCAGAAGATGAGCAGCAGTGTGATGATGTTGTCGCGCGCTATGGTGTAGGGCACGGGGTCGCCAGCCACGCCGATTCGTCCGCCGAAGAGGTCGGGGTTGAAGAACGGTTTGCCGGTGAAGTACGACTCGCGGTAGTATTGCGGCAGGTTGACGTCGCGCCACGAGTGTCCGCGTGTGTGTCCGGGCAGGTGCAGCGTGTCAGGCTGCTGACTCCATGTTATCTCCGACGGGCGTATGTGAGCCTGGATAGCGGAGTCCTGCTGTGCAGGCGTGGCGTCCTTGGGCAGCCATCTCAGCACTTCTGCCGGCGTGAGCTGGTGGTGCTGGGATACGGGCTTGGCGCCGACGGGCAGTCCGTCGGCGCCAAGAACTATCTCCTCTGTATGTATGGAGTCGGTTGTTATCATGTCAATATTATTTTTGTTGAGGTGTTGTTGTGGTGAGATGGTGAGATTTGTAGAGATGTTGAAATGTTGTTGTGGTGAGGTGGTGAGATTTGTAGAGATGTTGAGATGTTGTTGTGGTGAGATGGTGAGATTTGTCTATACCTATAGAAGGTAATGTCACCACCTCAACACCTCAACATTCACCATTCTTTAGATTCCGAATTCCTTGCGGATATCGTCTACGCGGTCGAGTTTCTCCCATGTGAAGAGCTCCACCTCCATCTCCTTTGTCTCGTGATAGCGCGATGTGAAGGTCTTCTTCACTACCTCGTTCTTGCGGCCCATGTGTCCGTAGGCAGCAGTCTCGCGATAGATAGGCTGGCGCAGCTTGAGATCCTTCTCGATGGCCTTCGGACGGAGGTCGAAGAGCTTCTCAATCTTCTTTGCAATCTCGCCGTCGCTCATCTGCACGCGGCTGCGTCCGTATGTGTTGACGTAGATGTTCACCGGCTCAGCGACGCCGATGGCGTAGCTCACCTGCACGAGCATCTCGTCGGCAACGTCTGCCGCTACCATGTTCTTTGCGATGTGGCGTGCTGCGTATGCTGCCGAGCGGTCTACCTTAGAGGGGTCTTTGCCAGAGAAGGCTCCGCCGCCGTGTGCGCCCTTGCCGCCGTATGTGTCGACGATAATCTTACGACCGGTGAGACCGGTGTCGCCGTGGGGGCCTCCGATTACGAACTTGCCAGTCGGGTTGACGAAGTACTTGATGTCGTCGCCGAAGAGTGCGAGCACCTTCTCGCTGTGTATCTCTGCCTTGACGCGCGGCATGAGTATGTTGAGCACGTCGTCCTTGATCTTGGCGAGCATGCGCTCGTCGTCGGTGTCGAACTCATCGTGCTGTGTAGACACTACGATGGTGTCGATGCGCTGCGGTATGCCTTCCTCCGAGTATTCTACGGTTACCTGGCTCTTAGAGTCGGGGCGCAGGTATGTCATCTGCTTGCCCTCCTTGCGTATGTCGGCGAGCACGCGCATGATGAGCTGTGCGAGGTCGAGCGTTACGGGCATGTAGTTCTCGGTCTCGTTGGTGGCGTAGCCGAACATCATTCCCTGGTCGCCGGCGCCCTGATCCTCTTCCTTTTCGCGGCTCACGCCACGGTCGATGTCGTCCGACTGCTCGTGGATGGCTGTGAGCACACCGCATGAGTTGCCGTCGAACTGATACTCCGACTTTGTGTAACCAATCTGGTTGATGGTCTTGCGTGCGATGTTCTGCAGGTCGATGTAGGCTTCAGAGCGCACCTCGCCCATGATTACTACCTGACCGGTTGTCACGAACGACTCGATGGCGCAGTGTGCGTTTTCGTCGTAAGCGAGGAACTGATCTACTAAAGCGTCTGAAATCTGGTCGGCCACTTTGTCCGGATGGCCTTCTGAAACTGATTCTGAAGAAAAAAGATAATTCATTTTTCCAATTTTTAAATTTAAATAAGTGGAAAAACACCAAATTACCGCTGTCTAACCGTCGTTATCCTTTTACGTTTCGCGTTCTTACATTCGCGGTTAGCGTTGCAGTTTTAGCATTTTTTTGTGTGGTTGCAAGCAGCCAAATTCTTCCACAGGGTTATACATGTTTTGTTATCGGGTGCAAAGGTACGGCTATTTTTCGAGAGAGCGAAATAAAAACGCATAAAGTATTAGGTTTTAACGCAAAATTACCCTTTTTCCCTTTTTCGGTATACTTATTACGGATAAGCGGCGAAGGGCGTTGTGTATTATGAAAATTTGTAGTAACTTCGCATTGCGATATCAGCAAACTGAGACAGTTCAATAGGTATATATACACACACAGATTCATATATGAAATCAGACAAGAAGAAAGACGCGTTACTCTCGATGATACGTCATGGCAAACCTATGACGCTCGGCGAGCAGGCGCGACTCGTGATGTTTCTCGCCACGCCGGCTATTCTGGCGCAGCTCACGACGACGATGATGCAGTACATCGACGCGTCGATGGTGGGCAGCATGGGCGCGCAGGCGTCGGCTTCAATCGGACTGATGGAGACGACGATGTGGCTGCTGGGCAGCATCTGCTCGGCGGCGGCAGCCGGATTCTACGTTCAGGTGAGCCATCAGTTGGGCTCCAACGACCCTGCGCGGGCTCGCAACACGCTCAGACAGGGCATAATGTCGGTGCTCGTGGTGAGCGCGCTCATAGGCTTGGTGTCGCTGGCGGTGAGTCCGTTCCTGCCCGTGTGGCTGGGCGGCGGCAGCGACATCACGCCCACGGCTTCGGCTTACTTCGCCATCGTGGCTACGGCTCTGCCCATATTCCAGTTCTCGATATTCGGCGCCGGCATGCTCAGGAGTTCTGGCAATATGGTTGTGCCGAGCGCGATGAGCGTGGTGATGATGTCGCTCGACGTGGTGTTCAACTTCTTCCTCATCTTCCCTACCCGACCCGTGCAACTGTTTGGTGCAGAAGTAACTATACCGGGCATGGGCATGGGCGTAGTGGGTGCGGCGATAGGCACCGTATCGGCTGAGCTGGTGGCTGCGTCGATCACGATGTACATACTCTGTTTCCGCTCGAAAGAGCTGTCGCTGCGCATCGACACGGGGCGCTTTCTGCCCACATGGGGCGTGGTGAAGCGCGCGCTGCACATCAGTCTGCCTATGGGATTGCAGCAGACCATCATGTGCTCGGCTTACGTGATGACGACCATTATCATTGCGCCGCTGGGCACGTTCGCCATCGCCGCCAACTCGTTCGGCGTAATCGTGGAGAGTCTCTGCTACATGCCGGGCTACGGCATCGCCGATGCTGCTACGACGCTCGTCGGACAGAGCATCGGAGCCGGCAGGCACGAACTGATGAAGCGCTTTGCGTGGCTGTCGGTGGGCTTGGGCGTGACGGTGATGGCTGTGATGGGCGTGGTGATGTACGTCGGAGCGCCCGTAGCAATGGCTATGATGACGCCGGCTGAGGAGGTGCGCCGTCTGGGCGTGGAGGTGCTGCGCATAGAAGCGTTCGCCGAGCCTATGTTCGCCGCTGCCATCGTGAGCTATGGTGTGTTCGTGGGCGCCGCAAAGACGCTCGTGCCGAGCATCATGAACCTCGTCTCGATATGGGGCGTGCGCATATCGCTCGCCGCTCTGCTGGCGCCGTCGATGGGACTGCGCGGCGTGTGGATAGCTATGTGTATCGAACTCTGCTTCAGAGGCTTTATATTCTTAGTGAAACTCAAATTCTGGAACATTCAAACTTCATGCAATCATTATGGAAAAGATCAGTAACAAGGTTTTCGGCGGAGAGCGTCCGCTCTTCGAGATACACAACGTGGAGCTCGACCACGTGCGCATCACCTTCGGCGAATCGGGCGTAAAGGAGTGCAGCAACATCGTCTGCCGCAACTGCTACTTCGAGGGCAAGTACCCGCTGTGGCACGTGAAGGGGTCGGACATACGCAACTGCTATTTCGCTCCGGGCTCGCGCTCGGCGATATGGTACTCGGACGATATGCACATGGAAGACTGCGTGATAAACGGTCCGAAGTTCTTCCGCGAGATGAAGAATCTGTCGCTGAAGAACGTAACCGTGAACGATGCCGACGAGACGTTCTGGGGCATCGACGGACTGAAGCTGGAGAACGTGGTGCTGCACGAGGGTACGTACCCGTTCATGCACTGCCGCAACGTGAAGGTGGACGGACTGGTGTCGGACGCGAAGTACGTCTTCCAGTACTCGCGCGACATAGAGATTCGCAACGCGAAGATAGACACGAAGGACTCGTTCTGGGAGGTGGACAACGTGACGGTGTACGACTCGGAGCTGAACGGAGAATTCCTCGGATGGCACTCGCGCGGACTGCGACTCGTCAACTGCCATATATCGGGCGAACAGCCGCTCTGCTACGCCAAGGACCTCGTGCTCGAGAACTGCACGTTCGACGCCGAATGCGACCGCGCGTTCGAGTATTCTACCGTGCAGGCTGACATACGCGGACATATAAAGAGCATAAAGAACCCTGCGTCGGGACGCATCGTGGCTGACAGCTTCGGCGAGATAATACTCGACGAGAACATCAAGAAGCCTGCCGACTGCGAGATTCTGACGCGTGCTTAGCCACAAAACAGATTGTTTGTAGACCCTATAACAATGGTCTATAAACTAAACATCGTTTAGTCTATAAACATAAAACAAAAGACGTAAGCTATGGAATACGACTTTTCAAGACCCACCGACCGACGCGGCACCGACTCGTACAAATGGGATTCGGCGCCAGAGGCTGACATCATTCCGCTGTGGGTGGCGGATATGGACTTCGAGACTTTCCCCGCAATCACCGAAGCCTTGCAGCGACGCGTGGCGCACGGCATCTTCGGCTACACACGTGTGCCGGAGGCGTACTACGAGGCGGTGTGCCGCTGGTTTGATAAACGTCACGGATGGCACATCAACCGCGAGGATATCATCTACACGTCGGGCGTGGTGCCGGCTGTGTCGGCGGTTATCAAGGCGCTCACGCTGCCCGGCGACCAGGTGATAGTGCAGGGACCGGTGTACAACTGCTTCTTCTCCTCAATACGCAACAACGGATGCGAGATGGTCTCCAACTCGCTTATATATAATAAGGAGGAACTGCGCTACGAAATCAACTTCGACGACCTCGAACGCAAGCTCAAGCACGAACGCGCACGACTGATGCTGCTCTGCAACCCGCACAATCCGGGCGGACGCGTGTGGACGCGCGACGAACTGACACGCGTGGCGGAGCTTTGCCGCAAGTATGGCGTGCGCGTGGTGTCGGACGAGATACACTGCGAACTGACGCTCTACGACAACGAGTACGTGCCGTTCGGTTCGCTGCCCGACGAACTGAGCCGCGGTTCGATAACCTGCTGCTCGCCGTCGAAGGCGTTCAACACCGCCGGACTGCAGATTGCGAACATCGTCTGCCGCGACGCTGAGGTGCGCAACCGCATCGACCGCGCCATAAACATCAACGAGGTGTGCGACGTGAACCCTTTCGGCGTGATTGCCCTGCAGGCTGCTTACAGCGACGAGGGCTACGAATGGCTCACGCAGCTGCGCAAATACATCTCAGCCAACTACGACTTGCTGCTGGAACGCTTCGCTCGCGAACTGCCCAAGTGCAAGGTGATGCGCATGGAGGGCACGTATCTGGCGTGGATTGACTGCTCGGAACTGCATATCTCGTCGGACGAAATAGAGGAGATGCTCATGCACGAGAACAAAGTGTGGGTGAATGCGGGCAGCATGTACGGCGCTGAAGGCGCGGCGTTCATACGCATCAACATGGCTTGCACCAGCGAACTGCTCAACGAAGGCATAACGCGAATAGTGAACGGACTCGGCGCTTACTGATTTATGCCAACTAAATAATAAAGAAAAACATACTCTATTATAAACAAAACATAATAGGGTATGCAACAAAACAGTAGCGGAGGTCTCCGGCCTCCGCAGCAGTTGAAGAGAACACTTCTTTTCAGTTTGTGTCGTTGACTGCTGCGGAGGCCAGAGACCTCCGCTACTATTATATAAGAAATAATTATCCTACCTGCGAACCCGGCTTAACGTTGCCAGCCACGGTGGTTACGTTGAGCGTTCCGTCGAAGTTGACGGCAGAGAGAATCATACCCTGACTCTCGATGCCCATCATCTTGCGCGGAGCGAAGTTGGCTACGAAGAGCACATCCTTGCCGATGAGCTGCTCAGGCTCGTAGTAAGCCGCGATGCCCGAAAGGATGGTGCGGTCTACGCCAGAGCCGTCGTCGATAGTGAACTGCAGGAGCTTCTTCGACTTCTTTACCTTCTGGCAGTCCTTGATATGACCTACGCGGATGTCGAGCTTCTCGAATGTGTCGAAGTCTACGTTCTCCTTGACAGGTGCAGCAACGTAGTTGGCAGCCTCGTTAGCCTTCTTTGTGTCCTCCAGCTTCTTGAGCTGAGCCTCGATAGCCTCGTCCTCGATCTTCTCGAAGAGCAGCGCCGGTGTGCCGAGCTGATGACCCGGCTTGAGCAGATCTGTAGAGCCGAGCAGAGCCCAGTCGGTGTCGGTAACGTTGAGCATCTCGCGCAGACGTGCCGAGCTGAACGGCAGGAACGGCTCGAAAGCAATCTCGAGGTTAGCCACGAGCTGCAGAGAGAGGTAAAGTATGGTCTTTACGCGCTCCATATCGGTCTTTGCTACGTGCCACGGCTCGCAGTCGGTGATGTACTTGTTGCCGATGCGTGCGAGGTTCATAGCCTCCTTCTGTGCGTCGCGGAACTTGAATGTGTCGAGCAATGCCTCCACCTTCTGCTTCACGTCCTTGAACTCCTCGATAGCCTTGAGGTCTACCTCCTGAAGCTCGCCGCACTCGGGCACTACGCCGTTGAAATACTTCTTTGTGAGCTGCAGGGCGCGGTTGACGAAGTTGCCGTAAACAGCCACCAGCTCGTTGTTGTTGCGGTCCTGGAAGTCCTTCCATGTGAAGTTGTTGTCCTTTGTCTCAGGCGCATTTGCCGTGAGCACATAGCGCAGAACGTCCTGCTTGCCGGGGAAGTCGACGAGATACTCGTGGAGCCATACAGCCCAGTTGCGCGATGTAGAAATCTTGTCGTTCTCGAGGTTGAGGAACTCGTTAGAGGGCACGTTGTCAGGCAGGATATAGTCGCCGTGAGCCTTCAGCATGGTCGGGAAGACGATGCAGTGGAAGACGATGTTGTCCTTGCCGATGAAGTGGATGAGGCGCGATGTGGGGTCCTGCCACCACTTCTGCCACGGTCCCCACTTCTCGGGCTGTGCGTCGCAAAGCTCCTTGGTGTTAGAGATGTAGCCGATTGGCGCGTCGAACCATACGTAGAGCACCTTGCCTTCTGCGCCCTCTACCGGTACGGGGATACCCCAGTCGAGGTCGCGTGTCATAGCGCGCGGCTGCAGATCCATGTCGAGCCACGACTTGCACTGTCCGTATACGTTAGGACGCCACTCCTTGTGGTCTTCCAGAATCCACTGCTTCAGCCAATCCTGCCACTTGTTGAGCGGCAAGTACCAGTTCTTAGTGGCTTTCTTCACGAGTCCGTGACCCGGGTTGTTCTTGTTTGTAGGGTTGATAAGCTCCTCGGGTGAGAGTGTGGCGCCACACTTCTCGCACTGGTCGCCGTAAGCGCCTTCAGCGCCGCAGCGCGGACATGTGCCGACGATGTTGCGGTCGGTGAGGAACTCGCCAGTCACCTCGTCGCAGAACTGCTCTTCTGTCTTCTCTACGAGCTCGTGCTTGTCGTAGAGCGTGCGGAAGAAGTCGCTTGCGAACTTATGGTGAATCTTCGATGTAGTACGGCTGTAGATGTCGAACGAAATGCCGAAGTCTTCGAACGACTTCTTGATAAGGTTGTGATAGCGGTCTACCACCTCCTGAACCGTGATGCCTTCCTTGCGTGCGCGGATTGTTACGGGCACGCCGTGCTCGTCGCTACCGCCGATGAACATCACTTCCTGCTTCTTCAGGCGCAGATAGCGCACGTAGATGTCTGCAGGCACATACACGCCAGCCAAGTGACCGATGTGTACTCCACCGTTGGCGTAGGGCAAAGCCGCTGTCACGGTGGTGCGTTTGAACTTGTTCTCTTCCATTATATTATGTTTTTATATTTCGGATGCAAAGTTAGTGAAAATCGAAGCAATACACGATTTTGTTGATAATAAAATCTTCCAAGCTTGCTTGTTTTTATTGTTGAGATGCAGCCTAACTTATTCAAAGTTAGTGAAAATCGTAGAGAAATACAAAAAAAGCGCAGCTCCTTTATGGAGTTGCGCTTTTATTATAATTATGTAGGCGATGTCTGTTACTTCACTTCAACAGCCTCTGCCATTGCTGCCTCCTCGTGCTTGATCTTGCGACCGAGTGTGAGGTAAGCCACCGGAGCAGCCATGAAGATAGAAGAGAGTGTACCGAAGATTACACCGAGCAACATTGCGAACGAGAAGCTGCGAGTGCTCTCACCGCCGAAGCAGAAGATACAGAGCAGCACGATGAGTGTTGAGAACGATGTATTGATAGTACGTGCGAGGGTCTCGTTCAGCGACTTGTTGAAGAGCTCCTGCAGATCCATCTTCTTGTGGAGTGTGAGGTTCTCGCGGATACGGTCGAACACAACCACCTTATCGTTGATAGAGTAACCGATAACGGTAAGGATAGCACCGATGAAGGTCTGGTCGATCTCGAGTGAGAACGGCACTACGTCCCAGAGGAGTGAGAAGAATCCGATAACGATTGTTGCGTCTACGGCGAGGGCTACTGTAGAGCCTACTGAGAACGCTACGTTGCGGAAACGTACGAGGATGTAGAGGAAGATGGCTGCGAGGGCGAAGAGCACGCTGATGATAGCGCCGTGTGTGATGTCCTTAGCCACTGCCGGTCCTACCTTTGTAGACGATACGATTGAGCCGCCTGCGCGTACGTCAGGGTTCTTGAATGCCTCAACGCTGCCCTGAGTTACGAGACCAGCGCCGTGGAGGCCCTTGTAGAGGATGTCCTCTACCTCGTTATCGATAGCGGGGTTGTTCGACTCGATCTTGTAGTTGGTAGAGATACGGATTGTCTTGCCGTCGGTACCGAGTGCGAGAGCGTTTACTGTTGCGCCCTTGAAGAGCGGTGTGAGGGCTTCCTTCACCTGCTCAGGCTCTGTCTGCTTCTCGAGCACTACTACGTAGTTGCGACCACCAGTGAAGTCGATACCCTTGCTCAAACCGCGTACGAAGAAGCTGCCGAGCATGATGAGGATTACGATGCCGAACACTGTGAACGATGTCTTGTATGACGACATGAACGCGAAGTTCTTGTTTGCCATAAAGTTGCGTGACACGCGTGTAGAGAAGTTCTGCTTTGTCCACTTGTCGTGCTTCAGACGGTTCTCGTAAACGAGGCGTGTGAGGAACACTGCGGTGAAGAACGAGCAGCAGATACCGATGATAAGTGTGGTAGCGAAGCCGCGGATTGGGCCTGTACCGAACACGTAGAGGATGATACCTGTGATGATTGATGTCAAGTTAGAGTCGAAGATGGCTGAGAAGGCGTTGCTGTAGCCGAGCGAGAGTGCCTGCTTTGTGCCGAGACCCTTCTTGAGTTCCTCCTTGGTGCGCTCGTAGATAAGCACGTTGGCATCCACCGCCATACCGAGGGCGAGCACGATACCGGCGATACCTGGCATTGTGAGTGCTGCCTGGAACGATGCCATGATACCCATGGTGAAGAAGAGGTTGAGGAGGAGGGCGCCGTTAGCTACCATACCCGGGATGAAGTCGTACATCACTACCATGTAGATCATCAAGATGATGAAGGCAAAGATGAACGAGATGAAACCCTGCTGGATTGACTGTGCACCGAGTGTCGGACCTACTACTTCCTCCTGAACGATGTGTGCCGGAGCCGGCATACGACCAGACTTAAGAGTGTTAGCCAAGTCCTTTGTATCTTCGATTGTGAAGTTGCCAGAGATTGACGACTGACCGCCAGAGATCTCGCCGTTTACGCGCGGAGCAAAGTATACTGTACCGTCGAGCACGATGGCGATTGCCTTGCCTACGTTAGCCTTTGTGAGGGCTGCCCAGCGGCGTGCACCGTCAGAGTTCATTGTCATTGATACCTCAGGCGAGCCTGTGAGGTTGTTGAACTGGTCCTTAGCGTCTGTCACTACGTCGCCCTCGATAGGAGCGCGTCCGTTGGTGGTTGTCACCTTGATGGCGTGGAGCTCGTAAATGTTCTTAGCCTGAATACCGTCAGCCGGCTTAGCACTCCAGAGGAGGCGGCAGTCGGCAGGGAGAATCTGCTTGGCGAGAGCCGAGTAGATAATCTTGTTTACCTCTGCTGTGTCGCGTGCCGAAGCGTAGCCTACGAGGCTGAGCGCGCCGTTGCCCGAGGGCTGGAAGATAGAGAAGAGCGGGTTCTGCTTCTTAGCCTCAGCCATAGAGGCCGCGTCGTCTGCCTTAGCGTTCTTCTTTGTCTTGAAAGCTGCCTTTGCCTGAGCCTTTGCTTCTGCCTTCTCGACTGCTGCTACGGCTGCTGTGTCTGTAGCGGCTGAATCGGCTACTTCCTCCTTGGCGCCAGAGCGGTGGTTAGCCTCGCGCTGGTTGAGCTGTGAGAGGTAAGGGATGATTTCGTCTGAGTTGTATGTCTCCCAGAACTCAAGGTTTGCACTACCCTGGAGGAGCTTACGCACGCGCTCCGGCTCGTTGATACCCGGCATTTCTACCATGATGCGGCCCTGCTGACCCTCGAGCTTCTGAATGTTAGGCTGTACGACGCCGAACTTGTCAATACGTGTACGCACTACGAGGAACGAGTTGTCGATGGCTGCCTGCACTTCTGTGCGGAGCACCTTCTCTACGTCCTTGTCAGAAGAGTTGGGCGAAACCTTGCCCTGGAGCTGCTGTGTAGCGAAAATCTCTGAGAGATGGCGTCCCGGAGCGTTCTTCTTGAAAGCGTTGATGAAGAGTGTGATGAAGTCGCTCTGCGACACCTCGTGCTCTGCGCGAGCCTCTTTCATCGACTTTACGAAAGCTGCGTCTACCTTGTGGTCGGCGAGGTTCTCGAGTACGTCGGGAACGCTCACTTCGAGGATGACGTTCATACCGCCTTTGAGGTCAAGACCGAGACCGATCTGTGTTTCGAGACACTTCTGATAAGAGTAGATGCCAAGATACTTCACGGAGTCCTTGTAGTCCTGCTGTGCGATAGGATCCTTTATCTTCGCAGCCTGGCTGTCATAGTATTTTGTGGCAGCCGAGAACGAGAGATAGAAGATACTTGCAAGCGTCAAAAGGACGGCTGTTACAATTACAATACCTTTGTTCTGCATTTTTTTGATTTATTTTTTTGTTATTATTATTTTTTCGCTGTGTATGTGTACAGATAGCGTGCAAAGTTACAGATTTTTTCAGTTAAACCGAAATTTATAGCTTTATTTCTTTGTTTTGCAAAGGTTTAAGGGTTTAATTAGGGGAAAATCGGGCGGTTTTTTAAAGATTTTTATAATATATAAGGTGAAAACGGGCGCTAAAACGCCGCATAAATATAAGACAAGTGGCTTCGACCAAAACTCTCAATTCTCAACTGAACAAACTCTCAACTTTCAATTCTCAACTCGACTGAGTTTGCAGACAATCGGATAATGATCCGACGCCTTTATCGTGTTGTCCACACGACACTCGTAGGGCGTCCAGTGCTCAGAGCACATGATGTTGTCGATGCGCACGTAGAAGCAGTTGTAATGATACGAGATGCCCGGACCGTTAGCCGACGCTATGTAGCAGTCGGTGAGCTCGGAAGCCAGTCGGCGGTGAGCATAAGATATCGGCGAATCGTTGAAGTCGCCGGCGAGTATTATGCTCTGTCCATTATGCTTCGCCACGTAGTCAGCCACAGCGTCAACCTGTGGCGCACGCTTCGCCGACGCCTCGCCCAGAATGCTCCACAGGCGGCGCGTTTCCTGTTTGCGTTCTTCGCCCTCCATGTCGCCCTTCAGCATCGACTTGAAGCGCGTGCGGTCTTCGGGTGAGAGACCCGTGGTCTGCAGATGCGCCACTACGACGAGCGTAGTGTCGCGCTCGCCCGTCTTCACCTTGTAAGCCATAGCGTTATACGTCTCCTTGCCCGATATGCGCTCGTGCCCCACGATGGGCAGTTTGCTGTAGATGCGAATCAAGTCGCCGCCCTCCGGACCGTCCGACGCGTGCTGCTCGCTGTACTCGTAGTGAGCGTTCATAACAGAGTCTACCAGTTCGCGTACCCTACCGTAACAGTCGCCCTCCTGCATGCAGACGATGTCGGCGTCCTCGCGCACGAGATAGTCGAGAATCTCAGACGACTGAGTGAAGTCGGTCCATGTCTTGAAGCAATAGACGTTGTACGATATCACCTTCAGTGCCCCCTCCGGCGCCGACGACGGCACGTTAAGCGGCGTATACGTGCGCACCGGACCGAAACATACCACCAGTCCGCCCAGCGCTATCAGCGCCCCACGCTTGCAGAACACCAGCCAGAACACGAGGAACGCCATATTGAGCACGAGGAACACGGGGAAAAGCAGTCCGACGTTAGCCAAGAGCGGATGAGCCACAGGGTCTACCCTATCGCTATAGCCTACAGCCAACATAAAAAGCACCGTGACTACGTTGAACGCTGCCACGATGCGAAGTATTACAGATTTTATATTTTTCAATTTTTCAGTTCAGAAGTAATGTGTAGTTTACTTTCGGTTGCTTGCGTCGAAGAGCTGCTGCTTCTCCTCACGCGTGAGCGATTCGTATCCGTTGCGGCGTATCTTGTCGAGAATCTCGTCAACGCGCTCCTGCTCAGCCTTGCGGCGAGCGTTGTAGTCCCAGTCGCTCTCGGGTCTGCCGGCGCTGCCTCCGCCGCGCACGGGTCCGTTGTCCTTGCGTCCGGTGCGGCGCTCCCACGAGGCACGCATCGAGTCGAAGAACTGCTGTCCGCTGCGACGGCTGTAGCGAATGTCGGGATGGCGTCGCCAGTAGCGTATAAGGAAGAAACCGAACACCATGCCGCCCAAGTGAGCCAGATGAGCCACTCCGTCGCCCGTCGTAGAGAAAGCCATGAACAGTTCTATCGCAGCATAGCCCACAACGAACCACTTTGCCTTGATAGGCACAGGCAGCGGGAAGATGAAGATGCGCTCCTCGGGATAGAGCATGCCGAAGGCAAGCAGTATGCCGTAGACGGCGCCCGAAGCGCCAACCGTTGTCCACATGTTGAGGAACGAGGCGTTAGCGTTAGCCACGAGCATCGTCTTGCCTATCGAGAAGTTGTTAAGCTGCTCGCTCGCCAGCAGGTAGAACTGCGCGTACTGTGCCAGCTCCTGGAACAAACCCGCACCCACACCGCACACGATATAGTAGAAAAGAAACTTCTTCGGTCCCCATGTGCGCTCAACGATACAGCCGAACATCCACAGCGCAAACATGTTGAAGAAGATATGGCTAAAGCCTCCGTGCGCAAACATGTACGTGAAGAGCTGGTAGATGTGGAAGTCGGGTGCGAGGAAGAAGTGCAGACCCAGAACATTGTTCAGGTCTACGCCAAAACTTCTGAACAAATACGTGGCGACGAACACCGCAACGTTTATTATCAGAAGGTTTTTCGTTATAGTCGGAATATTATTCATATCACATTAATATATTTGTAAAACACAGAAATTACGGCGGCAAAATTACGAAAAATCCACGTAAATAGGCATAAAACAGGCTCTCGGCGCCTTTTTTTTCAATTAATTATGCACTTTTTTCTGTTTTTTGTTTGATTTATGAAATGAATAACCTAAATTTGTCATTGGAATTGTGTGAGTTACGCAATTTTTATTGGTTAACAACAAAAGAAACTAACATTTATAAACAAATAAAATATAGAAAATTATGAACAAGACAGAATTGGTAGAGAAGATAGCAGTAGGTGCTGAGCTCAGCAAGGCAGACGCAAAGAAGGCTCTCGAGGCTGCAGTAGAGGCTATCAAGACAGCTCTCGTAGAGGGCGATAAGGTACAGCTCATCGGCTTCGGCACATTCAGCGTTAACGAGCGTCCGGCACGCGAGGGCATGAACCTCCGCACAGGCGAGAAGATTCAGATCGCAGCTAAGAAGGTAGCTAAGTTCAAGGCAGGCGCAGAGCTCACAGCAGCTCTCAACTAAGCCGAGACAAAACTATCAGCAACAATACACAAAGACAACAGACACTACATCTGTTGTCTTTTTTTGTTTGCGGATTGTTGGTTTTGCCCCAAATATTGTTATTATCTGTAAGATTAACACATGTATGGTTAATTAAACATAATAATAACCCCTCGTCTTTTGCGGCTCTGATTTTAGTGATTAACTTTGTAATGCTTATTTAATATAAGTACACGCATCGAGCGTGTATGTATGAACACTAATAGAATAAAACAATTAATATTTTTTCATAAAGTTATGCAGAAAAAGAATCTTCTTTTGTTATCAGCAGCTTCAGTGCTGTTCATGACATCTTGTTCGAAGCTTGGACCGCTCTCAGCGGACAACTTCACAGTAATCCCTAACCCACTCGAGACAACAGCAGGCGAAGTGCCAGCTACTGTTAATGGTACTTTCCCAGAGAAGTACATGAAGAAGAAGGCTGTCGTTACTGTTACTCCGGAGCTCCACTACGGCAATGGTCAGGTAGCTAAGGGCCAGAGCGCTACATTCCAGGGCGAGAAGGTGATGGGCAACGACCAGACTATCTCTTACAAGGTAGGCGGACGCTACACAATGAAGACCAACTTCAAGTACGTTCCTGAGATGCAGAAGAGCGAGATGTACCTCGCATTCGACGCACGCATCGGCAAGAAGCAGTTCAACGTACCTTCAGTGAAGGTGGCTGACGGCGTTATCGCTACATCTGAACTCTACAAGAATACCGTTTCATCTGAGACCGGATGCATCGCTCCCGACGCTTTCCAGCGCGTAAACGCTCAGAAGCAGGAGGCTAACATCAAGTTCCTCATCAACCAGGCTAACATCCGCAAGAGCGAGCTCAAGAACAACTCAGTGAAGGAGTTCGTGGAGATGCTCAAGAAGATCAATGCTGACCGTGAGGGCTTCAACGTACAGAACGTAGAAATTCAGGCTTACGCTTCACCTGAGGGTGGCGTTAAGTTTAACGATAAGCTCGCTGGCAACCGTAAGAATCAGTCAGAGAAGTATGTTAAGAACACTCTGAAGCAGACCAAGGTGAACGCTGACATCGACGCTCACTATACAGCTCAGGACTGGGACGGCTTCCAGAAGCTCGTTGCAGCTTCTAACCTGCAGGACAAGGAGGTTATCCTCCGCGTACTCTCTATGTACACCGACCCGCAGGAGCGCGAACAGCAGATCCGCAACATGTCGGCTGGCTTCCAGGAACTCGCTAACGGTATCCTCCCTGAGCTCCGCCGCTCACGCCTCATCATCAACTATGAGACAATCGGACGCAGCGACGACCAGATCAAGGAGCAGTACAGCGCAGACGCTACAAAGCTGAGCGTTGACGAGCTTCTCTACTCTGCTACTCTCGAGGATTCGCAGGCTAAGCAGGAGGCTATCTACAAGAAGACTACAGAGGTTTACCCGAACGACTACCGCGCTTACAACAACCTCGCTGCACTCGCTCTCGCTAAGGGCGACAAGGAGGCTGCCAAGCAGTACGCTCTCAAGGCTACATCACTCGGCGCTGCAGCTCCTGAGGCTCAGGCTAACCTCGGTATGCTCGCACTCGCAGAGGGCGACGTTCAGGGCGCAGAGCGTCTCATCGCTAAGGCTTCTGGCTCAGAGAACGTACAGTCGGCTCTCGGCGCACTCAACATCGCTAAGGGCAACTACGCTCAGGCTGAGAAGGACTTCGGCAAGCAGAACACAAACACAGCGGCTCTTGCTCAGATCATGAACAAGAACTACGACGCTGCTTCGAAGACTCTCGACAAGGTAGAAAACCCGAACGCTATGACCGACTACCTCCACGCTATCGTGGCTGCTCGTCGTGGCAACAAGTTCGCTGCTAACTCTTACCTCAAGGAGGCTCTCCAGAAGGATCCGTCTCTGAAGCAGTACGCTGAGCAGGACTTGGAGCTCTCGCTTCTCAAGTAAGACTTAACATGCCCCGACAAAGGGTATTGACAGATATTTGATAGAGGGTGTGGCTTTTGAGCACACCCTCTATTAAAAAACTCTTTTTTCTAAAATGAGAAAAACTATTATAGCTACATTACTCGCCCTGATTATGGTGTCATGTGGAACCGACAAACGTCACTTCAAGATAGACGGAAGGCTCCTGAACCTTAATCAGGGCGAGTTTTATGTATACAGCCCGGACGGAAGTCTCGGCGGAGTAGACACCATAAAGGTGCAGGCAGGACGCTTTACGTATAAGGTAGAGTGTCAGAAGGAGATGACGCTCATGATTGTGTTCCCCAACTTCACGGAGCAACCCGTCTTCGCCGCGCCAGGAAAAAGCGTAGACATAAAGGGCGACGCTTCGCACCTGAAGGAGATGACCGTGAATGGAACAAAGGCCAACGAACTGATGAACCAGCTGCGCGAACAGATTGCAAACGCTTCGCCGGCAGAGATACAGAAGTACGCGAAGCAGTTCGTGGAAGACCATCCCGAATCGATAGTAAGCATGTACGTAGTGCGCAACTTCTTCCTGCAGAAGGACAACCCCGACTTCGCTACAGCGCGACTCCTTATCGACAAGATGATAGAGAGTCAGCCCAAGAACAACGCGCTGAAGACGCTGCAGCAGACCGTGCGCAACCACACGCCCATAACCCACAACAGCAGCGTGCCGAAGTTCGCAGCTTACGACATCAACGGCAAGCAAGTGAACAACGCCATGCTCGCAAAGGCAGACACGGCGGTTGTCATAGCGTGGGCGACATGGAACTATAACAGCGTGTCGATGCTGCAGACCGTAGCGCAGATTCAGAAGGAGAAGGGCAGCAAAATGAAGGTGCTCGGCGTTTGTCTCGACTACTCGCGCTCCTTATGCCGCACAGCGCTGCGACAGAGAGATATGGACGACATACCTACCGTATGCGACGGCAAGTCTGTGGACGGAGATGTCTACAACCGGCTCGGCATGTCTAACCTCCCCGACAACATCGTTATAGAGAAAGGAAAGATTACAGCTACCGGACTCACGCTCGAACAGCTTAGAAAGAAACTCGGAAAGGAGTAAATAGGAGCCTACGGCATTAGCTTTCCGCTACGCGCCGCTGACTTTCAGTTCTTGCCGTAGGCATTGTTATAAATAAATGTAGACAGAACAAATAAAAACCGAAACAAAAACTGATGAAACGTTTATCAAGACTCGCGGCTTTGGCTCTCGCTTTGCTGGCTTATACAAACGCCGGAGCGCAAACCGGCGCACGTATCGACTCGCTGCTGTTCGAGACAGACCACCGCATCGACACGGCTGCCTGCGGCGAACTGCGTCTCAACTTCGACGCGCTCTGCTTCTTCCGCGACAACGAGTACAAGGGCTACCTTACAAAGGGATACACGCTGCCGGGCTACCGACTGCAGCCTACCGTGAGCTACCAGCCGCTGAAGAACTTGCGCGTGGAGGTGGGCGTAAGCATGCTCCACTATTGGGGAGCCAACAAGTATCCGAACCTCAACTACAGCGACATCGCTACGTGGAAGGGCGACCAGACGCAGACCGGATTCCACATGCTGCCGTTCTTCAGCGTGCAGCTGGCGGTCAACTCAAGGTTCAACCTCATACTCGGCAACATATATGGCGGATCTAACCACCGGCTTATCGAACCGCTCTACAATCAGGAGAACGCCCTATCTGCCGACCCCGAGATGGGCGTGCAGATGCTGTGGCGCGGAAAGCCACTCGACTTCGACATGTGGGTGAACTGGGAGAGTTTCATCTTCGACAAGGACACGCATCAGGAGGCGTTCACCTTCGGTCTGTCCACACGCTTCAAGGCGAACCGACCGGAGCGACGCACGCATGTCTACTTCCCATTGCAGGTGGTTATGCAGCATCGCGGCGGAGAGATAAACCCCGACGCCGAACAGCGCCAGGTGAAGACTTGGATGAACGCGGCGGCTGGCATCGGCGCTACCGTGCACACCGACAACAAAATTCTTACGCGTCTGAACGCCGAAGCCGACGTGGCTTACTACCGCCAGGTGACGGGCAATCTGCTGCCCTACGACCAGGGAAACGGCTTCTACGTGAAGGCTGAGGCTGACATCTGGCGCTTCTGTCTGCGCGGAGCTTACTGGCACAGCTCTAAGTTCATCAGCATCTTCGGCAATCCGCTCTACGGATCGGTGGGCGTTCACGAACGCGACTTCCAGATGAAGCGCAACCGCACCGTTTGTGCGCAGCTGAGCTACGCGCAAGAACTGGGCAAGGGATTCTCGTGGGGTGTGCAGGCTGACATTTTCAACACGCTGCCCACGGACGACTTCACCGTAGGCGACAAGGTGTACCGCAACAACAACCAATTGAGTCTTGCTGCCGGCATCTATCTGCGCGTAAAGCCGTCGTTCCTGCTGAAGAAGTTTTAGGGGGTGCACTCCAGGGGGTGCACTTGTCTCCGCTCGGCTTTGCCGCTTGCCAGAGCAAGAAGTGCACCAACATATCACTCAGTGCACCAATATTAAATCCTCCCACAGAATTCACGGAATTCACAGAACAGACTGGCAAAGAATATTCTCCCACAGATTGCACGGATTCACACAGATATTTACTCCCACAGAATTCACGGAACACACAGAACATTTTGCTTACATCTGTGTAAATCCGTGAAATCTGTGGGAGTTTCTTCTCAACAATAAACTTCCGCCTTCCAGGGGGTGCACTTGTCTCAAGTGCACCAACCTATTAACAACCTATTATTGATTGGTGCACTTGAGACAAGTGCACCCCCTGAGAGTTCTCTGTGGGAGTCTCTTCTCAGCAATAAACTTCTGTGAAATCTGTGTATTCTGTGGGAGTTTCTTCTCAACAATAAACTTCTGTGAATTCTGTGGGAGTCTCTTCTCAGCAATAAACTTCTGTGAAATCTGTGAATTCTGTGGGAGTCTCTTCTCAGCAATAAACTTCTGTGTAAATCTGAAATCTGTGGGAGGATTTAATATTGGTGCACTTCTTGCTCTGGCAAGCGGCAAAGCCGAGCGGAGACAAGTGCACCCCCTGGGAGTAAACCTTAAGAAAGCTCCAGCATGCGCTCTATTGGCTTAACGGCATCCTTGGCGATAGATTCGTCTACCATCACCTCCGGAAGCTCGTAGCGCAGCGTATTGTATATCTTCAGCAGCGTATTCTTCTTCATGTACTCGCACTCGTTGCAAGAACAGCCTACCCCACCCTCAGACACTTCCGGCGAAACCGGATAGAACTTCACGTCGGGACAGTTGCGCTGCAGCTCGTGCAGTATGCCAGCCTCGGTAGCGATGATATACTCCTTCGTCTCCTTGTGTTCCTTGGCGTAGTTGAGCATCGTAGCCGTAGAGCCCTTCACGTCTGCCACGGCGAGCACCGGCGCCTTGCACTCCAGATGAGCCATCACTACAGCCTCCGGATGCTCCTGCTTCAGCTTCACGATTGCCTCTACCGAGAACTTCTCGTGCACATGACAGCCACCGTTCCAGAGCAGCATGTCGCGACCCGTCACGCTGTTGATATAGTTGCCCAGATTGTAGTCGGGACCGAAGATGAGTTTCTCGTCCTTCGGCAGACTGTCCACCACCTTCTTCGCGTTGCCCGAAGTGACCACCACGTCTGTGAGCGCCTTCACCGCAGCCGTAGTGTTCACGTAGCTCACCACCTTATAGCCAGGGTGCTGCGCCTTGAACTCCTTCAGGTCCTCAGCCTTGCACGAGTCGGCAAGCGAGCAGCCGGCTGTGAGGTCGGGGCAGAGCACCTTCTTCTCCGGCGAGAGCAGCTTGCATGTCTCAGCCATGAAGTGCACGCCGCACATCACGATTATCTTAGCGTCGGTCTTTGCAGCCTTGCGCGCCAATGCCAGCGAGTCGCCGATGAAGTCGGCCACCTCCTGCACCTCGCCCACCGTATAATAGTGAGCCAGCACCACAGCGTCCTTCTCCTCACACAAGCGACGTATCTCCTTCTTCAAGTCAACGGATCCATCAACCGGCTCGTCGATGTAACCCTTCTCTTTCCAATCGTTGTTCATATATCTTTGTTTAATATTGTTTCTTTTTATATTGTGGGGTGTTCAGACTGTCTTGCTTTAAGGCGCCTTCTGCCTACACCCTACTCTATCCGTACTGCCACACCTTCGCCGCCTGTCCCTACTCCATCCCTGTTTGGAAAGGCCAACAGGCGCCGCTTTCAAATCTCACCACAACACCATCTCACCACAACACCCCTTCAACTTCTCAACACCTATCTATATATTTATTTCTTTTTATT
>ERZ1031095.74-NODE-74-length-28994-cov-13.154256_pt1 | contig 28994 bp, 28 predicted proteins | sample MGYA00517108_ERZ1031095 | MGnify/ENA primary metagenome ERZ1031095 (study PRJEB33719, sample SAMN04261275) | wastewater metagenome | biome: rural village; feature: human; material: feces | host: Homo sapiens | place: El Salvador | collected 2013-01-07 ... | reverse complement strand
TGAGAGGTGGAGCCTTCCTTAAGGGTAAGGAAGGACGGGTAGGTTTTCGAAAAAATCCTTTTGGCTAAAGGGAGACGGAGGGTTTCGAAAGTGCATACGTTCCAATCACCCCATAACATACCAACGGTATAAGAAAGGCAATCGCCATACTCCCCGTAGTATCCGCTATATACCCCATGATTACTGGAGCAACCGCTCCCCCCACTATCGTCATGATAAGCAACGAAGAAGCCAATTTGGTCTTTGTACCAGCATCCCTCAATGCCAACGAGAAGATAGTCGGAATCATGATGCTCTCTCCCAGATACAGGGAGAAGAATGCTATGAGTAATATGGTTCCACTACAAACCACAACAATGTGTCATAGCAACATTATGTTTAAAGAAGAAGAAAAACGGGCTACTAGGCTCCATCACCAAAAAGTAGCTTAAATAAAAAGGAGAGAGGGAGCCGTTCGCCCGTATATCTATTATTTCTTGTTCTTCATCCGCCAGAAGAAATGCCAAGTTCTGAATATTGGCTCACTCAGTGCCTCGGCAGGATAATATCGCACGAAGTGCATATTTCTCCATATCTTCAGGAAGTATTTCTTTGCCATGCCTTGTTGTGTAAAATGCCCATACTTGGTAAAATGCTTTCCGAAGTTGCCACCATTCAGTATCTCTGTTAACAATAACTTTCCTCTCTTCTCATCCATCGGAGCTATCATCTTCTCCTCTGATAGTCCCAATGCCTCATGCAGCACATACATCACCGCCCATGCAAACTTCCACAATCCCAAATATTTAAGTTCTCTCTGCACCACAACTAAAGCAGTTGAGGCTGAAGAATCTGTAGTGGAAGCAGAACAGGCAGAAGCATCAGAAGCCATATCCCCACTACCATCCAGGCGGTCCCAGCCCGCACAATCTGGCGAGACCTTTGATGGTCCGCCATCCTTAGAGCGAAGCGGTTCCGAGCACCGAGTAGGGCGGTTTCCTCCCTCTCCCCTGAGGGTGAGAGGGTCGGGGTGAGAGGTGGAGCCCTCTTTAATGGTAAAGAGGGACGGGGTGATTTTAGAAGAATTTTGATAGACTTTATAAAAGTCGCAAACCACATAGTAGTAATCAATGATTTGCCTCATTCCAATTCCTTCATCAAAGAAATGGTGATAAAGATGCGTCAGCTGATACACTACATTAAAAGCCGATGTAGGCACAGCAATATCCCCTGCCCCATCAGGCAGCCCCACAATATGCGAACATTGCAGATCCGCATTCCTCCGAAACCATTTCTGCAACCTAGCATGATAGATAGGATTATTCATGGAACAAGGAAAGAAATGCAACTCTACAGGCACACCATCCAAGGAAGTCTCCAGATGCTGCAGTCTGATATCATCTCCCAGTTCAAACTTCTTTTGAGCATACTCCATAATCCTCTCCCTACTAGCATCAATCCAAACATCAATATCCCCAGGAGTACGTGAATAAGGATTCGGATACATCAAGGCATTCCCCTGCCCTTTCAGAACACAGCATCTCAGCCCATCCTCCCTCAGCATCGAGAAAAGCTTACCCGCCACAGCATTCACCTTCATGTTCTGCCTGCGAATCTGTTGCGCCTTACCCATCCAAGTCATCAGCAGTTCCCTTCCTATTGGGTTCAGCCTCAACTTCTCTGGATTCTCCTTCCCCAGTCGTTCTATCCCATCAAAGCAAAGCCCAAGCAGAGCCTGCTTAGAAGCAAAGGAATACAGCTCCTGCCAGTCCATACCAGCTATCACCCTGCTTATATTCCCCTTATATCCAAGACAATACTTCAGGAAAGCGAAAAAAGCAGTTATATCATTCATTCAACTATTAATCTTTATTAATTATACATAGAGATATACCATATATATGAAATATATTATGTATCTTTGCCCCAAAGTAGAACCATTTAAATAAATAGAATTATGAGTACAGTTTCAGTAACACCTTCTAAAAGAAAGATCATCGACTTAAAAGACGATACATTCAAAACCCTATCCATTATGGCTATTCAGAAGGGAACCAACCTCAAAAACTATATTGAGGATATACTCAATGGCATAGCCGAGGATTACGAAGACTCAAAGCTCTATGCAAAATTAAGAAAAGAGCAGCCAGAAGGTCTCATCCGTGCCAGTAAAGAAGAACAAGAAGATTTCGAAAAGTGGTTAGGCGCATGAAAGTAGAATTTTCAAAATCCTTCATCAAGTCTTCCAAGCGTCTTTCAGGCAAGATGCTCGATTCTTTAAGACGTACGATAGCAGAAGTTAAAGCAGCCAAAGACATTCAAGATATCACAGACTGCAAGAAACTTGTTGGGTATCGTAATATATATAGAATTCGTTTAGGAGATTATAGAGCACTTTTTACTCTAGAAATTGAGTTTTATGGCGATACCATATTCTTTCAATATCTTGCTCCACGAGGCGAAGCCTATGGTAAAAAGATGAAAATAGAACTTAAGCGAATAGACAAAGAATAATTATATTCTTCTGTCTCCCCCTTTCCCCAGGCGGTCCCATCCCGCACAACATGGCGAAGACCTTTGATGGTCCGCCAACCTTAGAGCGTAGCGGTTCCGAGCACCGAGTAGGGCGGTTACATCCCTAATCCCTATGGTAGGGATTTAGGGCTTGGGTATAGGGTAAGGACCCTCCCGCTGGGGTTTCTGTCCCCTACAAGGGGAACCGAAAGGGTCGTAAAGACTATTGAAGACAGGTGGGGCTTATTTACCATACATATTATCGTAATACTTCTGATACTCCCCAGAAGTAACATGATCCATCCATTCCTGGTTATCAAGATACCACTTTACGGTTTCCTCGATACCCTCCTCAAACTGGAGAGATGGCTCCCAGCCGAGTTCCTTCTACAACTTTCTAGAGTCGATGGCATAACGCATATCGTGACTCTTTCTGGCTGTTACATAAGTTGTGAAATTCATATCCTCGCCTTACTTTCTGCCGAACTGACGTAAATGGTCTTTGTTACTATCTTATGCCTAAGGCAATTATCTAAAAATACAGGGAACATCAGAAATTCTACTTTCCAAACTTCTCGCAAGCCTCCTTATACGTATCAAGACTACCTATATCAAATCTACCAGCCGTCATTTTCCAGGCATGCATCTCTACCTGCTCAACCATGTAATGCGCAAGATTACCAGGGGCATCCTTGCCACAACCATTCTCTACGGAATGTCTTACTTTATCCAAATCCTTCTTCAGATAGATATAGAATGGTGGAACAGCCCAATGGCTCTTTGGCTCCTGAGGCTTCTCCTCCATATTCAATACCTTGTCGCTATCATCCAGAACTATCACACCTGTGCGCTGCAGCTTCTCTATGCTCGGCTGCTCATGACACATGATACACGATGTGCCCTTTGCCTTAGCAAAATCCACAAACTCCTGGAAACTGAAGAAGAGGATGTTATCGGCTGCTACCACCAACATATCATCATCAATCTTCAACTTGTCCATCGCAAACAGCAAATCACACACGGCACCCAGTCTTGTGTCATTCGTTTCCGTACCATCATCCACTATCGTAACAGGCTTCGTATAACTCTGTTTTGATGCCCACTCCTCAAAGATACCGGCAAACTTGTGGTTCGTGATGATGATGTGCTCATCTATCTCCGGAATCTTATCGATATCATCGAGCATTCTGCCTAATATCGTATTCTCACCAATCTTCAACAATGGCTTTGGAAAGTTCTTGGTCAACTCACCCAATCTTGTGGCATATCCTGCCGCTATCACAATATTCTTCATAATATACACAAAACAAATTAATTCTTCACTCTTCGTTCTTCACTCTTCACTTAAACGAATCTCGCTCCGTCATCCGGCTTCACCCAGAATACCTTAAATGTCTTCTCATACTCAGGGAACTTTTCCAGATATTGACGGGTCAACTCCTTCTCTACGTTCTTCTTACAAGCAGGATCCACCAAGGCAATGCAAGCGCCTTTAAATCCTGCACCAGAGAATCTGCCACCATATACGCCCTCCAAACTGCGCATAATCTCATAGATGGCTATCAACTCAGGCGAACCACACTCATAGTTATGGATAGAAGACTCGCAAGAGTCAAAGCACAACTTTCCAAAGAGTTCCAGATTACCAGTTTCCCATGCCGTCACACCCTGTCTTACCCTGCGATACTCCGAGTAGAAATGCTCGGCTCTGCGGGCAAAGCGGGCTGGCATTCTGTCTTTACATGCCTCATACGACTCCTTAGGAATATCTCTCAGGAAAGTCTTGTTAAACTCCTTCAATGGCTGGTTCTGATACGCCAGCACATTCCATGCAGCCGTCTTGCACTCATAAACCCTCAGATTGTAGTCACTGTTCACCAGACTTCTCGTCAGTCCCGAGAAGAAGATGCCAATTTCAAAATCCTTCATCTCCGGATTTCGCTTGATGATGCGATAATCATCACTGTCACAGTCCAGGAACAGCAAACCGTCCTGTTTTCCCAGGGCGATACATGCCTGGTCGAGCAGACCATTGTTCAGTCCGATATACTCTCGCTCCGCCTCCGAAGCAATCTTCACCACTTCAAAAGGTTGAAGCATGATATCATTAGCCTTGGCAAAAGCCATTACATAGGCGATAAGTACGGCAGCACTGGATGACAATCCTCCCACTGGCAACGAACCCTGTACCACACCATTGATACCCTTCTTCAAGTCAAAGCGTTTCTTCAGTGCGTATTTGGCACCTCTGGCATAGTCGCCCCAGTGCATCTCTCTTACCAGCGTTCCTTTAGTGATGTCAAAATCAACAACACCATCAAAGGTGCGTGACTCCAAGTGTACCTTGCCATCCTCATTCGGTGTAAACCACAGATCCACACCCTTGTTGATAGCAAAACCTGTCACGATACCATGCTGATGATCCACATGTGCGCCCAACGGACAAACCCGATAAGGCGAGAAAATATGATATTGAAATTCCATACAATATTTATTTAATAGATTAGCTTTAAGTAGCCTGTTAACTATAAACTAATAACTGTTAACTATAAACTATTAACAGTAGTATTCCTTGTACCACTCTGCGAAGGCTCTCAGTCCCTCTCTCAGCGGAGTAGCTGGCTTATATCCGAAGTCCTCCTCCAGCGGAGTAGTATCAGCATAAGTCACAGGCACATCGCCCGGCTGCATTGCCACCAGTTCCTTGTGCGCCTCAAAGTCATAATCCTCAGGCAGCACACCGGCACGAATCAGTTCCTCCTGCAAGATGCTTACAAACTCCAGCAGATTCTCAGGATGCGAGTTGCCGATATTGTAAACCTTGTATGGAGGGATAGGCAAACCGTCCTCACCATTCTGCTTCTCAGGCGCATGCTGCATCACTCTCATGATACCCTCCACGATGTCATCCACATAAGTGAAGTCACGCTTGCAGTTACCATAGTTGAAAATCTTGATGGTATCACCCTTCACCAGTTTATTGGTAAAGCCGAAGTACGCCATGTCCGGTCTTCCCGCAGGACCATACACGGTGAAGAATCTCAAACCTGTACTTGGAATATTATAGAGCTTAGAATAGGCATGAGCCATCAGCTCGTTACTCTTCTTCGTTGCAGCATAAAGACTCACAGGATTATCCACCTTGTCATCCGTAGAATAAGGCACCTTCTTGTTTGAACCATAAACAGAAGATGAAGAGGCATAAACCAGATGCTCCACCTCATGATGACGGCAAGCCTCCAGGATATTATAGAAACCTATCAGATTACTCTGGACATAAGCATCCGGATTCGTGATAGAATATCTCACGCCAGCCTGAGCAGCCAGATTCACCACCACCTTTGGCTGATGCTCCTCAAAGAGTTTGTCCATCACCGCCTTGTCAGCGATACTGCCATATACCATGGTAAAGCCATCGAACTCCTGCAGTCTGCGAAGTCTCTCCTCCTTGATATGCACATCATAGTAGTCGTTCATATTATCAATACCCACTACCTTGACGTTCTTCACTTCCTTCAACAGTCTAAAAGCCAGGTTGCTGCCGATAAAGCCAGCAGCACCTGTCACGAGGATTGTCTTCCCCGTTAAATCAACATTATATTGTACCATAACTAGTCTCTTCTAAAAATATCACGTGTATAAACCTTCTCCTTGGCATCATCCAGACAGGCATCATATCTGTTGGCAATAATCGCCTGACTCTGCTTCTTGAACTGCTCCAAGTCATTCACCACCTTGCTTCCGAAGAAAGTACTGCCATCTTCCAGAGTTGGCTCATAGATAATCACCTCGGCACCCTTTGCCTTTATGCGCTTCATGATGCCCTGAATGGCACTCTGGCGGAAGTTATCGCTGTTACTTTTCATCGTAAGACGATACACACCAATCACACACTCATGCTCCTTGCCTGCATCATAACTACTGTTATCATTGTAATATCCTGCCTTTCTCAACACGGCATCAGCGATGTAATCCTTGCGGGTACGGTTACTCTCCACTATCGCCTCTATCAGATTTTCAGGCACATCAGCATAGTTTGCCAAAAGCTGCTTGGTATCCTTAGGCAGACAGTAACCGCCATAACCGAAGCTAGGATTATTATAATGCGTACCGATGCGAGGATCCAGACCTACGCCGTCGATGATAGCCTCAGAATCCAAGCCCTTCATCTCTGCATAAGTATCCAATTCATTGAAGTAGCTTACACGAAGTGCCAGATAAGTATTAGCGAAGAGCTTCACGGCTTCAGCCTCCTTCATGCCCATAAACAGAGTATCGATGTTCTCCTTGATGGCACCCTCCTGCAGCAAAGCCGCAAAAGTCTTGGCAGCCTCCTTCAGTATCTCCACATCCGTTACACTCCTGATAGCCTCATTCTCCTCAGCAAATTCAGGGCGGTCGATAATCTTAGGATAGCCCACGATGATGCGGCTAGGATAGAGATTATCATAGAGAGCCTTGCTCTCACGAAGGAACTCAGGCGAGAAGAGCAGGTTGAATTTCTTCACGCCCTTCTTGGCATACTTCAGATAGAGACTACGGGTATACCCCACAGGGATGGTACTCTTGATAACCATCACTGCATTTGGATTCACCTCCAATACCAGGTCGATAACCTCCTCTACGTGCGAAGTATCAAAGTAATTCTTCACTGGGTCGTAATTGGTAGGTGCAGCAATCACCACAAAGTCTGCATCCTTGTAAGCCGCCTTGCCATCCAACGTAGCCGTCAGATTCAGTGGCTTCTCCGCCAGATACTTCTCGATATAATCATCCTGGATAGGAGAAACCCTCTTATTCAGTTTCTCCACCTTCTCAGGTACCACATCTACAGCAGTCACCTGATGATGTTGTGCCAACAAAGTGGCAATACTCAATCCCACGTAGCCCGTTCCGGCCACGGCAACTTTAATGTTCTTAAAAGTATTCATATTGTTGAAAATAATATAGTTAAAATCAATGCTATCATATTTAGAGAATCCCTAATCAAACTAGATTATCTTGTCTTTCTCCATAAAAAATGCCAAGTTCTAAATAGAGGCTCTGCCAAAGCCTCGGAAGGATAGAACCTAACGAAATTCAAATTCCTCCAAATCTTAAGGAAATACTTCTTTCCCATACTCTGATGGGTAAAACTACCATATTTCGTAAAATATCTGCCAAAATTGCCCCCATCAATAATCTCTGCAAGCAACAATTGACCCCGTTTACTATCCATCGGAGCAATCATCTTCTCCTCAGCAAGTGCAAACACCTCATGCAATACATACATTACGGCACCAGCAAACTTCCACAATCCCAAATGCTTCAATTCCTTCGGCAACCAAGTTAACATTTCACAATTAACATTTAACATTGATACCACATAGTAGTAATCAATGATTTGTCTCATTCCAATTCCTTCATCGAAGAAATGCTCATACAAATGACACAGTTGGAATATCAGATTATACGAAGAAGTCGGAATAGCTATATTTCCAGCCCCATTAGGTAACTCCACAATATTAGAACATTGCAAATCATTATTCTTTTTGAACCATCGCTGCAATCTTCTATTATAAAACACATTATTCATATATGCAGGGAAATAATGCGCTTCCACACAAGCTCCATGATATTCGAACTCTACATGTTGCAAATTCTTTGACTCAATCTTAAAATGAGACTCTAAATAAACATCTATAGTATTCCTATCTGCACAAAGCAACAGATCAATATCTCCAGGCGTACGAGAATAAGGGTTAGGATACATCAACGTATTCCCTTGTCCTTTAAGCACGAAACACCTAAAACCATCTTTTGATAAGATCTCATAAATGGAATGAGCCGCTTCATTCATCATCAGATTTCGTTTACGAATCTGCTCACTATATCCCATCCATGACATCAAAGTATTAAAAGAAGGAGCATATTCTTTGGGAATCCTTTTTATACCCTCGAATAAAACACCTACTATCGTTTGCCTTTTAGCAAAACGGAACAGTTCGTCCCAATCAAGATTTTGGAACGAGCTGTCCCATGCCATTCCCTCATCAAGAGAATAACGAATAAATTTAAAATAAGTTTCCGTCATTATCATGTTCTCCCTCAATGAAGGAAGTTGTGTCGCATATCAATGATATGCAAAAAATCATTTATTGCAGAATTCAACAATCAGCTTGACAATCTTGTCAATTTCCATATCAGACAATTCATAGAACAATGGCAATCTTACCAAGGTATCACCATATCTGTCACAATTCGGCAACTCTCGGCCATCATGCTTGTTCTCATAGAACTTGCTGCTATGCAATGGCAAGTAGTGGAATGTGGTCTGTACATCATTCTCCTTCAAGAATTTCATCAAAGCAGTACGATACTCCAAACTTGGACAGAGCAGATAGAACATGTGAGCATTGTTTGTAGCATACTCTGGGATATAAGGCAACTTCACTTCATTACCAATCTTACCATTCAAGCCCTCAAAATAACGATTCCAGATATGCTTGCGCTTACCCTGAATATCATCAAGTTGCTCCAACTGAGCCCAAAGATATGCTGCATTGAATTCTGATGGCAAGAATGAAGAACCCATATCTACCCAACCATACTTGTTAACCATTCCACGATAGAACTCGGCACGGTTGGTACCCTTCTCCCAGATAATCTCTGCACGACGGATGAAACGCTCATCATTGATGACGCACATACCACCTTCACCACTGCTGATGTTCTTGGTCTCATGGAAAGAGAAAGCACCCAAATGACCGATGCTACCCAATGCACGGCCTTTATAGAATGAATCGATGCAATGAGCAGCATCCTCAACAACTAGCAAATTATGCTTCTCTGCAAGAGCCATAATAGCATCCATATCACAAGCAACACCTGCATAGTGAACCACAGCAATTACCTTGGTCTTTTCATTGATTAATGGCTCAATCTGCTCAACCTCCATATTAGGATTTTCAGCAGAGCTATCTGCAAATACAACCTTTGCACCTTCACGAAGGAATGCCAATGCTGTAGATACGAATGTATAAGAAGGTACAATCACCTCATCGCCTGGCTTCAAGTTACAAAGCATAGCGCACATCTCCAAGGCATCAGTACCAGATGTAGCCAGAAGACACTTCTTGAAGCCATACTTCTGCTCAAAGAAGGTATGACACTTCTTAGTAAAATCACCATTGCCACTCATGGTTGTTGAATGACAAACTTCCTCCAAATACTTCAATTCTCTTCCAGAGAAATAGGGTTTATTAAATGGAATCATAACTTATAAAATTTAATGTTATTTACAAATTGCACGTGAATACAATATTTTGAAAGATATTGCGTTTATCGAATATGAAGCAAAACAAAGACATAAAGAAGAACTTATCCGAACGCATCCAAGATGTGTTTGCGAAGTCTCTTGCCTTTATTCTCTCCATATATTTTCGTATAACCGGTCAGAAAGAACTCTAACCCTTTAATGCATTCAAGTAATATTGAAGCATCTTTTCTGCTTCAGTCTTTGAATCAAATCCTGCATCAGCCACTTCCTTGGCATGACTTCTGCGAACAGGAATATTCTTCTCAACAACAGGGATAATCTTCTCTGCCCACGCTGCTGCACCTTTATCCAAGTTGATGAAATGTCCCAGTTCACAAGCACTAGCTTCTGGAGTTACAGCCGTTGAAAAGAACATAGGCAAACCACAACTTTGGCTTTCCAATCCCACAACAGGCAATCCTTCATAGCGGGAAGGCAACAGGAAGGCATCAAAAGCATTATAGAACTGCTGGATATCCTCTCTTCTTCCAAGCCAGGACATTGCAGGTTCAATACCGGTTTCCTTGATACGCTCTTTCATCTTCTCCTCTAAAACGCCAGCACCAATGATAACAAACTGGGCTGTTTTCTGACGCTTATAGATTTCACTCATCACATCTATCAGGAACAGAGGATTCTTCTGATGCTCAAATCTTCCGATAAAGCCATATACCACCTTATCTTCCCAACCAAACTTCTTTCGGGTCTCGTTACGAAGTTCTGGCTGATAAGAATTAAACTCAGTATTGATAGCCGTTTTGAAGATTGCAATCTTTCCATCATCAAATGCCTTCTTTCCGAACTGGAAGATACCACAATCCTCACCACATGCCATGTAATGAGTGGCATAGAGATGAGAAAGCGGACGGAGCATATACTTTACGTATGTCTTCCACTCACCAGGAGCAGCCATTGATAAAGATTCTGAGATACGAACCTTTACGCCAGCTTTCTTGGCAGCATACATAGGGAAGAAATTCATCATGCTGTTATAAGCATGAACCACATCATACTTTTCTTTCTTGAAGAGTTCATACAAAGCATCAGTATGCCCCTTGAGTTTTTTGAAAGATGGAACGATAAACACGCGACCACCCAATGCTTCTATCTCCTCCTGTGGAATGGCATTAGAGTCATCGTTGCATACGATGTCCATCTGTACTTGGGTCTTATCTATATGGCGGAAGTACTCCATGATAAGATTCTTCTTTCCGCCAGACAGGATAGGACCACCAATAACTGCTACTTTAATCATAATTGTTTTTTGATTTTTCTCTATGCACGAATGGCATTGAGTAAATATTCACTCGAAGTTTTTCTAAACTGAGAAACTCCACTCTGTATTTTCTTCCAATCAATATCAAAAGCCTGCTTACTATCCATATCCAATACCAATCTATCCATCAGTCCCAAACGGGTAAGTAAGGATGTAATTCGAGTATTCGTAGAAAGAGAAGCCTTTTTGTTGAAACGCTTGAACGTAAAGAAAGGACGGGAATAAATAATGCTGAATACTGTACCATGGAAGGAATCCGTACATACACATTCTGCATTCTTGACCAAATTCACGAAATCAGCAGGAGAAACATGCCAAGGAGCCATATCAACATAATACTCATCAGTGGCAATGTATTGATCCAGGTGTAGCAAGGCAACAACCTTTAATCCTTTTTCATTTGCAAGTCGCCTTACAAAATCTCTTTGTTCCGGATTATTACCCATGAAGTAACAAAACACATATTTTTCCTTTATCAAAGGTTCGTTGCTAATTACTTCGTTCCAACCATCCGCATCCAACAACAACGCAGGGTCGTTTACCAACTGTACGTCTCTTCCTGCAAGCTTTTTGATAATATCCTGTCCTGATGTTTCACGAGCACTCAGATAATTAATACGCTTCAAGTAATGACTATATATCTTTTCATATTTTGCAGGAATACTTCCGATGCCAAAACTAGTAGCATAAGCTATTTTTTTTACATCTTGCGGTACCCAGTTCAAGGTATAATAATCAGCCATTATATTAGAAGGCAACCATAACTGATCACTTCCTACAACAACGGCTTCATATTCTTTTCTACTAGCCTTAGCCATATCCTCCCAAGATTCAAAAGCTCTACTTACCTTGAAATGGCTCTTACAGAACTCATCAAATGCAGCATCTCTTTCCGCCATACCAGACTTCAACTTCTCATTTGATTTCTGCTTGAGTTTCTTTTCTATCAGCTTGCTCTTTTCTTTTACTATCGAAATATCGAAGATATTGCTCAAAAAGTAACGCCATTTGCGTTTGTTGATATCACCCTTCAAATTATCGAAGTTGACAGCATCAGAATCAATGCCATTTTTCGTAAGAAATCGTTGGGTAGCAAACGCTTGCAACATACCACCATAATCATGGTAGTCATAATTAATCGCTAATGCAACTTTCATATCTATCTTTTTAATTCTTACCTAATATTTTCTTCACGAATCTTTTGGATTCATTATAAATTCCTAATCTGAAAGCAGTTTTGCGCAAGAAAGAATTGAGACGGACTTTGAATGTCGTAGGAAACCATTTATTGATGAATGCACCAAATTCCATAGTTTGGTAGTCCTTAAAGAAATCTGCTCGCTTTGGATTCATAGGGACAGATTTAACCATCGCTATTTCATCAGCAATAAAATAATCCAGATTCTTATATTCTTCCAATCTGACAGAATCCTTAATAGCATCCAAAACGCTCATACCTTTACCGGTATGAACCAAGATGCGATTAGTACCATTATCATCAAAGTTCTTCGAGAACATCTTGACATCATAGCAATCCCAAATCGTAAAGTCAGAAACACGATAGCGTTTCTTAAACCTGCAATCATAACAAGAAGGACGAACATTCATATCACTAAAGAAAGAACGCATAAACTGGTCACTTTCTACACCTTTGTGATAGTCAAGTTCCGGCTTTTCATTGAAAAGAGAAAATGATGTATAGTTATAGCATAATCTCTTTTCTCTGAAGAGAATTTTATTAAACTTACCACCAATCTTACTATGCATGTAGGTTAAGTAATCCGCAAAGATTCCAGGACTAGGAATACCGTAACACACAACATCAATCAAAAGAAGTTTATCGTATGGCTTGCGTAAGTAATGAACCAAACCTTCTATCTGGCATGGTGTACCGCTCATAGCCACCCATTTACCTTTCTGTAGGTGTTTCTTGATTTCCTTGAAAGTATCACCTATTTCACTCTGTACATACTTACTGTTGCGAAACTTACCCAACTCATCCAAAGAGGTAGCAGCAGAATGCTTGACCTTAAAGTCAGAATAATCCACAGCCGCACCATAAACGATACCACCTTGATTAATCACCCATGAAGCAATAGCTGTAAAGGAGCCTCCGGATGTACTTTCCTTTCGAATGGATTCATCCTTTATTTGCAAAAGAAAGCCATGTTGTTCATTCTTCTTTTCAGGTTCTACATTGGCAACAGGACATACTTTCTCACATAAATGGCAGTCTATACAATGTTCAACATCTACATGAGGATAAAAGAAACCTTCTTCATCTTCAACCATTGAAATACATTGCTTTGGACATGCGTTTTCACATGCCCAACAACCACAACAATTTTGTTTGTTACTTATATTTAACACAATCTATAAACTCATAAAATCCTGCAAAAACTTCAAACGTTTACTTTCTAAAGCTCGTTTTTCATACTTTTTTGCTCTTTGAAAATTCTTTCGAGATTGCTCCATGTTTTCCTTGAACATAATCTCAATTAATTCTGCAATTTTTTTGTCATCACCAGCTTTAAACAGATATTTTTTATCTATCAGTTCAAAATTACCACCAACATCAGAACATATAACAGGTACAGCTCTACTCATTGCTTCCACTATCGCTCTACAAAGTCCTTCTTGATAGCTTGGTTGAACATAAATATCAATTGTATCCAACCATCTAAAGATATCTTCATGATTTTTAGCACCTAATATTTTAACTTTATCTGCAACATTTAATTTTTTAGCCAGCTTAACTAATGCATCGCCAGTACCGAGCCCTACCATTTCGTAAAAAACATTGGTGACACCTTGTTTTTTTAAATGTGCGATTGCCTTTATTACATTAGCTTGTCCCTTCCATTTGACATCTAAAAAGGCGATTGTTCCCAAAACTATCTTATCACTATTACACAGAATTTTGCTAGTTCTTTTTTGCAAAAGTTGTTCATCGCATTCTTCTATATCAACATCAGAACATCCTAACATTTTCCCATTCTTACATGGATATCTTTTTTGAAGAGCCTCTTCTGTCACATAAATTGCGCAAGATGCTTTAGCTGCCATTTCTTTATGAACATTCTCAAAATAATTAGCAGAGAGTTGTCCCAAAATACTATGATGGGATAGTCCTTCTTTTGCAAAGCCTGTAACTTCTAACAGATAAGGTTTATTGTATTTTATACATGCTTTATAAGCTAGCAATGTATAAAAACTTGCAGAACGAATTATGCACTTATCCGTCAAATTTATTTCTTCGAAAATAGTTTTTTCAATCTGTTTTCTTTTATTTATATCTAATAAATTACAGATTGGTTTCAAAATATCTTCCAATGCTACTACCTTTACTTTATTAGAAATAGGTATAGGAGAAAAACGTCTTTCTGCATCATCATTCTCATAGATAGTTGGTTCTTTTCTTAAGATTATAGTCAATTCCTGACAAATGGAAATATATCGATTCCAAACCTCCTCAGTAAAAGTTCCATCTGTAAACCATCGCCCATCTTTAGATAACTTCAAGCGAGATCCACCATCAATAAATAACAATTTCATACACTCATTATTTTTAATAAATAATTATTCCATTTTTCAAAGATCATATTAGGAGCAAACTCTTCTATCTTTTTTTTGCCATTAGCTATAAATTTTATAGCTAAAGTTTCATCAGAAATTACACATTCCATAGCTTCTGCTAAAGCCATATAATCACCAATAGGAACAACCAAACCATTTTCCCCATTATCAATCAAGACCCTTGCTCCACCAGGACTACAATCGGTAGAAACAACAGGTGTGGCAGCAGTAAAAGCCTCCAGAATAACATTAGGGATACCTTCGTAATCAGAACTCAGTACAAGAAGTTTTGACGTTGCTATCTTATCTATGACATTTGATACTGCACCATGAAATATTACAGAATCCTGTAATCCCATAGTATTAGCTAAACATTCAACTTTTGCTCTGTCTGCACCATCACCATAAAAAGACAATTTATATTCAGGATATTTGCTATAAAATATTTTAAAAGCGTTCAACATAATATCCTGCCGCTTTTGAACTAATTCAAATCGTCCGACACAAGCTATTTCATGTTTACGATCAGAATATTTTCTAAACACATATTCTTTATTATCATAACTATAAGGATTTGGTATTACAATACTATGCTTTCTCAAATACTTATAATAATCCTGTGCACCTTTGGTTTGGAAAACACCATATTTATTTAAATTACAAATCCATTTGGCAATATGTAAAGTAAAATTATCTTCCATATAAGGATCACTACGCTCACAGAAAACTGTTTTCACATTGAGACCTAAACAACCGAGTGCCACTAAACATCCTGCATTTGTTCTCCAACCTATAACGATATCTGGATTTATCTGCTTTACCATCTTTCGGATTCTTCGTGGAGTTACCAAATACTCAACTTTAGCATTTTTTACTATGTGCTCTTCGCAAACATACTTAATTCTTGAATCTAAAGGAAAAGCTGATTTCTGATTAAAGCTATAAGCATAAACTGTCACATTATGCCCAAATTTCACTAAAGAGTTAGCAATCAAAGCTAATTGTTTGGTTGCTCCACCAACTCTAAGTGAATGTATAACAAACAATATCTTCATATTTAACAAAATATCTGATTAATTTCTGCCTTGGTAGAAGGTTTATATGTCATTTTAAAATTCTTCAATTCTAAAGCTTTTATAATAGCTTTTGACATTGCTATATAATCTTCTGATTCTACAAGAATACCATTATAGTCATCTTTAACTATTCTTGAAACAACCGGAATACATTTTGTCGCAACAACTGGCTTTCCAATATACATTGCTTCTATCAAAGCATTAGGTAGCCCTTCAAGTCGTGAAGGCATAACGAAACAATCACAATTTTGAATCCACCGATAAGGGTTAGAATCAAAGCCACAAAATGAGATTTTAGATTCCAAACAATACTTAGCAACGAACATTTTAATTTGTTTATAAAATTCAGAACCTACATCATACTTACCCAGCAAGTATAGATGATAATTAGAATGATTCTCGAGCAAAAGTTTAAATGCTTTGACTAAAACGTCTTGTCCCTTTTGCTTTGAAAAACGTGCGACCCATAAAACTTTAATTTCATCGTTATCTGGATATGGATTCGATGCATATCTTTTTGAATCTATATCTTCCTCAATAAAAGGATTATGTATCACATTAACTTTTACTTTCTGTTGCGGCAACTTTTTTATAACCTCATCATACATTTCCTCCTGCTGCACAATAATTTTATAAGCAAATTTATATGTTTTTGTTACAAGAACTTTCATCCAACCTTGTAAACTATCGAAAGTATTATTATTTCTAACAACAGCTTTTATACCTAGCAACTTTGCTGCAACAAGTACCCTTATATTTACCCAAAACATAGAGGAAAATGTAAAATCTGGCTTTTCTTTTTTAAGAATCTTAATAATACGATAAATGCCCCATCTATTGATATTATTAATGTGAATCTCATAAGTTCTGGCATGTGCAGGAAGAATTTTTCTTATATCTTTACTATCTTTACCAATCAAGACAAAAACCTTTTGGAATTTGTCCTCATCTAATAAACGAGAGTAATTTATGGATACTCTTTCTGCTCCACCCACAGCTGCAGGTAAGAAAAAAACAATTTTCTTCATAGTTCTCAATTATTCATCTTTAGTACTTTTGCAGGAATTCCACCAACAATCACACTATCGGGAACGTCTTTTACCACCACAGCATTAGGCGCAACAAAGACATGATTTCCAATCTTTATTTTACCAAAAGCCTTAGAACCAGGTCCGAATGCAACATAATCTCCAATAACAGGGCGGTTTTCGTTTCCACGATTATTGCCAATAAGAACTCCTGCATTTACCCCACAATAATTACCAATTTTACGAACATTCAAAAGTACCCCCCCCGCAGATAGATGCATGATTCTCAGGCCATAACCACAAGTATTAGGATGAATTTCTATAGAATATCTCAATCCTAACCTTCCTCTTCTAATGCCATAATAAAATGCAGCTATCTTATGAAAGATACCCTTATTGTTCATATGAAACTCTTGGTATCGCAAGACTTTGAGATAACGAAAAGCATGCGCTTGTTCATTTCCTCTCAAAAGATTGAACCAATATCTTAAAACACCTCTATCTTGACCATTTCGCTTTCTATCCTCTTGAATATAAAAGCACAAATCTTGTTTTGTCTTAATCATTGTTCAATTGTTTATATTGTTCCAATGCCTTTTCCAATAAGAATAAAGCTCGTTTCAAGTCTTTTTTATTCAAGACATAAGCAAGCCTTACTTCATTCTTTCCCATTCCAGGAGTTGAGTAAAAGCCCGCAGCAGGTGCCATCATGATAGTTTCATTTTCATAACAAAAATCTGTCAAACACCACGCACAGAATTTTTCCGTATCGTCAACTGGTAATTGAGCTACCGTATAGAATGCTCCCATAGGAATAGGTGTATAACAACCTGGAATTTTATTCACTCCATCAATCAACACTTTTCTACGTTCCAAGTACTCATCATAAACTTGACGACTATAATCAGCAGTACCTTCTATAGAAGCTTCTGCTATAATCTGACCAATTAATGGTGGCGAAAGTCTTGCTTGACAGAATTTCATAACCGTCTGACGTACCTTTTCATTACGTGTAACCAATGCTCCAATTCTTATACCACACTCACTGTATCTCTTACTGACAGAATCTATTAATATAACATTATTCTCTATACCTTCTAAATGCATAGCAGATATATAAGGAGAACCTGTATAAATGAACTCTCGATAAACCTCATCAGAAAACAAATACAGATTATGTTTTTTCACAATGTCGCGAATTTGAAGCATTTCGTTTTGATTGTAAAGATAACCTGTTGGATTATTGGGGTTACATATCAAAATAGCTCGTGTTTTCTCGTTGATAAGTTCTTCGAACTTTTCTACTTTAGGTAAACAAAATCCTTCATCAATCGTAGTTGTCACAGTACGAATAACAGCACCTGACGAAACTGCAAAAGCCATATAATTGGCGTAGGCAGGTTCAGAAACTATGATTTCATCACCGGGATTAAGCGTACTCATAAACGCAAACAAGACGGCTTCACTTCCACCATTCGTAATGATAATATCATCAGGCGAAAGTTGGATATTAAACCGACTATAATATTCTACTAACTTTAATCGTAAAGAGCGAAAACCTTGTGAAGGACTATATTCTAGAGTAGAACGATCTATATGTTTTAAAGAATCCAATGCCTTTTGAGGAGTTGGTAAATCTGGCTGGCCTATATTCAGTCTATAGATTCGCACCCCATTATCTTCTGCCGCATAAGCAAGAGGTGCCAACTTTCGAATCGGAGAAGAAGGCATTTCCAAACCACGTTCTGAAATTTGTAACTCTCTCATTTTTACTTATCACAAGGAAGTTTTATCATTTTTCCCAACCTAAAATCCCATTCAACAGGATCAAATGCTGTCATACCACTCCAATGGAAGAATGTAATTTCACCAAAGTATATTTGTCCATTGCAATTATACAAGTCAATACGAACTTGCGGGATACCTACTGACAACTTTTTAGCAATCTCCAACATCTCTTCAAAATTCTTTGGTTTTGCTATGTGTTCTTTGCTATTAGGATGTCCATTTGTAAAAGGAAGATGGTTCCAATTTAAATCAAAGAAATCAAACTTAGTATCTTCACCAGCTTTTTGACGGTCAGAAGCAACAAACAGTATCTTCGGTTCGCCATTGAAACAAAAGATTTTATAATCTCTCAATTCATAGCCACTTTCGTCCTCTTTATACTCTTCTGCTATAATGCGTGGAGTCAAGTCACGATATGGATATTCCTTATTATGTACATAATAATTCTTACCCCACCCATTTGTAAGCTTTTCTTTTGCTTTTTCAATGTCCAACGTTTGCTTGTCTTTGCAAACAACAATTCCACCACTATCTGAAGAGACCTTGATGACAAACTGATTTGGAAGCTTATCCCATTCTATCTCATCAACAGAATTCCAAACACCCAAGGTTGGAATGATATATTTATCACCAATAATAGAAGCCACATACTTCTTTGCGTCAATCTTATCCACCATTTGGGTATATTCTGCATGTCTATCATTCAATTTCAACCATTGCAGCTTCTCATTGAAAGTACGAGGGTGGTTTAAATGTGGCCAGTATCCCACACGATTTTTAAAGCGAAAGAAGAGATACCATTTATCAGGGAGCACATAAACCAATCGGTTCAAAGCATGTGCCCAAAAATCATATTTATTATTTTTCATTTTTCAACTATTTGTTTGTAAAATCGATTTTTAAACGGCTGTAATTCCATTTTGATATTTTTTCTGCTTCTGCTTAAACAACTCTATAGTTGGTCCCATCGGGACAACATCCCCAGCAACAAATATAGAAATTGCCATAATTTAAGATTTATACAAGTTCAATATCTTGGTTATCTTTCCATTGTCACCATAGATAATAGGTGAATCGTATGGTCTGTCAGGGAACGCACCGTAATTCAAACGGATTTTCAAATTATGCTCTTTAATAAAAGTCTCAACACGTTCAGCCAATGTGATAGGATTGCCAGAGCAGCAGTTAATAATACCTGTTACTTCTGTTTGAGTCACAGCCTTTGATATTTGCTCAGCCAGTTCATCTACTGTGATAAAATCATATTTGGTCTTACCTGTTGTAAAAGGAAATAGCTCTTTACCTTCTTCTGCAGCCTGTAATATCTTAGTAAAAATGGAGTGATTCTTCTTGTCATCACCCAAGATATAGAAACCACGTAGCCACTGTAAAAGTATGCCATTAGCTTTACAATATGAAATCATAGCTCTACGAAGAGCATCTTTGGCTATACCATACATGGAAATTGGATTACAAGGAGTATTCTCATCTATCTTACCTTCCCAATAGCCAACTTCATGCATGGTACCCATCACTGCAACATGCTTCAAGCCTTGCTCCATTAAAGCAACCAAAAACTTATAATGAGAAGACAAGTCTCCAATGTGATTATTGGAATTATGAACAAATCCATCACGCCATGCCATGTGAAGACAAACATCAGGATTGCCCATTTCAGAATATATACAATCCAAATTAGCTGTGAAAAGATTGAGTTCCTTCTTTACGGCTCTTCCATCAATACCTTCAACACGTATGTCAGCAGCAACAACCTCATGACCCAAATCCAACAAATTACTTACGATATGGCGGCCGATATAACCACCAGCACCTGTTACTAATACTTTCATAATACCTATTTATTTATAAAGTCCTTTAGATTTCATTTCTTCAATGGAAGCCTCATATTTGTCTTCCTGTACCTCTTGTTTATCAACCCATTTACAGAACTGAGCTATACCATCTGCAAAAGACCACTTTGGCTCAAATCCTAAAATATTACGAGCCAAACTGATATCTGCAAAATTGTGTCGTATATCGCCCAAACGATAATTCCCAGAAATGGTAATAGGAACCTTGATTCCATATTTATCACATAGAGTATTGGCAACAGTCAAGACATCAGTAGCGACACCTGTACCTACGTTAAATACATGACCATTTGCCTCAGGAACTTCCAGACCAAGTATCGTTGCATCTACTACATCATCAATATAGACAAAGTCACGTGTTTCCTTACCATCCTCAAAAATATTAATCCCATTACCATTCTTTATGCGAGTTGAGAAAATGCTCAAAATACCTGTATAAGGATTACTCAAGGATTGTCCAGGACCATATACATTCTGATAACGGAATGATACGGATTCAACTCCGATAGTTGGGCAAACCAAATGGACAAGCTGACCTTGTACTTGTTTAGCGATACCATAGACTGAAGAAGGATGAATGGCACTATCCTCTGTAGTAGCAACAAGTTCTACATTACCACCACATTTTGGGCACTTGCACTCAAAATCACCTTTTGACATATCCTTGTCACAACGGTCTAAAGGATATACATCTCCACATTTTGGACAATGGTATTTGCCTTCGCCATAAATGGCTCTTGACTCTGCCACTAAAACTCGCTTCACATGGTGCTTGGTGTTAGCCAATATGTCAAGGAGCAAGGCTGTTCCACCAATATTGGTATCAACATACTTTTCTATCTCGTACATTGATTGACCAGTTCCTGTCTCTGCTGCAAGATGAATGACTGCATCTTGTCCTTCAAGAGCTTTCAACCAGTCCTCACGAGATGATACACTTCCCTTAATAAAATTAACTTTATCCTTGATGGATAAGTACAAAGGTGAAGTTTTCTCTGGATTTTCACCATGAATCTGCTTACTCAAATTGTCCAACACAGTAACATTGTAGCCCTTTGCCAAAAGTTTAAGGGCTACATTAGAGCCTATAAAACCTGCTCCACCAGTAACTAATACATTTTTCATAATTATGCCTTTCTTATTTTTTCTTCTATAAATTCCAATAATTCAATTGGAGATAAGTTTTCTTTATAATGATAATCCACACATTCTCTTTTCTTGATTTTCTCACACATTTCTTGCGTTATATCTGATGGTTTTTCTATTTGGAAAATATAGTCAGAATTATAGAATGGGGCTTCATGTACCGTACGATTGTTAGTTATTAATTTCTTATCTAACGAAATCACCTCGCACATACGTTGTGTATAACCAAAACCGCCTGCTTGCATAATTTCCAACTCGCAATTACAATGCAAAACGTGCTGCAGGTTTTCCAAATATGCCATACTCGACACATAATGAATTTTATCTTTATAAACCTGCTCTTCCGGCTTTACACCAACAAGCCACAAATCCGTATCTACATTATATCTCCATAATTGTTCAAAACATCCTATAATTTCTGCTAAACGATTTTTTGCTTTTCCCAAGAAATAAACATCTGATTGAGGCATATCCTCTATTACACCATGGTAACTTGAAAAAACCAAAGGATGATAAGTAAACCCATATTCCTCACAATCATTTTGGTCAAAAGACAAAATTAAATCAAATTCTTTTCTAACTTGATCGATATCAAGGTTTGCTATCCTATCTTTTCCTTTTATCATTCTAAACAAATCTTGCAAAAACAAGACAAATTTAGCTAGAGGATAATGTTTTTTCAAATAGGCTGGATAATCAGCATATTCATTCAAAAGCCATCCTCCCTGAAAAACGAAAACAAGATTTTCACCATTGTTTTTGGTATTTTCAAAATCATCCTTAAAATAATAAGGATACCAGCGTTCTTTCCAAGGGAAATGGACACGATTATAGATATGAGGATTATGCTGTAATTTATACAACCACTTATCAATACCTTTATTTATATTGACAGAAGGGTCAGATATATAGCGAGCATTCTCTAATTGATATAAATCAGAGTAGGATTGTTTGTAGAGGTCCCATGAAGAACCGAAAATTACAAAATTATGTGTCATTACTAATAAGTTTTTAATGATGTTTTATAGGATGCCTTATAAAACAAATATAGAAAAACAACAGAACATATCTCACTTGGAACAGAATGATAATAGTGCCCAAATATACCTAAATAAGGCTCCAAAAGTAAAGCAAAAAGAAGATATAATCTATAAGCACTAATTTGTCCAATGTTTTTTCTACTTATCACCACTTTATTGATGACAAGAGAATACAAGCAACATAGTACGATTGTTATAGGTACCCCTACATATGAAAACAACACGCCAATATATGAAGCGAAAACCAATATGTTCACTCCTGTTTTTTGCAAAATAAAAGCCGCCCATTGTGGAGTGTTCATATCATCCATATGCAAAATCCAGCTTGTAAAAGGGAACGGACCGTCCCAATAAATATAAGGTAAGTTCAAATGCTCATAAAAATTACAAAAATTTATAAAGCTTTGTCCTGCATAGTTCAACAAATAAAAATTTTCATTATCAAAAGTTCCTCTTTCACCAAATCTTCTCATACTCATTATGGCTGAATAAACTATTACAAGAGAAACCATAGCTATAAAAGACAATCTTATCACCTTTCGCTTCTGAGAAGTCAGAAAATTATAATATATTACAAAGCATAAAACAAATAACATAATCCAATATATAAACCTAGACCTATCCTGACGCAAAATTGATTGAAATAGAATAGTCAAAGTTCCTAAGAAGCACATAATGTGATAGCCAACTTTCTTTTTTCTAAATGCTAAATTATAGAAAAAAACAAATATCATACTCAACGATCCTACACTCAAAAAGAGCGATAGAAAAGCAACTTTTCCTAAAACTCCAGAGAGAGAAACTGTTTTAAATTCACCAGCAGCAATCGCATCTTTCAAATGAGAATCCGCTGCACCTAATGCCCAACATCGAATCAAATCAGGAGTCAAGAATATAACTTCAAACATGAAACTTGCAAAATAAAAATAGACTAAATAGTCTAATATCTTTTCATTTGCCAAAGGTTTAATTGATGTCACACAATTATCTCTATATTTAAGAAAAGGCCAAATAACAATTGTATGCAAAAGACAATACAAGAAAGTTGGCACTGCAGTTATTTCCGTTTTTGGACAGTTCGTACTATAAGCATCACAGAAATCTATTCCTATGGCTCCCAATGAAGTTATTGCATAAAAGCCCACCAAAAGAGTTGTAATACTACATAAACCTTTTCGATTTATTGTATAAAACAAAAATATCGAGAAATATACAAAAGGTATTGCTATCATAATTATATTTTTAAAGAACTTCCGTAAGTATTAAAACTACATTCTTATAGAACGGCATTTTTTACTTACGGTCTTATAATAATAATACATTAATCCCATATATGTCAATGCAAAAGCTATGCGAGTAGCAATTGCCCCATTGATACCCCAAAGCCAAACACCTAACGTATATCCGACAAGAGCAACAATACCTGAGATAAAAGCACCATTACGTAAGTACTTGCCAAAGCCATGAGCACCAACAAAACGATTAAATACATCGCCCAAGCCATGAGCCGTAGAAGCAAAAGCCAAGAATGAAGAATACATAGCCACAGACTGATATTTTTCATTAAATAGATAATCAACAACGGGATAAATCAAAATGATAAATCCTATCAATGTTACAACTGACATTGCTAATGTTCCAACAAGAACCTTTCGTTCGATCTGATTCTGTGTCGCAAAACGTTTAAAATAAGTTGTACCTATCACATTTGGCAACATCATCAAAGGCCCCGTAGCTGTTAAAGCCAAAGAATAATATCCAACATTGACATTATTGACAGCAAACAAGCCAAGTGTTACGCCTGCCACATATTGAACAGACACATTACTGATACTTCCTAAATAGACATGGAAACCATACTTCTTGTTTTCCACTTGTAGTTTTCTCCATGATTCCTTAAAATTATGGAATGAAGGATGATTATGGAGAATTAGGAATACCAAAATAACAAATGATATACCAGTATTCAATAATAAGGCCATCGTACTTGTTGCCCCAAATGTTTTAAACACAATAGCTATTGATGCCAAGTATATTACAGATGGGAGCAATCGTGCCAAAGCAATTGTACCAATACTATTATCACCCTGCGATGAAGTATTTATATAATTTAAACATAACATATACCCACTAAATGGTATCACATAATAGAACAAATGTGCAAACGGCTTATGTAATATATAAGTATGTATTACCCCACATATTGCCATTATTACCATCATTGCTATAACTGTAAGCCCTAAAATGAGAGTCATTGCACCTTTTATCTCATTCGCCTCTTGCTTATCCTTTGCAATAGCCAGCAATCGACATCCCGATACAAAGTAGCCAAACAACATCAATCCAGAGAAGAAGTTGATGATATTTTGTACATAATGCACATCACCATAATCTACTGGATCAAGATATCGGGTATTAATAATAGAAATGAGTACACCGAGTATAACTCCAACAAGTGTACTAACATATAAATATAATACTTGTATTTTTGATTTTGAAAGTTTCATTAAGCGTAATTATTTAATAGAATCATATTATTATAACAAATAGTTCTAATCTTTTCCATTTCATCTTTGATTTGAACAAATTTACTGTCTGAATAAGTCCAAATGTCATTTTCACAAGATATATCCTCTGGCCGCTCATCAGAAGTTTTTGTACACACTCTTACAAGATTTCTTGTGTTAAGTTTTATATAGCCTGTTTGTTCGTTCAATTCTGAATAATATCTAGTGACACTTTCTTCATATCGTTTTGCCCACATTCCTATAGTTTTGACTTTACTCAAAAAAGGAGTATTAGAAAGCTTGACTTTATTTTCATCAAATGTAAATAGCTCATTTAACCCTTTGACAGCATCATCTACTTCTTCCATTTTTTTTAATATGATATCCTTTTGGCTACGTCTTCTTTGCAGGGCATCATCTATTCTATTCGTAATGAATAAAGCGATGCCAGCGGATAGAACAAAATAAAACAATTCAAATATATTGAATTTGTTCTCATAAATAAATATCCCCCAGCTCCTCGTTATTGAAGCGACAATGCCACCCAAAACAAAGACAAGAAGATAAGGCAATAACTTAATTACGTTTTTCATTATTTGCATCATTTATATACTCCCAGATTTCTTCTATCAATTCTGGTTCTTCATCAGATTTGATAGACAAGCATATTTTTAAATCATCATACCCAAAGTGTTCTTCTCGAATCAAGCCTCCAAAAACTTCCTCCAAGAAAGATGTACCATAACCAGAGGCACCATCCAAATCTATTCTGAACTTTACTCCAAGTTTAATAGCTTGTTTGATAAGCGGTGTAATTTTATCACGAAGTTCTGTACCTGGATATCTGCCTTCTTTTGCCACACGAGCAGAAGGTGTACGTGAAAAATCTTTCACTACATTAAATACTATATCACTCATTGCTATATTAAAAATTATAATGGTAAATTGTTGCAATCAGCATCAATCTCCCAATAAACAAAAGTTCCTTTTAAAGAATTATTTAACTTATGATAATCTTTATCTTCCGTATTTGCATAAGCATCATTTGAAATAATAACAAGTTTTGTAATAGCTCCTTTTGCTATCTCATTATAAATTCCAGGTATGCCCTTGCCACGATAAGAATGTCCAGTAACAGTATTATGAAAGTCTCCAAGCATCATCAATCTTAAAACTTCATAATGGTCTTCTGGATTACAAAGATTCTTTATTTTATTTATCCAATCATAAAACTTATTGTTTGTACCTTTTGTATTTAGACTGGTAAAGATTCCCATACCATAATCTATAAAGGAAAAACCTATTCGTTTCGGATTATTCAACAACGAGATGTTGACCCACCAGTATTTCTCACCAGGATGACGGCTGGCATGATTATTTGTATTTTGCATAAGTTCCAAGAATATACGTTGCACACCTCGACATCTACGTTTCTCTCCCCAAAGATACGTTGCTGAATTTTCTATTAGATTGGAAGTAAGTTCTGAATCTACATTCTTAGTAGCATGCGTATACATAGACTTATCTCTATTAATAGAGAAAGAGTCACCAGAATTCCAATAAGCATCTTTATTGTTGCCATACAATATATCAAAGAATCCAGACTTTTCTAATCTTTTTGCTATAGCCAAATTAGTAGGACGACTACCATTAAAATCTATCTTGGCATTTTTAAATTCAAGGACATTAGACAACAGCAACACTATTGCATCGTCAGACATGCTTTTTATATTATGAAGACGAACATAGACTTTTCTCCGCTTGTCAAAAGCTTTATTCAATGCAGCTATAAAGCGTAACATTTCTTCCGTATTATCAATTAAAGAAAAGTTGGTCGGAGCTTTAATGAACTCATAATCCCAATATTTCTGTCGTTCACTGTTCTTTCGAGACCTTACTATTTGTGACAAACGAATAAAAGCTTTATTCTTTTTCTTCTTATAATCACGGAAACGAATCTTACTACGAAACTGCTTCCTATCATGATTCTGTTTTACTTTCCAATTTCTGATAAGATTCATAGGATTTTTTTATTTGTATTCTGCAGTACGATGCTCTTACATCTTCGATTGTTGTTCTTTCTATGATAGAGTTTTTCATCGTAGTTTAGTATTTAAAAGTTGGCAGACTCCATGCTAAGAACCAAAAAGTAGCTCATAAATAAGCCCAGGGCATTTCGCCTGCCAAAAATGAAAATTTTGTCTCTGTACAAGGAAAAACTTTTATCTGTCTTTATACATATTCTCATAGTACTTCTGGTAATCACCAGAGGTTACATTGTCCATCCATTCCTGGTTCTCGAGATACCACTTCACGGTCTTCTCGATACCCTCCTCAAACTGGAGAGATGGCTCCCAACCCAATTCCTTCTGCAACTTTCTAGAGTCGATGGCATAACGCATATCGTGACCCTTTCTGTCTGTTACATAAGTGATGAGATCCATATCCTCGCCTTCCTTTCTGCCGAGCAATCTATCCACGGTCTTGATAACCACCTTGATGATATCGATGTTCTTCCACTCGTTGAAACCGCCGATGTTGTAAGTCTCGGCAATCTTACCCTTGTGGAAAATCATATCGATGGCACGGGCATGATCTACTACATACAACCAGTCGCGCACATTCTCACCCTTACCATATACTGGCAATGGCTTGCGATGACGGATGTTGTTGATGAACAATGGAATCAACTTCTCTGGGAACTGGTATGGACCGTAGTTGTTAGAGCAGTTGGTTACGATGGTAGGCATACCGTATGTATCGTGGAAAGCACGGACGAAGTGGTCTGAGCTTGCCTTAGATGCTGAGTATGGAGAGTGAGGATTGTACTTGGTAGTCTCTACGAAGAACTCCTCGCCGTAAGCCTCATGGTTCTTACCGCTGGATGCCTTGGTAGTGAAAGGAGCAGGAACGCCCTCAGGGTGAGTCATCTGCAATGCACCATATACCTCATCGGTAGAGATGTGATAGAAGCGCTTGCCCTCGTATCCCTCAGGAAGACTCTCCCAGTAAATCTTTGCCGCCTGGAGCAGAGACAGGGTACCCATCACGTTGGTATGAGCGAAAGTGAAAGGATCCTTGATACTTCTATCTACGTGGCTCTCGGCAGCGAGATGGATGATGCCATCCACCTTGTAGTCCTGCATCAGCTTCAACATCAGGTCGAAATCACAGATATCACCCTTTACGAAAGTATAGTTAGGCTTGTCCTCGATGTCCTTGAGGTTAGCCAGGTTACCAGCGTAAGTCAACTTGTCGAGGTTGATGATGTGATACTCAGGATATTTGTTCACGAAAAGTCTTACTACGTGTGAGCCGATGAAACCAGCACCGCCCGTGATAATGATATTCTTCATCTTCTTAATATTCTAAATTCTTTTTTAATGTTTGATCTTTCTCTTCAAGTATTGATAGTAAATACTTGCCGTAGTCATTCTTCAACATAGGCAGAGCATTTTCTCTCAATTGTTCTGCAGTAATCCAACCCTGACGATATGCGATACCTTCCAAGCAAGCCACCTTCAAGCCCTGACGTTTCTCCAAGACTTCGATAAAGGTGGATGCCTCTGAAAGAGAATCATGGGTTCCGGTATCAAGCCAGGCAAATCCTCTTGCCATAGTCTGTACCTTCAGCTGCTTATCCTTCAGGAACTCCTGGTTTACGGTGGTGATTTCCAACTCACCACGAGCGGATGGCTTGATATGCTTGGCTACTTCCACTACCTTGTTAGGATAGAAGTATAAGCCAACCACAGCATAGTTGCTCTTTGGATGCTGAGGCTTCTCTTCAATGCTGAGGCAATTGCCTTGCTCATCAAACTCTGCAACCCCATATCGTTCCGGATCACTTACACGATAGCCAAAAACGGTAGCCTTGTTGTTCTGCTCTGCATCTA
>ERZ1031095.68-NODE-68-length-29620-cov-7.247928_pt1 | contig 29620 bp, 22 predicted proteins | sample MGYA00517108_ERZ1031095 | MGnify/ENA primary metagenome ERZ1031095 (study PRJEB33719, sample SAMN04261275) | wastewater metagenome | biome: rural village; feature: human; material: feces | host: Homo sapiens | place: El Salvador | collected 2013-01-07 ... | reverse complement strand
AGCGGTCTTAAAGTGGAACATCGTATGTATATTTTGTTCAATACTTGCGCCATGTATTAAAGCTTTTGCCCTTACAGGGCGCGACTGCTCCAACGCGTGATACCCAGGGTGTCGCTTCGCTTGCCCTGGGCTATGTGCTCCATTGGGCTTTCAGCCCGCCCTTGTTAAATCCGAAACTTGAGTTTTTATTTGCATTGCGCTCGCCTTGAATAAAATAGGCGGCGGCTCGGCTATGCAAAAATGAAAGTTTTCCGACTTTCATTTTGCATTGCGCTCGCCTTGCACTATCTTTGCATAAGATAGGCTAAGGCTCAGCAGAACGTTCAAACAAACTTGACGTTTTGCACTCGCCTTGCACTATCTTTGCCCCATACAAAGCAAAAAGAATGAGCGAATATATAGTATCAGCCAGAAAATACCGTCCTACAACGTTTGATAGCGTGGTGGGACAGCACGCTTTAACCACAACGCTAAAGAATGCCATTGCACAAGGGAAATTGGCACACGCCTACCTCTTCTGCGGGCCACGCGGTGTGGGTAAGACGACGTGTGCACGTATTTTTGCGAAGACCATCAACTGCCTATCACCTACGGCCGATGGCGAAGCCTGTAACGAATGCGAAAGTTGTAAAGCGTTTAACGAACAGCGTTCGTATAACATTCACGAACTCGACGCTGCATCTAATAATGGTGTAGAGGACATTCGTGGACTCATCGAACAGGTGCAGATACCACCACAGGTGGGACGCTACAAGGTCTTCATTATCGACGAGGTACACATGCTCTCTACTGCGGCCTTCAATGCTTTCTTAAAGACGTTGGAAGAACCGCCCTCACATGCCATTTTTGTATTGGCTACCACAGAGAAGCATAAGATCTTACCGACCATTCTGAGCCGTTGCCAAATCTATGACTTTGCACGCATCACGGTGGCCGACACCATTAAGCACCTTGCTTATGTGGCACAAAAGGAGGGCATCACCTACGAACCCGAAGCACTACACGTCATTGCAGAAAAGGCTGACGGTGGTATGCGCGATGCACTCTCTATCTTCGACCAAGTAACAAGTTTCTGCGAGGGCAACATCACTTACCAGAAGGTGATTGAAGACCTCAACGTGCTCGACTACGATGAGTACTTTAGCATGACGGACACACTCCTGAAATGCGACATTCCTTCGGCCATGGCTCGCCTCAACAACATTCTCAGCAAAGGATTTGAAGCGAACTACTTTATCGGCGGTTTGGCCTCTCACTTTCGCAATCTGTTGATGAGCCGCGACGAACAAACGCTGCCCCTACTCGACGTGAGTGAACAGGTGCGCCAACGCTATCACGAACAGGCGATGCGCTGCGAACCGAAATTGCTCTATCGAGCACTGAAGCTATGCAACTCTTGTGACATGAGCTACAACACGGCACGCAATAAGCGACTACTCGTGGAGCTCACCCTAATAGAGGTGGCGCAAGCGGCTGCTGGCGATGACGATCCAAGTTGTGGGCGTCGCCCTACACGACGACTTAAACCCATATTTTCTCACCTTGCTGCTCCCGCAGTTCAAGGTCAACAACGGCTTGCCACCGCAGCACAACGCCCCGCAGCAACTAACGCGCAACGCCCCACCACTGCAACACCTCCTTCTCATGCTGCATCGACTCCTATCTCGGCCGACAACGTGCTACAAAGCCAGTCTACTTACCAGCAATTGGCAACAGCTACTAGCAATACTACTCCCTACCGCGCACGGCCTGCTCGCACGCTGTCTATCCGTGCCATGCAACAGCAAATCCGTGCTGCACAATCTGCCTCTGCTACGCCTAACACTGCCTCTAACGCACAAAGCACTACGAGCGAGAAACCTGTGACACAGAAGCTCTACACACCTTTCGATGCAGACCGCATGACGTACTATTGGTTTCGTTACGCACAGCAGTTGCCCAAAGAGAAGTATCACCTCATGGGGCGTATGAAGAGCATGGAACCGAAACTCGACACGGCTACGTGGACTATCTCTGTAGAACTTGAGAATGAACTCGTAGAACAGTATATGCGCAAGGAACAAATCTCGCTGATGAACTACCTGCGCACGCAGTTGCGTAACGACTACATCACGCTGAAGTTTAACATCAAGGCCGATACGGCTCCTCATCGCGCCTTTAGCCGCGTTGAACAATATAAGGAGATGCTCAATACTTGTCCCGACCTCGAATTTCTACGCCAAGAACTCAACCTGGAGTTGGCGTGATTGCTTTTTGCTGACGAGTTGACAAGTTCGTAACTTATCAAGTTTAAAGAACATTAACCCTAAGAACAAATAAATTACATAACACATGGAACAAACACCACACAAGTATGTGACAGTAGCATACGAACTCTACGCTGACAACGAAAAGGGCATTCACGAACTCATTGAGAAAGCTCCCGTTGAACACCCCTTCCAATTTATCAGTGGTATGGGTGTGGCACTCGATACATTTGAAGATAAAATCTTAGCTTTGACTCAAGGCGCTGACTTCGACTTCACACTGAAGCAAGACGATGCATACGGCCCCTACGTACAAGAGCACGTGATTGAACTCCCCAAAGAGACTTTTAGCATCAACGGTAAGTTTGACAAAGATATGGTTTACCCTGGTGCCGTATTGCCTTTGGTCAATGCTGACGGCAATCGTTTCCAAGGCCTCGTACTTGAAGTAAAAGACAATGTTGTCGTAATCGACCTCAACCACCCCTTAGCTGGCAAAGACCTCCACTTTAAAGGTCAAGTAGTCACGATGCGTGATGCTACTGACGATGAACTAAAAGAACTCATCAAGATGATGAGCGGTGAAGGCGGCTGCAACTGCGAGGGCGACTGCGAAGGCGGTTGCCATCACGGCGAAGGCGAAGGCTGCTGCGGTGGTCATCATCATGGTGAAGGCGAAGGCTGCTACCACAAGCACTAAAATCTTTTGTTGACGAATTAACAAGTAGACGAGTTGACAAGTTAACGAATAAGCATGTCCCTTTAATTAGGTAACTTGCTCGTCAACTTGTTAACTCGTCTACTTGTCAACTTGTCAGCTCGTCAACTTGTCAACTTGTTAACTCGTCAACTTGTCAACTCGTCAACTTGTTAACTCGTCAACTTGTTAACTCGTCAACTAACAAAAACCTAACTAAACAAAACATGAGCAACACATTTGGCCACCTATTTCGACTCACTACCTTCGGCGAAAGCCACGGTACAGGCATTGGAGGCGTGATAGACGGAATGCCCGCTGGCATCACCGTCGACCTCGACTTTCTACAGTCAGAACTCAATCGACGCCGCCCTGGACAGAGCCGACTTACCACCGACCGCAAAGAGGCGGATCGCGTAGAGATACTTTCTGGCACGTTTGAAGGCAAAACTACAGGTTGCCCCATAGGCTTCTTAGTGCGCAACGAAAATCAGCACTCTAACGACTATGACAATATGCGTGACGTCTTTCGCCCTTCACACGCCGACTTCACCTACCAAACGAAGTATGGCATTCGCGACCACCGTGGCGGCGGACGTACCTCTGCTCGTGAGACGATAGCACGCGTCGTGGGCGGTGCTTTTGCTAAGATGGTATTGCGCGAGAAGGGCATTCGCATCACGGCTTACACCTCACAAGTAGGCTCCATCGCCTTAACAGGCACTTATCATGACTACGACTTCAACGAGATAGAAAAGAATCCCGTGCGTTGCCCCGATGCTGAGAAGGCTGCCGAAATGGCACAACTCATCTCTGAAGTGAAAGCTGAGGGCGACACCATTGGTGGCATCATCACTTGCGTCATCGAAGGGTGTCCCGTAGGATTGGGTGAACCCGTGTTTGACAAGTTACACGCACAGCTGGGGGCTGCTATGCTGGGTATCAATGCCGTAAAGGGATTTGAATATGGTGACGGATTTGCTGGCGTTACCGCACGCGGCAGTGAGCAGAACGACCTCTTCACCACCGACGAAGAAGGACGCATCACCACTCGTACGAACCACAGTGGCGGCATACAAGGCGGACTGAGCAACGGACAGGATATCTACTTCCGCGTAGCTTTCAAACCCGTGGCTACCCTACTGCGTGAGCAGCCTACCGTCGACCGCGAAGGACGCGCCACCCTACTCAAAGCCCGTGGCCGACACGACCCCTGCGTTCTGCCTCGCGCCGTACCCATTGTCGAAGCCATGGCTGCCATGGTTATTTTAGATAATTATATGCTTTATAACACGCCCAAGTGTTAAAAACGTAGCTTTTGTAAACTTTTCTTTACAAAATCTTGATTTAACTCGTGCGGTTTTATATATTTGCATTATCAAGTTGTCGTGATGATAACGCTATCAAATAGTTTAGTTAAGTCTAGTTTAGTTTTTGTGTTGGTTAATGGAGGCTCGTGGAGACGGTGCCTCCATTAATTTTTTAGGCTTTATAACGAATCGCCATTAGTATTTGCGTTTAGTGCTTGCGTTTAGAAGTAGTATTTGGTGCTTGCGTTTTTGCAGTGCGTTTCAGGCAACTTAGAATTTCCCAAACTATCTCGTTTTAATGACTATTTTGAACACCCTGCCTCACAACGCGCGATTGCCCCAGCACGTGGTATCCGCAGTGTCGCATCGCCTGCTTTGGGTAGCATCTATTACAAAAAAACACTTCCAGCGCAGCAACTCATACAATAATCGCACATTTTGTACAATCAACGCCAACATGCTTGTGACAGAGTGCGAAGAGTTGTATTTTTGCAGCGTCAAAATACATAATGACAAGTAAAGTAAGCAAAGACAGAGGCATTGAGCAGCTACCGTGAAATAGCAATGTGGAAGTTCTTATTTTTCAGTTGAGGTGTTGTTTGATGCCTTTTTATATGCTTCGTATATGCATCACCTTAACCCCTAAATTTTAGGGGTAGAAAATGGCATTGTCTTAAGGGTGGTTCTAATAATTCTGAAATAGGGATTGGTGCGCTATCAGAAGTATTTTTTTGAAAGTTTGAGAGGGAGCATAGCGGGCTATGTGACCAAACAAACTTTCAGAAAGAAACTTCCGAGAGTGTGCAAATCACATTTCAGAATAGCAGAACTCAAAAAACAGAATTTTTAGAACCACCCTTAAATAATAAAGACTTAACTTTGCGCTTAGGGTCAGAGTTGTTGGAAATGCCCAACTGCTGTGAAGACCCTCAATGAATGAGCGTATTGAACGTTGTCTTGAAATAGAAATGTGGAAGTTTCGATATTCAGTAAGGCAAAACGTACAATATCGTTCACGCGTATTATGGTATCATTACGTGCGCACCTCACACCATTCTTTAGCAAATGGCGTGAGGCGGTGCGTGCTACAAATACCTTTGTACAAGCGTGGACTATTGTCTGTTGCATACTGAATAGGTCTCTTCCACAACCTCTATTTCAGCAACGGGCGATGGTGCCACGCTTTTTTGGCTCTTAACCTTAATTACAACCCTTGTGTGAGTTCAGAACAACTTTGTTAACTTAAATACATCTATATGGATAGCAGATATATTTACATTATCACTCGCGACGAATTGGTGCGACTTGATTGTTCCAAAGTGGTCTACATGGTGGGCGATGGCAATTACACCGATATTGTGCTCGTCAACAAGCAGAAGCACTCCATCTGTATGAACCTATCGCGCATGCAGCAACTTGTGAGCGAAAGTTTGCGCGAGCAAGCCTCTTTCTTTGTGCGCATAGGCAAGCGCTTTATCGTAAACCTTAGTTTTGTATACAAGGTTCAACCCTTGCAAAAAAGTCTCGTGCTGACTGATGGTGTAAACTTTGCTTTCAAGTTGGGCATATCCAAGGAGGCGCTCAAGCAGTTGAAAGCCTTGCTCCTTATGCGTGTAACGAATTCGACGGCAAAGAAGGAACCCGTTAAGTAGGGTAGTACATTTAGGGTGATTATAAACACCGAATTTTTTATGGAAATAATAATAGGAAGAGAAGAGGGGGCACGCCGCCTTCATTGCATGGCCGACGGAAGAGAGTTTAACATAGGCCCTGCGGGCATGGTGCCACTCTCGGTAAGCCGCAAGCATTGCCGCATCACGATAAATAGTGGCCACATCAACATCGAGAACCTTAATCTGCAAAATGAGACATACGTAGACGGCAATCAGGTATTCAGCAAGGCGCTGACGGTTTCAAGCCGTGTGCAGCTCGGCAAAGACCGCTTTCTGTTGCCCTTGCGGCAAATACTCCAGCTGGTTAATGGTGTGTCGGCTCCAATGGGCGGCCAGCCTGCAAAAGAAGTACCTACTTTCTCGTTACGCCCGTTGAAAGCTGTATGGAGTGAATATGAGCAGCAAGTGCTCGACATACAAAATAAAGTCTCTCAGAAAGCCAACCAGCAGCGTTTGCAGGGTATACTGTCGTTGCTCGGTGTGTGCGTAGGTCTGGTTCCGGGCATCAATGTGGCAGTGCGTGTTGTTATAGTGCTTGGTGCGTTGCTCCTGGCGGTATATTTCTTTTGCCGGGGTAAAAACGAGGACAGCGTGGCGCAACAAATTCACGACCTTAACGAAGAATATGCCAAGAAATACAAGTGTCCGAACCCCCAATGTGGCAAGCCTTTCGGAAACATACCCTATCGCAACATAGAGTACTACAAGCAATGCATCTCCTGCGGGTGTAAGTACACCCACTGACATTTTGTACAATAAACGGGATAGTTGCTACAATCTTTCAAAAATGTCTTTACAACTCATGGCTGGCGGCATAACTTTGTGTCATCATTAACTCAATAAATACCAAAAAACGATGAACAACGAAGAAACAATTATCATGCAGCCTCAGAGTGGCAATAACCCTAAAGCAAATCAAGCAACACCGGCTACCGAACCGAACGCAAAACCCAAGAAAACTCGCGGAAAAAGAGGTGCAGCCATGGCTGGCGCAACCGTTGTAGGTGCTGCCGTTGGCAGCGGAGCCACGTTGGGTGTAGAAGCAGTGGTTGATGAAAGCAACAACGACCAGGAGGAGAACAATACCCAGACGGCAGAAGCGCAGACTGACAACGCTGCAGAGCAGCAGGAGGTAGAGGCAACGGCAGAAACTCAAGACACTGTCGAAACCGAGCAGCCTCACTACGTATCCGAGGCACCGCGCGATGTGAATGCAACCGTTGAAGATGTGGCATCAAATGGCGAGAGCGACTATACTGGTCATGGCGGTGACAACTTTGTAGCGCAAAATGATCCTAATCTGCAAACTGCCAGCGACGATGGTATGGGCGTGCACGATAATCAGATACAAGTGTTAGGCGTGTATGATGTACAAAACGAAGACGGAAGCATGATGCAGGCGGCCACAATTACTGATGGTCATTATATAGGTGCTGTGATAGATGCGGATTACGACGGTACGGCTGATACCGTCATTGTGGATTACAATCAAAACCAGCAGATTGAAGAGGGCGAGGTGTTCGATGTGTCCAACGAAAATATTCAGATGCAGGATTTTCAAGATGCGCACGTTGCGCAGCAGCAGGACATGATGCAGCAAGAGCAAGAACATCTGGCCTATAATGTAAGCGACGATCAGCCTGACTACTGCAACAATGCCGACATTCAAGATGCCTAAGGTGGTAAAGAGCTTGCTGCTTTGGGTGGTGCTGCTGGCAGTACCCTTGCAGGGAGAGGCAAAGACTTACCTCCTCTCGGTGGGCATATCCGACTACCCTGGCAGCCGGAATGACCTTCGCCTGCCCCACAACGATGCCGCCACCATGCAGTGGGTATATCAGCAGAACAAGTATGCCCAAACAAAGCTCTTGATTAACAGTCAGGCAAAACTCGCAACCGTAAAAGCTGCCTTGCGTAATATGGTGGCAAAGGCTACAGCCAACGATATTGTGGTATTGTTTTTCAGTGGCCACGGTGTACCAGGTGGTTTTGTGTGCTACGACGGCATACTCAGCTATGGAAGCATCTATTCGGCTATGGCGACATGCAAGAGCCGCAACAAGATGATCTTTGCCGATGCTTGTTTTGCGGGAGCTATGCGCCAGAACCGCAACACAAGACATCAAGGCGGAGGCGTGAGAAAGAATAGCAACGTCATGCTCTTTCTGTCGTGCCGCGGCAATGAAGTTTCGATTGAGTCAAGAAAACTTACCAACGGCTTCTTTACCTATGCCTTGCAGCACGGATTGCGGGGCGGTGCCGACGCCAACCACAACCGCATCATTACAGCCAAGGAACTCTTCGACTATGTCAGCGCAAGGGTGAAGCGCCTGTCGGGAAACCAGCAGCACCCCGTGATGTGGGGACGTTTTCCCAATAATATGCCCGTGATGAGGTGGTAATCTTACTTAAAACAGCAGCAATGGATAATACGATAAGAATAAAATGTCCCACTTGTGGCAAGATACTCCGCTTGAACAATGTGCCAAATATCAATGCAGCCACTTTCACATGCCCAGTATGTAAGGAGAAGCACGTTGTTGGCCAATGTCAGCGCTATGTGTCCACCCAGACCTCAGAATGTGAGGAAACGCAGTATGGCAGCGCGGGTACGTCACAAGCCGGTAATGAGGAAACGCAGCTACGTTCAGGACAAGCAGCATCGGGCGGTACAGACGTGACCACCGTGGGCCCTGCTCCCAATAGAACGATAGGCAAACTCGTTGATGCCATGGGCCGATGTTATCAGCTGAAGCAAGGCTCCAACACCATCGGGCGGAAGGCCACCACATCGTCGGCCACCGTGCAGATACAGACTACTGACCGCACCATGAGCCGTAGCCATGCCATTATTGAAGTGTATAATCAACGTGGGCAGATTGTGCATTTGTTGAAAAATGGCGCTAACAAGAATCCGTCTTACCTGAACGGTGCGCTCATCAACCAGTTTGACCAGCTTATTCTTAATAACGGCGACCGCATTAAAATGGGAAGCACGGAGTTAACTTTTACAGTATAACATACATTCAATGAAATATCAAATTAAAGCATACAACCTGCAGGAGCTTGGGCAGCGAGCCAATCAAGAGGACTCACTCTTCCCGGCTTTAGGAAAGTCTACAACAGATTGTCGCCTTTTCGTACTGTGCGACGGAATGGGCGGACATGAAAAAGGCGAGGTGGCTTCGGCCACGGTGTGCGAGCAAATTAGTCGTACGATACTCAGTCAGTGGCATGCCGGCGAACCCCTCAGCGACGACCTCTTTCGTCAAGCCCTTGCCGCAGCCTACGACGCGCTCGATGCCAAGGACGATGGGGCCGAACGCAAAATGGGCACGACAATGACCTTCCTTTGTTTGCACGCCAATGGCGCAACGATTGCTCACATTGGCGACAGCCGCGTTTACCAATTGCGTCCCGCCACCAAGCATTCGCCAGCGCGCATCGTCTTTCATACGCGCGACCATTCGCTCGTCAACGACCTTGTCAAGATAGGCGAGATTACAGAGGAGGAGGCGCTCCACCACCCGCAGAAGAATGTTATCACGCGTGCCATGCAGCCCTGTCAGGAGCAGCGCGCAAGAGCCGACATTGCCCACCTCACCGACATTAAGCCGGGCGACTATTTTTATATGTGTTCCGACGGCATGCTTGAGCAGTCCACCGATGAGAATATTCTCAACATCATCACCAAACCAAACTCCACCGATGAGGAGAAACTTGAGATGCTCCGCAGTGTGACTGAGGAAAACAAGGACAACCACACGGCACACCTTATACATATTGAAAAGGTAATAGGGGTTAATCCCCTTCAAGCACCAGTTCCGCCTCGCCTGCAGGAGCCAAAGGGCACGTTTGTTACTCCCGACTTCTCTGCCACCACTCCGCAGCCTAAGCGCCGTAATCTGTTGCCGTGGCTGTTGGTCGTGTTGCTTTTAGTCATTATAGCTGCTGGCGCTTCGTACTTCATTTTGGGTAATAAAGAGAATGAGAGCGCAAAGCCCGATAGCACTAAAATAGATTCTGCCAAGGGTCGGTCTGCTGAGAAGAAAAAAAGCGATGCACCCATAGAGAACACCTCTTTACAGTCTGTTTCCCCTCAACGTAAAACATCTTTACCGGCCTCTGCCGAAAGACAACCACAAGGGGTGGGCAGCAAGCCTGCAAAACCAACTAACCGGGAAAAGCCGCAAACGGTTGCAGACGACAAGCCAGACGCAAAGAAGGACGAACACATTGTTAGCGAGATTTTCAAGAGTAGAAAAGGCTCTCCAAAAGAAGAGAAGCAAACTCCTAAGTTTAACGTAAAGAATAAATAAGTGTGTCAGAGAAAAAGAATAATAAAAACAAATGGATTGAATTGGCCGTAATCTTAATAAATCTAACTCTTGGAATTCTTCATGCGTGCTTTGATGTCAAAATTCCATTTCTTCCTAAATCAAGAACTGAAAAGGCCGCTGAGGAGTGGCAGAAGAATTTAGAGAAAAAAACAGAAGACCTCGAAAAAGTAAACATGCGAATGACTGACCAAACAGAACCTTAAATATCCCCTTAAATAACCCATGCAACAGAAATTATCAACCGGCACCCTTCTGCGTGAGGGGGCATACAGAATAGAGCGTGTTCTTGGACAAGGCGCGTTCGGCATTACCTACCTTGCCGAGCATGTACATTTGGGCAAAAAAGTCGCCATCAAAGAGTTCTTTATGAAGGAGGTCAACTCGCGTGGCGAAGATGGCAGCATTACGGGCATGACCGACGGCAGCCTGTCGTACAACTATTGCCGTAAGTTTCAAAAGGAGGCTGTTAACCTCTCCCACCTTGAGCACCCCAATATCGTGCGTGTAACCGACCTCTTCGGTGAGAATGGAACGTTTTACTATGTGATGGACTACATCGAAGGTCAGAACCTCAATGATTACGTAAAGTCTGGCCCGATAGGTGCCGATGAGGCCACCAACATCATCAAGGCTGTGGCCGATGCGCTCATCTATATGCATGAGACACACCACATGCTTCACCTCGACCTCAAACCCGGCAACATCATGCGCCGTGCAAGCGATGGCCACATTTTCTTGATAGACTTTGGACTGAGCAAGCACTACGATGCCAACGGTCAACCCGAAACCTCCACCAACATCGGTCTTGGTACGGCTGGCTATGCGCCCATAGAGCAAGGTAATCAGGCAAAGAGCGGCGAGTTCCGCCCCACCATCGATGTCTATGCCCTTGGTGCCACACTTTACAAACTCCTCACCCGCGAAACGCCTCCCGCAGCTTCCGAACTTGTGAGCGACGATGAGTTGGTAGAAGACAATCTGCGTGAAAAAGGTGTGCCAATCAATCTTATTAAGGTGGTAACCGAGGCAATGTGTCCGAATGTAAGAAGACGAACACAGAGCATAAAGGAATTCAAAGGAAACCTTGATTGCATAAAGAGCGAGACGCAAGCGACAATTAACGCTACATCGGATGATACTATTGCAGGCACAGGTAAAGAGGAAACGATAGTCACGTCAGCAGAAGATTTTAAGAAGGCAGGAAATGTGTCTTACAGTCCAAATGATGTTGGGTTAAATGAACCGGAAGGTGATATGTTAGAGAAGGAAGAAGAGAAATATTCTGTCTTTAGCTTTAATGGGCGTGTAGGGGCTGGAATTTATGGGCTCTTCTTTATCGTTATGCTTATTTTCATTTTTATTCCTGGTATAATGTCAGGTTTAAGTTACGATTCTTATGTTTTTTCGAATTTACTTAAAAACATATCGTTGGTGTGGTGCTTATTTTGCATATATGTCATTGCATGCGTTGGTGCAAAACGTTGCCATGATAGAGGATGTTCAGGATTATATATGCTATGGCCAATCAATTGGAGTACAGAATTAGAAAAGGAAGGGGAACCTTATGACAATAAGTATGGAAAGAGTGGAAATGGTATTTCGAAAGAAAGTCTTAAGTTGTTAGTCATTCTTTCCATGATATTCATAGTAATTTTCATTGGCTTAATATACATATACCCAGAATTGGGGTATGAGAAGTATATAAAGTAATACAACTGTAAAAATATGCAACGTCTTAAAACAGGTACTCTCCTTCAAGAAGGTAAGTATAAGATAGAAAATTCGCTTGGTCAAGGAAGTTTCGGGATAACCTACCTGGCTGAGCATACTAATTTAAGGAAAAAGGTAGCGATTAAAGAGTTCTTTATGAAGGAGCTCAACTCACGTGGTGAGGATGGTAGCATTACCGGCATGTCTGACGGTAGTCTTTCGCAAAACTACTGTCAGAAATTTCGAAAAGAAGCAATCAACCTGTGCCATCTTGACCATCCTAACATTGTGCGTGTAACCGATTCATTCAGCGAGAACGGCACGTTCTACTATGTGATGGACTTCATTGATGGGCAGAACCTCAATGATTATATCAAGCAGCATCATGTAAGCGAATCCGAGGCTGTAAAAATCATTAAGTCTGTTGCTGATGCTTTGGTATATATGCACGAGAAGCATAACATGCTCCATCTTGATTTGAAGCCTGGCAACATCATGCGTCGCAATAGTGATGGACATATATTCTTAATAGATTTTGGGTTGTCTAAGCATTACAGCAATAATGGACAACCAGAAACTTCTACAACCATAGGACTTGGCACTACAGGATACGCTCCTGTTGAACAATCCAATCAATCCAAGAATGGTGAGTTTCGTCCGACTATAGATGTGTATGCTCTTGGTGCTACATTGTATAAGTTGGTTACGTCAGAAACACCTCCTTCAGCAGCAGAACTTGTAAGCGATGAAGAACTATTGACCAATAAATTGACAGAACATAACATAACGGGGAAAATTGCAAATGTTATAACAAATGCAATGCGTCCTAATGTAAGAAGGCGCATTCAAACTATATCAGACTTTGTCAATTTACTTGGAAATATTGATGCTTCACAAGGTTGTCAAGAGGACACAATAATCGACAATGCCTCAAACAAAGTTGATTTCAGCACGGCCATGACATTCTATAACAAAGGTCAGTACGAAAAGGCCTTCCCGCTATTAGAGCAATTGGCAAACTCTGGCAATATAGATGCAATGTTCCGTTTGGGAGTTTGTTATTATTGGAATGAAGGAATTGCACCTAGTAATCCTATAAGTATAAACTTGTCTAAATGTGCGGACTGGATGTTGAAGGCTGCTAACTTCGGGAATAGCGATGCCATGCTTTGGTTAGGAAGATACATGTATGCAAATGGAGAAGGTGTAGAACAAGATCAAAATAAAACTGTTGAATACACTAAAAAATCTGCTAATGTTGGGAATTATTTTGCGATGATACTCTGTGGACTTGGAGAAGAAAATACTGAAAATAGAAGACAATTATTGTCTGCCGGATTTTCTGGTCTTCTGAAAAAATCTTCCTTGTTGTCCAGAGAGGAAATGCGGCGGCTTGCAATATGCTATGATAACGGTTGGGGCACAAAAGAAGATTCACATAAAGCAGTGTATTGGTATGAGCAATCTGCCAATTTGGGCGACCCTGAATCACAAAATATGTTAGGCAACATCTACCTGAATGGGTGGAATGGAGTAGCAGAAAATGAGAGCAAAGCATTCTGCCTATTCAAATTGTCTGCGAACAAAGACTATACTGATGCTCTGAAAAATGTAGCAGATTGTTATTGCTATGGTTGGGGTACCATTCAAAACTATACGAAAGCAGTTGAGTGGTATAATAAAGCCATCGAAGCTGGCAGTGATGAAGCAATTGTATCCTTTGGAATATGTTATAAAAATGGTTATGGAGTAACAAAAGATTACAAGAAAGCAGAGAAATTATTCTTACGTGCCATTAATGAAACCGGAAATTCCGTAGCTTTGAATTATTTAGGTTTAATTTATGAGGAAGGCGGTTTTGGAATAACTAAGGATTTGGAGAAGTCTACAAGGTATTTTGAAAAAGCAGCATTGCAGGACTTACCAGTAGCTCAATATAACTACGGCTTAAGTTTGCTTAATGGAGACGGCATAACAGCTGACGTAGATAAGGGTATGGAATGGATTAACAAAGCCGCAGGCTCTAATTGCCAAGAAGCTATAGACTTTCTCAATTCATTGAATAAGGAGTCTGAATCGTCACCTGTCATAACATCTACTCCAACTGACGGACATGGTTTCTTTGTCAACAATGAATATGTCAACACAAAACATACTTCTGTACATCTAAATATGGTGAATGGAGTCGGAACCACACTCAAAGGTCATTATCGAGAGGCGGAGGAAACTTATGTTGCATATGAGTTTTTCTGCTTATTCTTCCTTCCGTTGATACCAATGGGATGCTATAGAGTTAAGGATGCAGAAGGTGACTCGTATTTAGTTTACGGCAGCACCGAATGGCATTTGGGAGAAGTATTGTGGGAATATCTAAAATGGTGGGGTGGCGGAATCATTTTAATCTTTGGTACTGCTTGGCTAAGAGGTCGGCAATAAGTAAAATTAGTGCAATAGGCAAAATCAGAAATGGTTCTACCGTAATTAGTGTAAATTAACTATGCTCATATCCAGACCACCATAAAAGAATAGAATCGCTATCCGGTAGCGTTCAGCCGTACCATATCCTCTGCCGATGGTCTTTATATGGAATCGCGTTTGAAAACCCCTAAATCTTTAGTTTAGGGGATGAAAAACGCGGGGTAGCACAGTTACTCTTCGTTCTCAATGTACCTTTTAATCGTTTCTTGACTTACATTTTCGATAGATTTCACAAGAATTCATCTATCAATCATATTTTTAGCTACCTTTGCATCATGTTACGTGCCTATAAATATAGAATATACCCAAATGCTGAGCAAAAGGTTTTGTTTGCAAAAACCTTCGGCTGCTGTCGTTTTGTCTATAATTGGGCATTGAACCTGAAAATTACGGCATACAAGGAACGTAAGGAAACGCTTGGCAACATATATCTGACCAATCTGATGAGGAGCGAGCTGAAGGCTGAGCATGAATGGCTTTCGGAAATCAACTCCCAGTCCTTGCAGAGTGCCTTGCGCAATCTTGATAAAGCTTATACCAATTTTTTCCGCAACACCAAGGCTGTCGGTTTCCCACGCTTCAAGAGCCGCAAGAACAAGCAGAGTTTTCTTTGTCCGCAGCATTGCCTTGTGGATTTTGAGAAAGGAACAATCACACTCCCCAAGGCGAAAGACATTCCTGCCGTTTTGCACCGCAAGTTCAAAGGGGCGGTCAAGACTGTTACCGTAAGCATGTTGCCTTCTGGAAAATACTTTGCTTCCATATTGGTTGATACGGCTATCCAAGAACTTCCGGTAACACCCATACAGGGAGATACGGCTTTGGGTATTGACTTAGGTATCAAATCACTTGCCGTATGTTCGGATGGTCGAACGTTCGACAACCCGAAGAACTTGCAAGGAAGTCTGAATCGGCTGGCTATGTTGCAAAAGCGGTTGAGTAGGAAACAGAAAGTTTCTGCCAACCGCAATAAGGCTCGCATCCGTGTAGCTCGGTTGCAGGAACACATCGCCAACTGCCGTAAGGACAACCTTCACAAAATCACCCATGTGCTCACGCACGACAGCCAAGTGCGCACCATCTGCATGGAGGATTTGAACGTGAAGGGAATGCAGCGCAACCATCATTTGGCCCAAGCCGTCGGAGATGCTTCTTTCGGGATGTTCCTGACGCTGCTGGAATATAAGTGCAGTTGGTACGGCGTAAACCTCATAAAGATAGACCGCTTCGCCCCAAGTTCAAAGACTTGCGGCAAGTGCAGTCATGTGTATAAAGGATTACGGCTGAGCGAACGCAGTTGGACTTGTCAGGAGTGTGGTACATACCACGACCGCGACTTCAACGCTGCTTGTAATATAAAAGAATTTGGCTTGAAAGCCCTACCCACGGAACGTGGGAAAGTCAAGCCTGTGGACTGTCCTCTTGTGGATGACCGACCTCGTGTCCTAAAAAGCAATGGCAGAAAGAAGCAGGAAAAGCGAGGAGGTCAATGTATCTCCGAAGCCGCTAAGTCTTTAGCTTAGCGGTAGTTCACTTCATGTATAACAAACCTCTCCCTAAAAGCCACATCTTTATTTCACCAAAACGATTTCATTGTAAGTATAACGTCCCCCGTCACACTCAATGTGCAGCAAATAAATACCCCGCTCCAACTTTCGGAGTGATAGCACACCCTGTCGTCCGTTAGCAGACAAAGCACGCTTAACCAATCTGCCGCTTACGTTGTACATGCTCACACCAAACAAATCGTGGGCCGAAATAATAAAATCGTCACCCTTGCGCCTCACACTGAATGGCTCAGTAGTGGGCAAACAAGTTGAGGTTGACGATGACCCTGTCACCACATCTTGCTGAAAGAGTGTAAGCACATCGCCCTCGCGTTTCAGGTAATAGGGTGCCGCCTCGGGATTGTTCAGCTCAACGTCTTGCCCGTCAAGCTTGCCCATAACTATAAGGCGATAGGTGTGGCCATCGTACCATGGCAAATTATCCTTGCGCAGCCAATAGCTAAACAATGGTACGTCGTAAGATGACGACACGTCAACCTCGTCATCAATGCCTTTCACATAAGTCCTTTCTTTCGTCTGAGTGTCTTCGGCCAGCATCTTAATCGTACCGCTGTAACACTTGTCTTCCGATGTGCGCAACGACACAGCAAGTTTGAAAAGAGACGTTTGCGAGAGGTCAACACTGCCATTCTCAATCTTGTCGTTAGAGTCGTCGGCCATGAACACTTCGACCTTGTCCATGAGCGGTTTCTCCTCTGCTTCAGCTACATCAATGTAAGGCACCTCCTTGTCGTGTATATTATTGATGGGGTAAAACAGAGACTCCTCCGCGTCGGCCGAAAGCAGCAACCTCGCTTCGTAACGTCCTGGCACAAGACTGGCGGGGAGTGAAAGCGTGATGGGAATTTCAGTTTCAGAAAATCCTTCTATTTCAGTACATTCGTCCACCCGGGTGTCTAACACAACCACCTGGTGCTCATCAAGCAGCTGCACCCTCATGTAGCAGTCGCGCGGCACACCATTAAGGTTTTTAACAGTAAAAAATGCCTGCACCCTGCCACCCTGTTCGGCCGCACCGCTGAGGCGTGGCTGTGCCATGAGCTGAAAGTGAGCCTCGTCGGAACACACCTCAGACACACGACCTGCATCGTCGGTCAGTTCCACCTCAATGATGGGGGCCTTTTTCATTCTGAACAGGTCGCCCCATGTGCCATCGTCGTTACGGGCCACACACACGGGGGTAAGGCTATAATATCCGTTGGCAAGACCAGCCAAACTCATCTGCACGTGCTGTGGCTGATTTACCAAATAGTCAGTCCCCATAAAGCCATCATGGTCTGCCCCATAAATGCGCTCCGTAAATCCGCCGTTGTCATGGTCGTCTGAATAGGCCACGCGCACAAACTTGCCACTGTCGTTGCAAACGGCTATGCCAATGTCGCCCTTAAAGGGAGTACCTCTGTTTACAAATGAGTTAATCACAACGGTTTGGGGCTGTGAGGTGCTGAAACTCTTGTCGTCAGCACCCTTGAGCGTGACAGAGCCTCCCTCATTAAACATGAGCTGGGGCGAACCCTCCAAAAGCCCGCGGTCTATATCGGGATATTTACCATTGTTGGGGTGTGCAAGAATGGCCGTTACGGCACGGTTAAAGGCCAAGGGCTTACCCTGAAACTCACCACCGGTTTGTGACAAACTGAGATTGGTGAGCGAATAATAAGCATCGCCTTGCCCTTCCCAGCCAAAATTCATGTGGAAAAGGCCATTCTCGTCAAAGCCATCGGCCACCCAGGCGTGTCCCGAAGCAGTGTTGGCGGGGCGCCCCTCAAGGTAAACGGGACAGCCATTCAGCAACTCCTGCCGCAATATGCTGGCAAAGCGACTTGAGCCCTCCACAGCCCTCGTCACGTATGCCGCAGTATAGTCAAAGTGCTTTTGCAGGGCTTGGTATGCAAAAAGCCCCTGTGTGCCGCTCGAACTGGGAGTGTACTGCATAGATGAAGCTATGCCCACATCGCTCATGAGTTGTGCCACGGCATGCTCCTGTGTGGCGGTGGCGCGCACGGGATAGCGGTAATCGAGCAGCATCTCAGCCCAGTCGTAATAAGATTGGCTAAAGTCGGCACTCTTGGTTGTTTGGTCGTAGGTAACGGTATATTCATGCTTACCAAAGCCGTGTGCGGGCCATTGGTAGTAATACATCATTTGTGCCACGGCAGTGGCAACGCAACCGCTGTATGGATACCCCGTTTGAGCATTGAAGGGGTGCGATTGTCCCCACTTGGTTTTGAGCAGAGGCTGCACTGTCTGGCTGAAAGTTGCTGCGCGAGGGCTGGCTTGCGTAGCCACCTTTTCACTCTCAATGTCATAGTATGCTTGTCTGTACCCCTCTAATAGCCATTTTACACAAGGGTTAGCATTCAGCGTGTCAAGCGTGTTTTCGGTATCGTAAGCCAATATTTCGCCTATGGCGTCATTGCCTGCAACAATTACAAAGCCGTGTCCGTGTGCATCATTAAATATATAATAAGGTGCATTGCCGGTGCTATGTCCTTGTTGTTCCGCTTGTGCTTTAATGCTTTTGTTGTTACGCAGCGTAATATACTTTTGGGCAATTTTTGCAGCCCTTTGGTAGTCAACTCGTTCAGCGTCGGCCGCAAATGTGGCAGACATAAGCAGGGTTACGACTATCAGCAGTCGGGTAATAGCATAGGGATGGTAATGAGCCTTTATCATCGTGTTGAGTATGTTGTTATTTATGCAAGAATAGTATCAGTGCAAAGATAGTCGGTTTTTCAGACAATCGCAAATTGACTGGTTGCATCATGCGGGTAGGGGGAGGTAAGTACTTTCTGTGTATGTAGTACTTGCCTCCCCCCTCTATAGTTAGGTGTCTGAAATTAGTTGATTCTAAGACCGACCAGTAAGGGCTAAAACATAATAGAGCCAACTGCACTCAACAGTCTTAAACCTCCGCTAATGACCATGATGATGCCCGCAATATTACAAGCCAGCTTTATCCTTTGTCGCGTTTTACGACTGCCTTGGGTGATCCAGCCAGGCACGAATAACCATAGCAGCAGCCCCATAGCAATTTGTATAATACATTTTGTAACCATCGCTAACAAACCGAATCCGTTTCGATGTAGACAGAATCACTTTTAGAGTAATCTTCAGAAGGGCTTTCTTCAGTATTGTCAGATGGATATACGTCCTGTTTTCCGCATATTTCTTCAAGCCCTTGTACAAATCCATCAGCCTCATTCGACGATTTTTTCGCAATATGCTCAAGATATCGACTAAATGCTCCTACGCAAATGCCCTTGAGACGTCCGATTTCGTGGAGTTGTTTTGGGGTGAAGTCTTGGTAATTTTTGGCAATCTCCTCGTCTATTTGTTTGAATTCTTTGGCAGCGCGCTGCCATTGCGTAATAGAGTAATCATTGCCTTGACGCTCAAGCTTTTTGCTCAGCTTTTCAAGGCGTTTTACAACTTTTTGTTCACGGCTGGTACACGAAGTGGTTAACGACAATGAGCAAATAGCAATGATTATAAATAGAATGTGTGTCCTCATGGAATGTCAGTATTGTTGGTTGATAAAGTATTGTCAGAAGTCTTATGTTCAATCATACCGGGCTTAGGTATGACATGAATTAAAAATCGTTGGTTCTTCGCATTGGTCGGCACATCGGGCATCATGCGCATGACCCCCTTGTCGCCGCTTCCGCAAACAAGCAATTCGCACTTTTGAGCATGGTTGGCATCGCGCAGACTGATATCATGTGCTTCCCAAAAGTTTACCAAGGCCAGAGCGCGTTCATAGCTCAGCACATCGTTGTTTTCGTGCACATTGCGCCAGTAGGGGCCTTTTGATGATTGTCCCTCCACCACGACAAGAAAAGGCGATTCATACACCGCATAGATGCTGTCAATAAACTGTACGATGCGCGAGCCAGCGGCCAAAAGTTTGTGCTTGGCTGCAGGGTCAATGCTCTCAATGTTTGAGTCGTAAATGGGGAATTGCACATCAATTTTTAGCACATGCTTCTTAAACTGCGAGTTATATTCAAAATAACGCGAGTCAATAGCCTGAACCGAGTGTTCCAGTTGGTGTATTTTGTTCAGCTCCTCCTCGTTTGCCTTGCCATGGGCGTACATCATGATGACTGTGGTAACAAATAGCAGCAACATCACAAAGAACAGGCTGGTCATGAGGTCTGAGTAGCTGGTCCAGAAAAACGATTTGTTCTTCATAATTTCATGTGTGTAGTTTGGTTCAATCAGTTCGCAGCTGCTGTTTCTTGCAGTGTTTGTGGATTGTTGGTTACTTTCAGCGTATTGCCTTGATTGGGAAGTTTCGTGTTGGTGATAGCGGCAGGCTGCTTGGCATCTTCTGATTTGTCAGTTTGCTCGGTAGACTTGGTTGGGCTTTCAGATGGTGCATTATGATAGGTTATCCATGCGTTAAATCCATTCACCGCGAGCAGCAACACAAGTGCTGCGGCAATCACCATTTGCCAAATGTTCGCTTTGCTACGCACAACTACCTGGCTGTCGCCCTTGCCATCGGGGCGGGGCATGGCATCAATGGCATTCACCAGTCTGTTCAATTCTCTGTTTTGCACTTGCAACTCCTTTCGCCAGTCCTTGAGTCCATCGATCACAGGCTTAAGGTCGCGCAATGTGTCATAAAAAGCATCAATCTTGCTCGCTTGTCCCGCCACGAGTCGCTTTTCGTTTTCAACCAGACGGTTCATTTCTTCTGCCGAATTAGCCAGCGACAATTTGAGTGCTTGCATTTGTTCGTTAACCGACTTCTTTAGCTTCTCCAATATCCCGTTCACGCCATTATCTACTGCCACCACAGCATCTCTCACCGCGTCATTACGTTCTTCCATGGCTTTAAGTTGTTTGTTGGCGTATGTCAGATAGTCGTGGAACTGGTCAAGTTCGCCAATCGACTCCTTAAATGCAGTGAGCACCTTCACGTTAGCTGTAGCCATTTGGTTAAGGTCAAGCTTGTCTACCGTTTCGATGAGTTTGCTTTGGTTGGCAGCTGTTTTGGCTATGTCGCCAACCGACTTGTTAAGTCCGCTGACATTACGGGTAAAAGTTTGGTTAAATCTTTTGAGATTATCCTCAAGACGTCGTACTCCCTCGCTGGTATTCTCACGCGAAATGATAGGCATGAGTTCGGCTTGAAACCAGGAGTAGAACGTGTTTTTGCGTTCTTCAAGACACTTTTTGCCCTTCTTGGCCTTGAACGAAATAGTAGAGGTAAAGCCAATGCCACAAAATGAGGCAGCCATGGATAATGCGACATCACGCATTAACGCCTCAATATGTTGCTCCGGCTTTTCTACAAATGCTGCAAATCCACCGTCTCCAAAAGCAATGCATCCAATGCCTATGATGATGCCAAGCATGGTGCACATCAATCCAATATAGAGTGGAAAAGGCGTCTGCGTATCAATCTCGTCCTCAAGCATGGTGCAGTTGCGCTCCACAATGTCTTTGATAATGCTAAAGTCACTTGCCAACCCCTTGTTGCGTATAAGGTAGTTGTTGACAGACGATTCTATTTCTTTGCCGATATCGTTGTTCGAAGCAATGTCCACAAGGGATATTTCCTCTTTTTCCCCTCTGCCGTTCAAATCGTATCCAAGGCCGTGAATGGGAGTAGTATAAAAGTCTCCCTTGTTTTTCAGCTCTTCGTAGCTTGTATAACCAAATTCGTTGGCAGGAATGTAATACCTGGCAGAACGATATCGTCCTTTATCTGAAAATATGTTTTTTTGCAGATTTGTCTTCTTAACACTATCCTGCAGAAAATATACTTGTATGCAGATAGCTACCACTACTACTGTAATGATGAAAAATGTTCCCATGTATTTTCTGATTTTATTTTGCTTACACGTTTAGCATTTGCCCTGTGCTGCATGTTTATTAGTGATGATTATAGGTTCCACAACTTCGGCTGTCGTGCCATTGATGCGTACCCGCCCGGCTGTTTGCTGATAGTTGTCTGCGTCGGCATTCGTCTCGAACTTGCAGCACTTTGAGTTGTCTGAATTACTGAAAAACTTAGCCGCATTGTTTGCAATTATCTCAAACTCGCCCTCTGTGTCCGATCCCGCATCAAGCGTGATGACAAAGAAGTGCTCGTACATGTTATAGGTGTCACTTAGTGCAATAAGCCGATTGGCATTTTGCGCATCTTGTCGGGCATATAGTTTACGCTGGGGTTGGGGCGTAATGTCTAACTCAATGGTAACAGGTCCTTCAGATTCTGCCGGTGGATTATCATTTGGTGTTTCAGGTCGCGCATCGTGCAGTATGTCCTCTTGCCCGTCCTGTGGTGCCTTGTCTTTGTTAATGTCACTTGCTTGGGCATCAGGGATAGAGCCTGTCTTGTGTCGTTTTTGCAATGCAAAATAGCACTCTCGTGTAACATCTCTTTCCTGCTCAGCTTTACGGGCACGCTTGAGGTTCTGCCCATCACTACGCCATAATGCCACAATGAGCATAATGCACAAAACGAGTGCGATGGCAAGCCCCACCTCAAGATATGTAAAGCTCATTTCGCCAATCTCTATTTGCTGCCACCTTGTTTGAGCCATGGCTCGTGCCGAGGCGAGCCATGGTAGTAAAAACATTGATAAGTGCTTCATGCGTGCTCGTTAGGGAATAGTAATTCGTTGGTAAGCTTGTGCAGTATGCCTTCAACCGGCATGAAAAAGAGCGAGGACGAAACCTCGTAGTTGGGGTTAGCCACTTGAGCACAGCCATCTTTCACATATTTCTGAATGTCGCGCTTAAAAGCCGAGTGCTCAAACACCTTGTCAATGTTGTCGGGCAGGTTGATGTACTTGTCAGCCTTGCACTGCGTAAGCACGTTTTGGCACAAGTCTATAAAGTCTTTCACATGTACTGCCACTTCTTGTTCAAAGCAGTCGTTCACATCGTTGTAACTCTTGATAGCGTTATCTTCGTTGGTGCCGATCCACGTTGTAGCGTGTTCTGCTACATAATCGTAGTCCACGTCATTCAAGTCGCCTTTGTTGTCCGACATGAGCACAATGCCACCCTTGGCCGTTGCAGCTTTGGGCGAATCGCCTTGCGGCATCAGTAGATCCAGCCCGTCGGCATCATAATTGTGACCTAACACATGTTCAAAAATCTTTTGCGTCATGCCAATAAGGCACTTCTTCGATGGATCGTTGTCAAAGAATATATTAAAAATCTTTGATCCGTTACCGCTAAAACCAATAAAGCGCGGTTCTTTCAGGTTGTGCATACGAACCACTTGGGCAGCATAGTAAGCAATGGCCATGTAGTAAATAATAATGACCATGTTGCACTCCTTTGAATCGGTGAGCTTCTTCTTAAAGTCATTCAGCCTGCGTATGCTCTCATCGGCAATGATGGTGTTATCGGCTATAGAGAAGAAGAACGACGCCAAATTGACAGAGGCATTTTTCCCCTTGCTTATATCTTCAATTACCATTTGGTAGTCCTGCGAGTCAGACACCGCTTCGTATTGGGGCTTAAAATATCTGATAAAGCCATTGTCGCCTGTGTCAAATGCAGAGTTTGACCCAAACAAGCTGTTTGAGGCAAAGCGGGCCGAAGATATGCATTTAATGGTTTTACCCTCGGCAAACAGAAAGTCCGACGTGCCACCGCCAACGTCTATCGTAATGGTCGATGAGGATTCAGTCTTGAAGGCCGGCAGCGGCGCTATGGCTTCGGGCATGTATTTTAGCTGGTCGGGCGCGGCACCATCAAAGTATTTGCTAAACACCTCTTTCCAAATCTTCGAAAATTCGCCCACCATCTGAGCCACCATGCTCGTAGGGTAGAACCACACCAGCTTAGTAGCACTAAGGTCGCCATTGTTCATCAGCACCTTGTTGCGCATCATCATGGCCAGTTCTGATAGGAAGCACTCTATCTGTGCACGGGCCTCGTCGCCATTGCTCCATTTCAAGTCGGTTGTAGGTGGCTCATCGTATTTGGGTAGTTGCTTGCGCTCGTAGAACAAGGGAATGTTGGCTTCTACCAATGGCTTGACACGCAACCAGTCCACTCTCTGGGTCGACGTCAGCGCCGTGCGGATAGGAAAGGATATTGACAAGTCGTCGTCCTTGCCGCGTCCAATGATGGGTGGAATCAAGTCGGCGCGCATCATATTACTCCATGGGGCATAGCTCTTCATGTCTTCGGTCGGGCGTAGTTGGGCATCGTCCTCAGTAGTGTTGAACGGCATGGGGGCCGAACCATCAATCGCATATTCTATGTGGGTGTTAGTGGTGCCAAAGTCCACAGCAAACACAAATCTCTTGCTGCCGCCGCCCTCCTTCATTTCGGGTATGAGCAGGTTTTCTGTACCCTTGTAGCTAATGGCAAGGGCTGTAAACTTTTTTTCAGCATGCCATTGCTTGGCCAGGCATGTCCCCTCATCAAGCCGGTTGCCCAAACTGTCAAAGTTGCGGCACACTTCAGCGTCCATGCTCAGCCGTTCGCTGTCGTTCACAAGTGATAGGGTAGGCAAGTCGTTCTGTGCCTCAAGGCTTGCAACCTTGTCGTCAATCGAAAGCGTAATGCGGTAATCGGGCTTGACGTTGTCGGGAAATCTCATGTGGGGCAGTATCGTCACACCCGTATAGCCTATGTCAACGATGCGTCCATACTTTTCGTGGAGTATAGAGTCTTCTTTGCCCTCCATATAGGTGCGCTCAAACTTTACCTTGTCTCTTTGACGGCCATCGCCTTTGATGGGGATAAACAAGGTCACCTTTATTTGCCCCATACCCAACTTCTCGGCCTTGAGATTACGTTTCAGATCAGCTAGACTGAAGTAACGGAAAAATGTCTCTTTTATGGGCAGCAGGTAATGTCGCAATGCCTCGCTGTCGCCTAATGTCACGTAGTTCTCAGTACCCCCGATTGTTGGACTGAGCGTGTACTTACTGTACAACAAATTGTTGCTCAAAAAGTCGCCTGCACTCAGATAGGGGTAGGGCACATTGATGCCTGGTAATATACGCTCCGACAGTTTGCGCTTGTCTTCAAATGGTACAAGTTTGACAAGGCTGCCGTCCCACTCTGATGTGGTATAGTACATTCCGTCGCAACTGTGGTCATTGGGCAGCACAAGGGGCAAGTCGCCTTCAATGGCTTTCGTGGCGTTGATAACCAACTGGCTGTGTTGGCTTACTTGTGCGGCATCAAAGCGCTTGTACATCACGGGGTACCCACCGGCCAGTGTCACAGGTTTTCCATTGTCTGTTGTAACGGGGGCTGTGTCGGTGTGCGATGCTGCGGTCATGTTGGCCAACTCCTGCCCAAAAGCATTGTCTATGCTGTTGAGTTTGGTAATGGTGTCGCTGATGTAGGTGCTGACCTCGGGGTACCCATCAGCAAAGCCAGGTTGCTTGCTCAACCACACAAGGTAGCGCACAAAGTCCGCATCGCGTTTGTAGAGCGGGTTGTAATCCCCGTCAAAGGGGCGATCGTTATTGCCATCAAACAATATTTGGTTTGTCACGTATCCCAGGTCATTGGCCGGTGTGAAGAATAGAGTACACGGGCTGGTGGCGCCAATCACGTGGCCGGGTAACGCACTCGTGCCCGGTGCACCAGGCCCGGTGTATTGCAGTATGAAGATGCTCTTCATGTTGCGCAGATTGTACACATTGCCATTGGCCGCATCCGATTGTATGTAAAGCTCAAGTGTCTTGCCCAACAAGCGCAATTGCTTGTCTGTCGAGGCTTTGAGATTTTGTATCTCGCCCACGTTCCACTCGGTAATCTTTATCAGATTGCCGTACTTGTTGACATTGAAAAATATTTCGCCCACATCGAGCGCGTCCGACACCATGCGGTGAAATATGGTTTTACCGTCAAAGTTGTGCGTGTCATTGACATATTTGAAGCTCTGCTTCACAAGGTCAAGACGCGCAAATGGACTTGGTATGGAGGTTATCTCTGAATGTGCGCAGTTGCCTTGGGGGTCGGTGATGGTTTCAACAGCTTTTTGCGAAATCACAGCGCTTTGTCCCCAACCATTTATATTGTTTGTGGCACCCGATGCAGTGCCATCATGAAGTCTGAGTACTTTCATAGCAGGTTGTGTCAGATTTTGAGTTTCTCTTCAATAAGGTTGCTGGTCACTAACGAGAACAGATTGAGCCAATATGCCGCATGTGTCTTTAGTGACTCTGGCAATTTGCCGAAGTCCTTCTTTTTCTTAAAACTGTCAAGCTTGTTGTTGAACAATTTGAAATTGTTGTCCATGATATATGGCAGTACCTTAATCTTTTTAGGCTCTTTGTCGCTTACAATGGCAAATACGTCTTTCTCGCCCGTAGTCAGTTTGAACGGGCCAAACTGACGTTTGTTGTTTGCCATATCGTTCAGCCATTGTTTGTAGGCGGTGGTAAAGCTCGTCAAACGCTCCCAAAAGCCTCCTTCTTCAAGCACAGTGCGTGAAAAAACGGGTTCGTGCGTACTGGCCCAAGCCAAATTCCATGATTGGTCGAGAGCCTGTGTAAAGTAGTTGTGCGCCAACAGCAGTTTGGCCATAGGCTTGCGCACGAGCGCAACGCTTTGTTCGGAAAGGTTGCTGAAGTTGAATTCCTGCTTGTCCTCCTTAATGCCGTATTCATGATACATCGTACGGCTATTGGCATTGTGTGTCATGCCGCCACAAGCTTGGTTGGCAAAATCAAAGATCGAGAGCGCAGCAACAAATTCCACAAAGTTGGGCTTGTTCTTTTGCAGCGCACCGCCGTCGTGGTTGTCGTAGGTGGGACGCACATCATCGCCTATGTAGTACATATGATCCAATTCGGCCAAATTGCGCTCGTAATATTTGAGCGCGGCACGCGTCTTTTGTATAAAGGTACCGCTGTCTATTTGGTCGTCGCGGTTGGGGTCAACATTGTCAAGAATGAAATAAGGCAATACGCTGATGGCACCGATGGGAGCTTGGGCTATAAGATTGGCGTTTGGCACGTTGGCCGTGTCATTGGCGCGCAGGTTCTTAAGTAAAATAGGGAAACCGCTCGCACCTGTGCCGCCAAATATCGAACTGATAATGAATATGGCATCACCCTCAGCAAAAGAGTTGGCAAACGCTGCAAAGTCATCGCTGTCAATAAATTGGTTCAGCACCACACTGCCAATGTTGGGGTTGCCCTTGAAACCTACCGACATATCTGCTTCGAGATTTTTCTCGCTGAATAACATCTTGACAAGGTCGCGGTTGGCGTTGTCAAGGTTGCTGAAGTGCATGTAGTCCTTGAACTTTTGTGCCGTGCCGCCGGGTATGTTGAGCGTAAAACCATCGTGGCAACAACTTGACATGCTGGTGGCAAAAAAACCGTCTGGGTCGGCAGCTGATGTATGGTCGGTAAATTGGTAAAGACGTTGGTAGTTCTCCATCAATTGTACGGTCTCGGTTTTGTCGCCAGATGTGCTGTCGGCATCAACCACAATTGGTACAACCTCTGAATAACTGGGTAGCTTGACCCCTGCGCCAAGCAAAAACGTTAATGAACGCAGCACACGCGAGCCTGTACCGCCTATGCCAAATATGTAGAGTTTTGCCATGATACTAATGTAAGTAGGTGTTCAAAATAGAATATCATTTGTTGAATGAGCCGCAACCTTGGCTGTCATCACATCTTAAATGGAACTTTGTAATTGTGTGTGCTGAAAAAGCACAAAACAAATGAGCAGAGCACGAACAGCGATAAGCTGATGAGGCCGCTGGACACTCCTGTGCCAAACAGGTCGGCATAGCTGCAGTCGCTTACTTCGTCGCTGCCAGCTTCGTTAAACAGTGTGCAGCATTCGGCAATTGTAGTCAATGCTACAACTACAAAGTTGATGCCGCCAAATATCAACCACCATTTGCGGCCGCTACACCTCACTGTGGGCAAAAAATAAAATAACAGTGCTATGAACAACGTGATGCCAATAGTAGTGCAGCCCAGCATAGTATAGCCGTTGCAGTCGTACAGGTAGCTGTCCCATGAATCTCCATAACAGCATACATAACCGTAAATAGTCGAAAAGAAATCGTTCATGATATAAATGTGTTTGTGTTAAGGGCGGTTTTAATAATTCTGAAATAGGGATAGCGTGCAAACCACATTTCAGAATAGCAGGACTCTAAAAACAGCATTTTTAGAATCACCCTAAAGTAAGCGTTCAAAAGGTTTATTCAATGCAGAGCCTCATTCGGGAATAGCACGCATCAGTGCTTGAAAAGGCTTTTTGCACACCTTGCATCAATGGCAACAGTCCGAACGTTTTTCCCGCTAATGGTGCTGTGCCCTCAGCGTCATTGCACTGCTCGATCCATGCCGGAAACGACTTTTTCAACAAAATATCGCATGATGAGGCGCACAGGTGTTTGCTGTCGTTCGCTGTCAGTGTGATGCAGTGTGTGTAGCCATCTGCTGAGGCATTCAATGGCGCTACGCTTGTAACCTTGTAGCTACTTGTGCTGGTGGTATAATTGCTGGCATCACATAAATATTGGTCGGTCAATGGCAGACACGAATAATCTACGTATACCTTAAATGTAAAGTTGCCGCTGCGCTTGTTTGCATGGCAGTCTTTTAGGTGGTGTCTTAGGCCATTCTTGCTTTTCTTGCACAGTTTGAAGGTGCCATCTTTGGCACTTGTGTTTTTCACAACTTCGTACCTCACGGGCGACAGCCCAGCCTCTGTAAATGAATTTATAAAATGTGTATCGCCCTTCATAGCTGAGTGTAACAACAGCGCTATGGCTGAGCGATTGCCTGCCAGCATCACATAATAAGGGCGTTTGCCATGATAGGTCGATTTGGTGTTGCTCACATTCCAGTAGTAGCCGGCGTAGTCTGAGATGCCTTGTAATATTACTACACAAAAGTGACTGTCTTGTTTGAACCTGCCACCCATGGTGTTGCTAATGTCTTGCTGCTGCATACTAAGGTATTCCTTCACACTCTGCGCATCGGCTGGCGGTGAAAAGATAAAATCAGATGCCAGTAATGCAACTTCTTTCGGACTGTCGCCCAGCACGCGCTCAATCACTTCAGAGATGTCGGAGAAAGCTCTGTTGCCACCTTGTTGCTTAAATGTAGACGGCGTAAGCTTTAATATAAAGTTACGGGCATCGCAGGATTGCCTGTATATACTGTCGTTCACATAACTTAGTTTGAGCGTTTTTACATGCTCATTGGTGAGTAGTGTGTAAATGCCAGTCTTGAATGAAGTTCCACTACTAACGTAACCATCAATGCTTCCAGAGTTTTCTATGTATGCGTTTAGCGAAACATTGGGGCATGATTTATCGGGTTGTTCCACAGCTTCGTCTTTGCAAAAGTCTCTTTTGAAGAACGAACATGAATTTAGGGTGAGTAGAAGGGATATTAAACTCGTATAAGTTGTTAGTTTATTCAGAAACATGTAACAAAAGTTATTTCATATTTAGTGTGGCGGCGCATTAGTGTAGAGTGTTAACCTTGTAGATTGCGGGTTGGTAACTCTGTTCTGGCTCCGATATTTCTCAATTTGTTAAGACATCTACAGTAATTCTGCAAAATGACTGTCAGGGCGCAAAGATGGCGCTAAAACCATTGATTATTTGCACGCGATGT
>ERZ1031095.66-NODE-66-length-29697-cov-6.346130_pt1 | contig 29697 bp, 39 predicted proteins | sample MGYA00517108_ERZ1031095 | MGnify/ENA primary metagenome ERZ1031095 (study PRJEB33719, sample SAMN04261275) | wastewater metagenome | biome: rural village; feature: human; material: feces | host: Homo sapiens | place: El Salvador | collected 2013-01-07 ... | reverse complement strand
AAGCAGATGAAACGAGATCTGCCAGCCCTCACCTTCCAGACCTCCATCATGTGCAAGCGCCCTTCCATCTCTCTCGACGGCTTCTACTCCAATCTCCGTGATGTGAACCTATATACGGCACCCAACCTCGCCTATCTGGACGGACTGGAGTATGACATCGACAAGCTTCAGCATGTGGATTCTCGCATGGATGACGACGTGGATCCCGACCGCCCGCTGTGCATCGCCTTCGATGCCAACGCCCTGATCAACTGGATAGCCGTGGGACAGGACAACCTGCGGGGTGAAGCCCGCTGCCTGAAGAGTATATTCGTGAAGTATGACGAGAAGCTGCCTGCCCTGCTCGACAAGTTCATGGAGTATTACGAGTACCACCGCTGCAAGGAGGTGAACTTCTATTATGACTCCACCTTCGTGGGCAACAACTACGCCCTAATGAATGATGACTTCCATACCTTCATCTCCAACTACCTGACCGACCATGGCTGGTATGTGAACGAGGTATATCTGGGCAACCCGATGGGACACCTGGAGAAGATGCTGCTCATCAACCGCATGTTTGCAGGCAGGGCTGAGCACAGAGCCATGATCAATAGCGAGAACAATGAAGACCTGCTCATCTCCATCCGTCTGGCTGGAGTGTATAACGGCAAGAAGGATAAGCGTGGAGAGAAGCTGGCAGAGACCGAAGAGGATAAGCTGGAAGCCCGCACCGATGGCTCTGATGCCTTCGATACGCTGATGATAGGCATAGAGAAATATCCTCAGGCTGATGGCTACATAGCCACCGGCTCCATGTTATAATGCTGTTTTGTAATCCTACATATATATGATAGACGTTCTCGGTTGAACGCAATCCATGGGGAGCCCGCTGTGAAGCGTGCTCCCCTTTTTCTTTGGCTTTACTGTGTTGCAAAAATCCTGACAGTTGTTTACATATACCGCTAATTTCTAATGGCGGCGGGCGCCCTCAGGCGTAGGGCAGTGGGGGATCTTAATGCTGAAACAGGTGTTTTTCTTCTGTTCAACCCGGCTGAAACCCCGATAAAATCGAGGTTTTTGGAAAAACGGGTGTGGAAAAGTTGTCGCAAATCGCCGTTTTTCCCTATCGCTATTTCGATGATAGCGCCTGCCAAATGCTGCGGTTTCATCGCAACAGCCTGCATATTTCCTGCAAACACCCGGAAAACGGGATTTTCCTTGTTTTAAACTTTATATTAAAGATTATACCAAAGATTATAGTTAAAAATGCGATAAAACTTGCCAATCTCAGAAAAAAGATGTACTTTTGCAGCGTGTTAATCGATTAACACGCTGCAAATTTCTACTCAATAAAAACAATATCGTATGAACATGAACGCTTTATCCGTGGCCAACTACTTCATAGAGCTGGCACATAAAGAAGGCAGACACATCACCCAGCTGGGACTGATGAAACGAGTCTATATCGCTCATGGCTTCTCGCTCGCACTCAACTATCAGTCGCTGCTCGACCCAAGGTTTGATAAAGTGGAAGCTTGGCGATACGGTCCTGTCATACCTTCTGTCTATCACTCATTCAAGCAATACAAGGCTTCCCCTATCACGGAAAAAACCGTGGTGATGGAATGGGACGAAAAGAAGAACCTGCCTATTTTCAAAACTCCGGAACTAAAGGATAATGATGCCAAGACCATCGTTGAAATGGTGTGGAAACGCTATCACAGCTATTCAGACTCAGAGATGGTGGAACTCACTCACCGAAAGGGCACGCCTTGGGATGTATGTTATATCGAAGGCGAGAACCGTGAGATTCCAGACGAACTGACAGCGGCATTTTATCAGAAAATCGTGGATGTAGCAATCAAGATGCATGAAAAGAGAAGTGGTAAACCTGTTATCTGCTGATAACAAACAAATAGATGAAGCCGAAGAGAAACATGTACATCTGGGCAGCAATAACCCAGATGTACAGATAGAATACCAGCGGACTGTCATAGAAAAGTTGAAGGAAGAGATTCAGGGACTCAAGCAAGACAGGGAACAGCGCAAAGTGTTCAGCTACTCTATTTTCGGATTTATGTGTGTATATATGACTATTGCCATGGTCATCGTCTTCCTTAGCGGTCTTGACGTGATGTCATTATCAGATAATGTCCTGATAACGCTCCTCACCACGACTCTGGCAGACGTGATAGGTGTTTTCATCTTCGTGGCAAAATACCTTTTCCATAGCAAAAGCTAGAGTGAATAACCATAGCCCTCGGTGCTCCATGCGCCGGGGGTATTTTTTTTAAAAACTTTATATTAAAGATTATACCAAAGATTATAGTTAAAAATGCGATAATATTTGGCAGTATCAGAAAAAAGATGTATTTTTGCAGCGGAAGAATATAATCAATAGCAACAAAATAACAACGCAAGTAAAATGAGAGCATTGAGAATTACAAGACGTAGAGCGCTCCGCTCTATGACCATCGCTCGCCACCCTTTAGCAGAAGGCTTGCGTAGTTTAGGAAGCCTCGGTGGCGACAACAGCCTGTTCAATGATTACTTGAAAGGCAACAATGTGTCTGACTTGAGGAAAGACTGGGAAGCAGTAGGTTCTGATATGAAGAAAGTTTTAAACGCTAATAGACGACAACTTTATGGAGCAAGATAAAGAAGACAACAAAGAAATCGCAGAGATTGAGGATGTCATACCGGCAAACGTTAATGACATCCTGCAGGAACTGCCAGAAGACAAGCGAAATGCCATCCTGGCAACGATGATGTCTATTGAAGAAGAGCGAACCTTTAGCGGTCCTCTTCCTCCACCGGAGCATTTTGAAGCTTACGAAAAGACATTGCCAGGAGCAACCGACCGCATCATGACGATGACCGAGAAGCAGGTAGATCATCGCATCGATATGGAGAAGAGAATCGTGAAGAGAAAATTCAATCAGGCTACATTAGGACAAATCCTGGGTACCATTCTCATCATCTTCTTTGGATACATTGCTTATAATTTAGCAATGAATGGTCATGACAATGCTGCAATAGCTATCGGTGTGACAACGGTGATCAGCCTGGCGGTAGTTTTTGTACTCAACAAAATACCACCAATATTCCCAAAGAAAGATACAACAGACGATAAAGAATAACCATACCCCTCGGTGCTTTCCGCACCGGGGGTATTTTGTTGTCAAAATGTTTGGCTGCCTCAAGTAAAAATATTATCTTTGCATCCAAACATAGATTATTATGCAATGTGTGATTCGGGCAGGTCTCACGCAGGGCAAATTTAAAATATACAGCTGTTATGGCTCGTGCTGAAGGACTGCCCTCTGGATGCACGAGCCGTTTTTATTTATGAGAAAGATAATAGGATACGATGATGATGAGTGGAGCCATTCAAGCGATGATGGCAGCGGATACTCAAATGAAGGTCATGGCAAACATTGAAAATTTAATTAAGGCTACAATGAGAATTATCAGGAAGTCTATTCCTACAGACCACTTGATAGCTCTCATCGCCTTATCTATCACCTGGCATCTGTCTGTGAGCTGCTGCCTGTTGTAGTGGTAAGCTTCCTCTGCATATTCTATGCTATCCAGCAGACAATTCTTCAGGTATATCTTGTTGGCCACATCATCACTTCCGCCCGAGTGTCTTCTTGCATAAGCAATGTTTTTGTCCTGCATATACCCACTTGCAGCGCTTCCTGCATACTTGAATCCGTGTACCGATATAACTTTAGTAAACATCAGTAATAAGGCATCGCTAATTCCGAACCATAGAACTAAAGCCAGCAAGAACTGCACCAAGTCATGGGTATTAACCATAAAAGCAGTAAGTCCCGTAAAACATGTTAGCAGGAAACCAGTCATGGTGTAAGCTCTGTCTGTAGATTTGCGCAACTGCTCTAAAGAACTTCCCAATCTGGCATCGGCTCTAGCGAGAATAACCTGGGCTAACTCTACAGAGATAAAAGCCCGCATTTCTTTTGATATAAATCTTTCTTCCATATACTATATATAAAAAATGAAAAACACTGCAAAGTTAATCATTTTCCTCGATAAAACGAGTTTTCCTGTTCTAATTGTTAAATCTTGCTTAATAATACGTTTTTTCGTAGTAAATATTTGGGTAATACGAAAATTAGTAGTATCTTTGCATCGTCTTAATACAAATTGTGTTCAATGGCTTTAAATTACAATTTAAACGAAAAAGAAGCGGAACTGATAGAGGCTATCAGGAATTACAGGCTATCTTACCCAGATGGTTATCCGCAATTATTATGGTATGCCCAGCAGCTTTTTGATGACTTGGTTGACATGCCAGAGTAACTAACAAAAAGCCCTCCCTTCGGGGAGGGCATTAAAAAACAATGGAATTATGGAATTTGCAGCAAAAACAAACCAGGTTAAGGACAGTGCCGTAAAGCAGCGCATTCAGGATATCCAGTTATTGGTATCATGGCGCGAGATAGCACGCACTTATTTTGGGAAATCGTCATCATGGCTCTACCACAAGCTTGATGGTATCGATGGTAATGGTGGTGTAGGTGGTTTCACCGAAGAAGAAAAAGTAATGCTCCGTGGAGCGCTATGCGAGGTTTCAAATCGCATTCGTGCTGCTGCGGATAGAATCTAAGAAAAATGAGGCTAGGGGCTAAGCACTCCCCTATAAGACAAAAGACACCATAGCCTTGTGGTGCTAATCATGCGATTAGGCATGATTAAAATTCAATTAACTAAATAAATATATAGAAGCAACAAAAATTAATACCCTCGGTACTTTCTGCACCGGGGGTATTTTTTGCGGAATATGCACGGAAAATCGAGGAAAATGCGGGGAAAATCGGGGAATTTCCGAGGAATCCATTCCTCGAAGTGGCAGAACCGAAGGGAGATCCTGCAGTCGTTTCCGGTCGTTTTCGGTCGTTTTCGCAGTCGTTTCCGGTCATTCCTGGATATGATTCCGATTCATCCCTATTCATTCCGATTGATTCCGTTTTTCTTTCCGTTTTTATTCCTTTTCATTCCTCATTTCCAAATAATATTATTACTTTTGCACCGGATTTTATTCAATTAATTGCAGTTATGAAGAAAATTATTCTAATTTTAGCCATCATTTTTATGGCTATTGGCGCTAAAGCGCAGAGCACCATCCAGTCTGAGGATGGTAAGTATCCGGTTTATTGCGACCTCAAGGCATATAACTTCTGGGGTGTCGGCAAAGTGAAGGTCATGCTTGATATGGGCGCAGTCTCCAATAATGGAGGCTCCTTCGAGAGCTTATATGGTGAGGATGGCAAAAAGATTAAGTTCAATACCGTCATGGAAGCCGTGAATTATATGGCTAAGAAAGGTTGGATACTTGACAAGACATATTATGTTACAGAGGGTGCCGGCAGGGCTGTTCTCCACTATGTTCTGGTGAAGAGAGTGAAGAATGATAATGAGATTCGAGAGGGTCTGATTACCAAAGATGAGCAATAATATGTTATTAAGCATGTTTTGAAAAGAAAAATGAGCGAGGAATGAAAATTTCTCGCTTTTTTTTTGGCGGTTCCAATTATTCTTCGTACTTTTGCCACCGCTTAAAAGACGATAGTAAACTATCCGGCAGGGCGACCGTTTCGCCTATGGCTTCTCAGCCGCAGGCTTTTTTTATGCCCAAGAGTATCATTTTCCCGGCAACGGGAAAAAGGTGTACCTATATGGCGGCTGCATGAACCGTAAGATTTGATTAGTCCTCTCGGATAAGTCATCGTCTTTTAAGCAACGGGGAATGCAGCCGCCACCCTTTTCTCACGAAATCAAGTTGGCTGCTAATGCTTAAAAGACGATGCAATATGCAGAATTCTATTTTATTAAATGATGCGATGCAGGCTAAGCCTGTCGGCATCCACGTGAATGTGAACGAGGGAATGAAATCCCTCAAGTGTGCAATCAAGCGTGAGGCTAAGCGCCTCATGACTACCAAGAGCGAGACCTTCAGCTGTCTTTGCGGTGAGAGCGTCACCTATGGTGAAGTAGCTGTCACTATGCTAGGCATAGCAGCATTCGTGGCTGTCATGTTCGTTGGTGGATTTCTTTTCGGAGGGGAGGTGATGTAATGGAAGAGATGATCAAAAATACTCAGGACGTAGCGGTTAGTGTATCACCACGGCAAGATATTGCCCTGGTTGAGGGCAATAAATTGCCATCACCGGATAAAAATGAGAGCGTCGGCACGCAGGTTGGACAAGAGACAAGAAAGGAGGAATGAGCGATGAAGAAAAGTAGAAACCGCAGAAGACGCACAGCAAAGCTGACAGCCAAGGATATCATCAGGTGCGAGTTCTTCGCTATTGAAGGCAGGCAGATGAACGCCCATAAAGTGGAACTCAAATATCTGAGAGACAACAAAGTTGTCGCATCAGTTGTTTTCATCGATGATGAGCCACACAAGCAGACTATTATCCGATGGTATGATCATCGCTATTATACTCTTAGGTATGGAGCTAAAGAGGCTGAGCCATACAAGATGACTCTAGCCATGTGGAAAACCATAAACAACGATTAGGCATGAACGAAAATAATTCAACCAACCTGCACATGACAGCAGACGTCTGGAATGCGCTAGTAGATATGATGAACGTTGACCAGCTGGACAACTTCATCGAGACTCTTGAGTTTGCTCAAGACAAGTTTATCTCAAACGAGGTAATAACCAATGCCGTGGATGATTTCGGCGGTGCCGGACAGGTTCTCCTGATGCTCAATGCATTCAAGCGCATGGAGAACCTCTTCAAGACCATCAACCAGGCTCTGAAGGCGAAAGGAGGTGTGGCATAATGAGAGAACGCAAACGTATCGTGGGATTCTCGCCTAATGGCAATTCCCCGGAGCCATCCGTAGAGGAGAAGGAAACCAAGACGGACTATATCCGCATGGCGCTGGAGGAATATCTGATAGGCTACCAGCCGTTTGATCCCGACGATAACAGCAAGGTAGACTTCAAGACCTCGAAGGAGATTCAGAATGACATCAGGGATATGGTTATCGCTCCTATCTCAACCATCACCGAATATATGGTGGAGAAAGGCTATGAGATGATACAGATAGAAGGCGGTAAACTCTCCTGGCGTCTGCAGTTCGACATGTCCTTCTAGATAACGGCATTTATTTTTTTTCATTCTTATAAGATCCGCTGACATATCGGACTTCATAAGCGATGGGCCAGGCGTGGCCGGTTTTAGTATAATTTTTATAACTCTCTGAGTGCCCAGTCATCGTGAGGTGGCTGGGTATTTTTATTTTATCCATGACAATTATATCTTTGCATTGTTTTAATGAGACAAAGATATGATTACAGTAACCCATCAACCCAGCTCGCCAGTCTTCACCAGCGCTCTCGACACCTTCTCCTTCAGGATAGGCGGCGACAGCGCCACCGTTACCATCACCTGTGGTGGCGAAGAACTGCTCAGCGAGACCTATTACCCGGTATCGGGCATCATCACCATCTACGACCTCGGTACGCTCATTGCCGATGCAGCGAGAAGAACCGTGGTTGCCACCTGCCAGATAAGCATAGCAGAGCTTACGGGAGGCTCGAAGTCAGACTCCTGGAGCAATTCCTTCACCGTCTATTATTCCACCGTAGACGTGAACATGAGCTGCCAGGCTTTCCTGGATTCCTACTTCCTCACCCTGCTCGATGGCGCCAAGCTTACTCAGCTGGGCCACCGTGAATACCTGCATGCAGCCGGTTCCGACTGCTCCACCCCTCAGGTAGTGGCAAAGTATTATGACGGAACCTCGCAGGTGGTAACCGCTACGATGGCAGCAAGTGCAACCTCCGTGCGAACCGTGAACGGCATCACCACCTTCGACGTATCTCCCGACAGATACTACGACGAATCGAAGGGCAGCCTTTTCGCCTATACCGTGACCGTGGGCAAGCGAGTGCAGGAATATCAGATAGACCATACCAAGGCAGTGGCCGACCCGGTTCTGCTCTTCACCAACTCGTTCGGCTGCCAGGAGATATTCTACTGCCTGGGCAGGAAAAAGATTGCACCAACCTTTGAGCGCAAGCAGGCAGTCATCTCAGGCAAGAGGGTGAACTATTCCGTGAAGGAGACCCGCACCTTCGAGGGCGACACCGGCATCATCCCGCCATCCATGGCCCACTTTGCCGAAGACCTGCTGAGAAGCGATGAGATCTACCTGTTCAGGGAATACGTCCAGGATAAGGAAATCACCTTCACCGACTCGAAGAGCGAACGGACCAACGAGGACGATGACCTGGCAGAATTCACCTTCAGCTACCAGTATGCACAGAGAGTGCAGAACGTGATATTCAAGAATTCTGAGAATACGGGAGGTAGAATCTTTGACGATTCCTTCGACGATACATTCAACTAGAAGTTTCACCCTTATATTTTATTGCAATATGCCAAAGAATGCAACACCCAAAGCCATCCACATCAACGAACTGAGGCGTGCGCTGGACATTTCGCGCATCGACCGCACACCCGTGGACCTGGACTGCTGGAAGGGCAGCGACGGTTCCATCATCCAGTACCGGGGCTGGCTGGTGAAGAGCTGCTCATGGCAGCAGGGAACCCACAACCTCTATAACCCCGTAAACCATCAGGTACGCAAGGTGAGGGACATCTTCATCTTCAGATATAATGATCATTCAATTTATTTATAGTACAGATTATGGAAAAGAACAACAACGATATTGACATCACCTTCGCCACCATGGGCGCGGTACTCGACTATCAGACCTCATCGCCTACGAGTGGCTTTACCGAGAGTTCTGCCATCTTTGACGATGACGGAACCACACCCACCATTGCCGTAAAGGTGAAGGGAGTGGAATATACCTATATTCCGTTCGGGTGCGACAACAAACTGCCCTACGAACTCATCAGGAACATCGGAGAGAGCAGCGTGATGGCGCAGAACAAGCTCTTCAACGTACTGACCTGCTACGGCATGGGCTTCCAGTATAACGACATCGAGACCAAGCTGCCTACGAAGGACAGGGAGGTGAACCTGTTCCGGATGCACAATTCCATGAGCCGCTTCTTCCTGGAGCAGATCACGGACATGAAATACTTCTTCTTCTGCGTATCAGCCATCATCCTCAACAAGAAGGGTGACAAGATAGTGGGCATCCGACACAAGGAGGCATGCTACTGCCGGTTCACCCAGAGCAAGAACGGACGTTCGGAATACGTACTCTATGCCAACTGGAGAAACGCTACAGCACCCGAAAACATAGAGGTGCTGCCGCTGCTGGACGAACTGGACCCTCTGGGCGACCTGCAGAAGCGCATGGGGCTGGACGGACAGAACGGCAAGACGAAATCAAGACAGACGGAAAGTCCGGAGTGCAAGGACAGAGTGTTCGCCATCGTGACCCGCTTCCCTACCCCAGGCTGCCAGTATTATCCAGTGCCCTACTATTCTGCCATCTTCCGGGACAAATGGTATGACATCTCCCGACTCATCGCCATCGGCAAGATGGCCAAGCTGAAGAACCATGCCACCATCCCCTACCTGGTAGAGATCCACAACGACTACTGGCGTGGCATCTTCAAGGAGGAGCACATCACCAATGCGGAGGAACAGAAGAAGCGCAAGCTGGCAGAGAAGGAAAAGATACGCTCCTTCATATCGGGCATAGAAAACAGCGGCAAGCTCTGGATAGCGGGATATTACACCACACCCGACGGCAAGGAGGTGAAGATGGTACGCATCACCCGCATCGATACCTCGAAGGATGGAGGCGACTACAGCGATGACATCGCAGAGAGCAACAACATGCAGTGTTATGCCGACAACATCCACCCTAACCTGGTGGGCGCCACGCCTGGCAAGAGCCAGACCAACAATTCGGGTTCCGACAAGCGTGAACTCTTCACGCTGAAGCAGAGCATAGAGAAAGCCTTCCACGACCTGATGGAGACCGTCCACTGGGTGGTGATCTACTTCAACCACTGGGAAGAGAAGGTTTATCCGGACGTTCCACTCATCATGCTCACCACGCTCGATGAGAATAAGGACGCCAAGAAAGTATCTAACAATCCAAACTCACAGACAGATGATTAACATTACAGCAGAACAGTTTGAGCAGCTCCTTCCATTCGTGGGAGCTGCTTCAGAAGACGTCTTCACGAAGGCTCAGCCATCGCTGGAGAACGTTTATTTCGACCTCGTGGCTACCGTCATCGGCGAAGAATTCGAGGATGCAGCCTGCGCTGAGGACGGTCCGATATTGGGCAATGTCCGCTCGTACGTCATCCTGAAGGCGTTCATCCTGCGTCTCCGTTCCAACGACCTCATCATGACTGACAACGGTTTCGGGGTAGTTTCCAACGAGAACATCTCTCCTGCATCACAGGCAAGAGTAGAAGCCCTGCTCAGGGAACTGACCTACAAGCAGGACCAGCAGCTGTACGGCGTTCTGAACCGTCTGCGCACGGTAGAAGGATGGAGCGAGACGATGCAGGCAAACAACAACATCGCTTCCTTCTTCTGGTCGCCACAGGCATTGAGGGCTTACTCTACGATACGTGGATTCGTGACCTTTGATGACCTGGCAGCCCACCGGAGCGAGATAGGTACCGCAGAACTGATGCTGCGGAAACAGTTCTCCGACTCGCTCATAGAACAGCTGCTTGAGGAGGAGCGCAGGGCTCAATATGAGCCATTCCATCGGAATGCAATCGTGAAAATGTGCCATTTCATCGGTGCCCACGTCTCTACGAAGGAAACTCCTGCAGACCCTCGATACAAGGAACTCACCTATGCTGCAGTAGCCAACTTCATAGAGGAGAACATCGACAAGTTCCCAAAATACAAGGATTCATCTGCCTACAAGGCAAATCACACTCAAGCGTATGAAAACAAAGCTGACGACCCGACATTCTTCTTTGCAGGATGACGGCACGCTGAACCTCCACGTTCCCCACTCCTGGAGTGAGCTGACACAGGAGCAGCTGCGCTACGTACTCTTCCTGCTCACCCAGGGATGGGAGGAGTGGCAGACCAGAACCTACCTCTTTGCCCGGTTTGCCGGTATCGGGGTGCTCAACGAGAAGAAGGACGGATGGCTCTGCGAGGTGGAGACCCATGGAGGCAAGAAGGTGAGGTTCTTCCTGGAGCTGTGGCAGGTGCAGAGCTTCTGCGAGGCATTCGACTACATATTCAACGGCAACGGGGCAGACAACAGACTCGAATCCATCGGTCTCTTCAAGGCAGTAGAGTTAGAACTCTACGACTATCCGTTCGAGTATTATCTGATGGCAGACAACTATTTCCAACAGTACATGATGTCAGACAAGTCGAGTGAAGAACCGCTCAGTGAGCTGGCACGCTGCCTTTACCTGGACGGCGATGGCAGGATGCCGGACCATATCGAGTGTACCGTTCCGGAACTCATGGGCGTGTTCCTCTGGTTCGTATGGGTCAAGCACAACTTCTCGGAAAAGTTCCCTCATCTGTTCAAGCCGGCAGGCAAAGGAGGTGAAGACTACGATATGGTAGGAGCGATGAATGCGCAGATCCGGGCACTCACGGGAGGCGACATCACCAAGGAAGAGATTATAAGAAAAGCCGACGTGTGGCGGGCACTCACCGAACTGGATGCCAAGGCACGCGAGGCAGAAGAACTGAACAAGAAACTGAAGAAATCATGATTAGTACAGAAATCAATACCCCATCGGTACAGGTAGGCTTCGATGCCTTCTCTTACTTCAGAGACCTGGCTAAGCGCAACAAACTGTGCAGCTCGCTGGGCTTCATGCCTACCACCTGCTCTACCCCACAGGCTTTCGAAGGCATGCTGTCAAGCATGTCGAAGAGCAGAAACTTCATCGTCATCGATGATACCAACGACGGCAACGTAGCCATCAATGGTGACGGAAGCTTCCGCAAGATAGTAACCTATACGGTATGGATCCTGATGAAGTATAAGCTAAACGACATGAACGACCGGCAGGAGAAACTGAACATCTGCAGAAAGATATTCCGGCAGTTCCTGAGCCGTATCATCATCGACAAGATGAAGTGGGAGAGCGATTTTACCTATCTGCTGAGCGACCAGGTGGACAATCGGGAGATAGGTGCATATTTCATCAACGGACTCACTGGCGTGGAATTCCACATCGACGTGAGTGAGCCACTAGACCTGGTATACAACAATGAAGAATGGACAGAATAACATCAGGACTCCCGTTACCCAGAGCGACATCTACGCCTATGAGCGTGGATGGGCAGAGGAGATGGTGAAAATCTGGAAGGAGAAAATCATGCACTACCGCATCCGTCATACGGGCGCACTCTACAACAGCGTGCAGGCAACTTCTTTCGGAGGTTCCAGCCGCACGATTGCCCACAAGTTCCTGCTCTACGGTCTGTATCAGGAAGCGGGAACGGGCAACGGTTACTACCATGGCAATCCCGGAGACCTCCCGTTCCTGGATCCAGAATACCGTGCGAAGCATCATCTGGGCGAACCAAGACAGAGACGTCCATGGTTCAACCGGAAGTATTATGCATCCATCATGAAGCTGAACGACATGGAGGGGTATTTCTACGGCGAAGAATATCAGGGTCTGATGGCAGACCTCTTCAAGCAGATGTTCGGCAAGCTGTAGTGTATTTTTGTTAAGGGAATCTTATTTATATTTTTGTATCAAAATTAAAATAAAAACATGCAAAACGAAAATACCATACAGGAACTTACCAGAATGCTCACCACCATCCGTGATGAGCGCATCAAGGGTGCCAACACAGCAATGCGAGTGGGAAATGCCCTGCTTGCCATGCTCGACTATGCCACGCAGGACAATGGAACCTACCTGTCAAAAGAGCACGATGATACAGCCGACGGCATTATCACTTTTCTGAAGGGATTAGTCTCAGAATCAATGGCTAAGATGCAGGCTGGTACACAGTTTGGTAGTTTTGTATCGGGCATCAATGGTGGCAAGGGTGCACAGATAGATGCTAGCGGAAACGCTGAGGTAGAGAGCATTACGGTGCGTTCGTACATGAAGGTGATGGAGCTGATTGTGAACCGTCTGAGCGCACTGGATGGCGAACAGCTGTTTACCGAAAATGATACCATCGAGAGTGTGACAGACCTGGGAAACAACTGCTACGGTCTTCAGCTACGCTCAAAATATAAGGGTTATTTCACGTCACAGCACGTCAACAACGTGATTAAGGGCATCGTCAATAACATTGCCGGGGCAGCGGTAAGCGATAAGTCTTCACTCTATTATACCTCGTGGATGCGGGTGAACAGCGTCAATACCGCGACCAACTATATCGAGGTTTCGCTTTATCCGGACGATGAGGTACCTGCCGGAAAGAACTTCCCGCCTTGCGCCTTGATGAATATCGCCCGATGGGGAAACCAGACGGACGAGAGTCTTCAGCAATGTTTCTATCTGTCGAGTTCTGAAGGCAGAATCGTGAAGCTTACGGGAGTGACCAAACCTATCCGGGAGAACTGGAACTACGGTATGGTGTTCGGAGATATGCCATCCTTCCTGAAGGAGCTGAAGTTGCCATTAGTAAAGGGTCGCGACTATATGTATGCAGCCGGCATCATTGCGCAAGACTTCATCCAGATAGATTACCAGGGCAAGCCCGTGGTTACTTATGTAGATAGAGGACCATGGAACGCTGAAGCGAAGTACTACTGCATGGCTCTCAACGAGGAAACCGGGAAATATGAAACATCTGATGTATGGTTTACGGGCTGTAAATGGCGATGCCAGCAGACGGGAACCCATACGGAACCACGCTGGAACAATACCGACTGGGCAATGATAGAAGGCAATCCCGCCTTCTCCGTAGATTTCCGGGAAGCGGAAGCCATCTACGACTTCGACAACTTCATCGCCCCGCTCACCATCGTGGCAACCCTGTACGGGCAGGATATTACGGATGACATCCTTGATACAGATGTTGCCTGGACTCGATATACAGAGAACTCACAGGGAGTACAGCGCGTAACTTCGGACACCATCTGGGCAGAGAAGCGAGGAAATGCGGGTAAGGCTATCGTTCTCCTCAAGGATGACCTCTCGCTGGATAGTGATGGCATTCCGAAGGTGATCCGTTTCACTGCCACCGTTACCCTGAGGGATGGAATGAACAATGAAGCAGACGTGCAGTCTGTATCTTTTGGATATCAGAAATTATAAATAAAAATAATATGAAACAGAAAAGATTCGACTTCAAGTATCAGCAGCTGCAGGTCAGCATATCGATGATATTGGTCGGTGGTGTCCCGAACAAGCAGACCTACGATGCAGATTCCGGAGAATACGCTCCAGACTATTCTCTCGTACCGCTCTGCATCAAGCCGGTTATCGGCATCATCGACAGAGACCGCATTCTGCCAAGCGGTTGCGTCAATTCGCAGCTTGTCAATGTATCCTGTAGAAGAGTAATAAACGGAGTTCCGGAATCGGCAGCGCTTGAATCTACAGCCGGGAAGTATGTAATCACGACCAGCGGAGACGATAACGGCAAACTGCTCTGGTACATCAATGCCCAACCGCAGGCGAAGATTACACTCAACTTCAGAGCATCGTATCTAGACAGCAGAACCGGCCAGGTATACAACATCGACAAGGATATCTCTATCGTCTGCAGCAATGCTACGCACTATATACCTATGCTTCTGCTGTCCAGTGGCAGCCGGTATTACAACCCCTGCAGAGATGAGGACTCACAGACCATCAAGGCATCTCTGCGTCTCGGAACGGAAGAATGCAGCACCAGCAAGCGTGCTTTCGTGTGGGAGATGGCACGCAGTTCCGGGTATTTCTCTGCAATCACGGCAGATGACCTGGAGATAAAAATATCTGCAGACGGCACTACGGCAACGCTGGACCGGTCCCTGATGGGTGAGCAGATTACCATCAGATGCAGGGCCAAGTACAGTCCGTCCGGCAATCCGGCTGCAGTACAGCTTACAGATGCGTCTCCATCCAAGGTAATTACCATCTCAAGGCGCATACCTCCGATAGACGCAGAGATCCTGGGAACAGTAGACAACCTGGAACCGGGAACGAGAAACATCAATCCGAGTGCCTACCTATATGATAATGTAGGGGGAATTCCGAACCCGACCAAGGAGATACTGCCATTATGGTACTTTGCGACGAACAGTCATACGAAGTCCATCGTCTATGAGCAGAAGGGGCATGGTCTCAATCCAACCATACCTACTGCACTGATGGATGCCAAGCTTGGAGGTATCCTGCAGTTGGATCCTGTAATCCTCAACCCATTGGCGCTGCTTGCTGATGGAGACGGGAAAGTTATCGTAGATGGAGACGGTCGTGCTATCGTCTTCCATTAATTTTCAGAAAAACTTTAATTATTATAGTATATGGAAAGATATGTAAAAGTGAACCGCAAGGTGGCAGAATTCCTGCACCTTGAGAATGACCGCACAATGTTTGCCGATGGTTGCTTCCTGCTCTGGATGCAGGACATCATGGCATTTGGAAATCTCATCAATTTCCAGGGCATCCTTGCACAGATAGGCGCCGTGGCTCTCGATGGAGACGCAGCGAAGGAAGAGCAGGACGGTAAGTGCACCCACCTTCTGCCTGTAGCTACAGACGAGAGATTCATCATCGAAGAGACCCCTGCAGAAAATACCGAGGACAGCGAAACCGGGGACCAGGAGGGTTCTGCTTCTGCCGGGGAAGCTACAGATACGGGAAGTGCAGACGAGCCTACGGACAAGGCTGCAGGTGAGGAAGCTGCTCCTGCTGCAGACGGGGAAGCTGCTCCTGCTACAGACAGGGAAGCTGCTCCTGCTACCGAGGTAAGTAGTCAAACTAATAGCGAGGAGGAGAAATATGAGTAGTGCGAGCAAATCAGTCAATATCAAGTTCATTAGCAAGCTTGGTACTTATACTCCGCTTATCCAGTCCCCTAGCGGAGACCTATACCAGGAGTATCAGCAGGTAGGAGATCAGACCGTAGCGTATCCGGATTTCTCAAAGGTAAAACCAGAGCTCTATTTCGTCTGCACATCATCGAGAGTAGCTGAGGGCACTGTCACCCCGGTCAGCATGAGATACTTCTTCAACGACTCGGAGATTACCTTCGGTTCCAACGGAGTATCGGACGGAGTGTTCGCCGGAATGTTCGAGATTATCAGGCCTAGTGCAAGCCAGTTGTATTATGGCATCAGAATTATCAAGAATCTTGTTGAAGCATCCCGTTTTGCGTCAATCGTCATCAAGATGATTGGCAAGGTGACAGCGAGAGCCCAGCAGACAGATGTCACGGACGATATACAGGCATTGTACTCCATATCTGTCGGTCCTTACACCGGAACCGCCTATAGAGTCACGATTATTGCAGGTGACAAGAAGATGTTCACCCTCTCCAGTCCTACAGACAGTTGCGTGCTGAAGGCGAGAGTGACTCAAGGCAACGAGACCTTGGCCAGTGGGCTGTATTACAAGTGGTATAGAGCCGCCAATACGGCGAACGGCTGGGAGCAGATAACGGGAGCCAGCGGCGCATCGGTTACCGTCAATGCTGCCGACGTAAACTGTACGCGAGAGTTCATGGTCGAAGTATATAACAACAGCAGCATGAGTAAGGACAGTCTGTTGGGCTTCGACTTCCAGACCGTTATCGATACGAGCGATCCTTACGACATCGAACCTCATCCTTCTCCAACAGACGGAAGTATCGACGAGGATTCTTCGGGCAACGATTCCGTAACGTATACTCCCAAGCTCGTGACGCGAGGGACCAACAACGTGATTGATTCAAAATTCTATTTCACGCTGAAATCACAGTCGGGAGTCGTCCTCAATACAGAAGCAAGCCGGAATAATTCTCAGGCACTCAGTTCCTTCACCGTGACAAGACAGGACTGCATCAATGGCGGTTATAGTGATATTGGACTTACAATAGATTCGGTTAAATAATGGCATCAATAACATTAACAATCAAATTCAACCGCGCCGGTGTTGGCATTTCCAACACCGATGTGGAATATGCAGACTCCACGAGCAATTCTATTACCCCTACATCCGGCTGGCAGACCTATGCTCCTGCATGGCAAAATGGTCACTATATCTGGACTCGTACGCATATCTACTATACGGACGGAAACGAGAAGCTGAGTGAGCCAGTCTGCCTGCCAGCCGGTAAGGGCATCGCTAAGATTGAGGAATGGTACTATCTATCCTCATCGACAACCTCGCTCGTAGGAGGCTCATGGGTGAAGGATAAGGCACCTACATGGAAGGACGGATATTACATCTGGACGAAATCCGTCATCACATACACCGATGGTTCAAGCACTACAACGTCACCGATATGCACGGCTGGCAGCAAGGGTGAAAAAGGTGAGCAAGGGCAACCGGGCGAAGATGGTAACGCAATCAAATCTCAGACATTTTTATTTGTTGCATCCAACAGGGCAATTGGAGTAACCTACGATAACACGACAGGTTGGCAAGCCACATTTATTGCACCGACGCAGCAAAAGCCGTATATCTGGAAATGCGTAAAAACCATATATACGAAGACGGATACAACGTATTCTACACCTGAATTGGTTGCAGTATGGCAAAGCGGAGCGAATGCTAATTTGTTGGATAACGCGGCTTTTACCGATGATACTAATATGGGGGCGTGGGAAACTATAAGTGAGTATGCTGCAGCAGACGGACAGGCAGCACCGAACTCAGAAATAGGAAAAGTAGATAAAACCGAGACCGTCGAGGGCGAAATTCATTTTTTGATACTTGCAAGTATTCGGGTGGCCGAATAGAATTTAAAGAGGTATTAAGTCAAGTTGTACACAACCGAAAGGCTGGTAAGCCGTTGAAATTGGCTGGTAGTACTTGGTACACTTTCAGCTTTTGGGCGAAAGGTTGGCAACAAACCATATCTGTAAACCAAACTAGTAGTGCCTACGGCTTTGCCATAAAAGACCTGTACTTGATAGCCGGACGGACTTACACAATTTCTGCATACGGCTACATAGACGCAGCCGCACAGAGTGAGGGTAAAACTTTGGCCATATATGCGTATAGAGATGATTGGGGTGAATCAAGGGACATGAAAATAACAAAAACATCGTATGAGCTAAAAAAGATGGAGTTCACACCACAGACAACAGGCGTCTACCATCTTACGGCGTATATGCATGATGACACCCGACCAAGCGCAGGTAGCGTTTACCTATCGTGGTATAAGGTTGAAGATAATTGCGACCTCAACACCTATATTTACCCATCGGTGGTTGATACATATACTAAGGTATTTATCGACGGAGTTGAAACGACACCGGGCTCAGATTTGGGTGTGACATGGAAATTAGGCAGCTCATGGACGAAACACACCGTGTCGTTTAAAACAAAATCGACATTGGCGTATGCGGACATACAAAGGGTACTGTTTAGGTTGCTGCCACCACCGTGCGAGGAGGCATACCGAAAGATATATATATGTATGCCTAAACTCGAGGTCGGCATGATGGCAACCGGGTTTATTGATAATGGTAGTGATACCAAGGGCGAGAGAGGAAAGTATATGAATGGTCCTCAGGACTGGGAATCTCTCCCAGATGGAACCACTTTCTATCCCCTGGAAAATAATGAAGTCGCATTCTTCGATACCGTTGAATATAAAGGTAAATACTACGAGTGCTGCAAGAAGCACACGAAGAATTCCACAGTAACACCGCTTGCCGACTTCGAATCGAATGGAGGCAATGGAAACTGGAAACTCAGTGTGCAGTTCAGCATGGTGGCAGCCAAGGTTCTGTGGAGCTTGATAGGCCAGATCGATTTCTTCGGATCACAGAGAATTTCCGTCAGGAGCAGTACTACCAGTCAGAGGGTAGAGCTTGAAAACGGGCTTATCAAGATCTTCGGTACGGTGAATAACATCCAGCCGAATATTCAGTTTGGCGTCGATGAAACCGGTGCTTCCGTACTTTCCTATTACGATAACGATGGAAACTTCCTGTATAATCTCGGTCCTTCCGGTCTGGATGCATCGGGTATGACTTCTGCAAAAATCGAGTCAGTTAGGGTTGCGAAGGTATCCGATGTTACATGCGAGACTCCATTCTCTACCTCAAAGGAATACGGAGACAAATCTTATGAAGTTTGCTGTAACTATTCCGTACAGGAGAATTTGTTCGGCACAAGTGCTCTGGTTGAAAATTCTGGCGAAGCACAGGTAGGATATAAACCAGTCAAGGAAAGAAGGGTGACAATACAGACCTTATACCGTTATACGGCTGCGAAAATCGATAATACCTATGCAGCCGATTCTAAAAGAGGATTGACTGCAGAACTGGCTGCCAAGGCTAACGGCAAGTTCTTTACAAGCAGCACCAAGTTAGGAGCAAACGGAGCGCTGATTAACTTGGCAAGGGGCGAGTATATCAAGGAAGATGAGTCGGTTATGCTGAACCTGATAACTGCTTTTTCAACGGCTTCTTTCCCTAAATACCGTATCAGAATCTACAAATACACTCTGGGAATAAGTGTTGCTAGGTTTATCTACAGTCTCATTGAAAGTAAAGGTGATCAGATTCACAATCCAGGTTTAAAATAGATAGAATTATGGAAGTAAAAACATTAAAAACAGTCAATACCGTACAAACGGTTAACGACAATCAGACAATCCCGCTCGTGGATAGTAATGGCAATATTACCCGTATCACGCTCGATGCTTTTCGCAAGGCAGTCACAGGCGGGTTAGACCTGAACGCAATCGAGGATGGCATTTTCATTATGTACCACCGTACCAGCGATGGCTATCCGCTGATGGTGAAACCGCACCAATGGCCAAGCGTAGAGTCTGGTGGAGAGGTTGCAGATGGAGTTGTGGTCTTCGAGGGTGGCCGCCATCTGGTTGTGGCTCCAACCCAGGCAGATGCGCTGCCATGGTCGAGTGCTGCCGTACAGGCAGATTCGCCGAACTATGGAAATGATGATAATTATGCAGCAGAGGTTAGCGGAAATAACCGTCTCGCAGCCATGCTTGACTTCAATGGTCGCCAGCATACAGACGCAGCCATCAAGGCATCATCCTCTGCGCACGTCACCAATACGGTATCATACGCTCCAGGATATTGCAGGGCATACAGTCGTGCGAACAGTAAGGGCAAAGGATTGACGGCTGGATATTGGTGGCTGCCATCTGTCGGCGAATTGTTGATGATGTATGCTAATAAGCTCAAAATCAACTATGCCCTGTCACTCATCAAGGGTGCGCAGCTCCTGGATACCAGTTGGTACTGGTCCTCTACCGAGGGCAGTTCTGCGTACGCGTGGTATCTGTACTTCGGCGACGGCTACCTCAACCTCTGGGGCGTTAAGGTTGGATCCAAGGGTCATGTGCGCCCGGTTTCAGCATTTTTACGATAGTTAGTTGTTAATAGTTAATCGTCCTCGACCTTAAAGTCGAGGACACCCCAGAAAGGCAAATTAAAATATCAATCAAGAGAGATATGGCAGCAACGAAGTTGGCAAGTAAAACGAGAATATACTTAGATGTCAAGCAGATGCTCGACATCACGATAGGTTTGGTTAAGAATTTTCCAAAAACGCAAAGACCGATATTTGGAGACAGACTCTGTAACATGTTGATTGACAGTCTGAATCATATTGCAAAAGCCTATATGCTTAGCGACCTGGCTGTTCGCATCGAACATCTCGCACAGCTGCAGACGAACCTTGAAGTCATAACGACCTTGATTGATATTGCAGGTGAACAAAGATGGATAATGGGCACGAACAAATTGGCAAATCTCCTCCGCTTGCGAGAGTCGGCTGGCAAACAATGCACAGCATGGAAGGGATCACTCCTTCAAGCGCAGGCTGCAGAAAGGAGTTCCAGACAGTAGCCTATAGCTTGAGTGATCTGAGCCAGGGTCGGCGAGATACGTCAAGCCGAGAGAGCATCCTTCCTGATTAAATGGGCCGCATCCTATCATGTATAGTTAAGAACAAGAAATTTGCGGCAACAACCGAGAACAGTTCTGCGAACGCGTGGAATCTGAACTTCGGCGACGGCAACCTCAACAACTGGAACGATAAGGTTGGAGACAAGAATCATGTGCGCCCGGTTTCAGCATTAAATCAGTAAGATAAAAGCAAACAAAAATAAAAAATGATAGACTACGGCATACTCTTAGAAGCATATTTCGACTGCCGCCGTCACAAGCGGAAAACAGTCGGCGCTACGGAATTTGAGATGAACTATATGAGCAACCTCGTTCAGTTGCTTGATGAAATCAATTCACGTCAGTATAAGATTGGTAGATCTATCTGCTTTGTTGTCAAGTACCCTCGCTACAGAGAAGTGTTTGCCGGTCAGTTCCGTGACCGCATTATCCATCATTATATTGCACTGAGACTCGAACCTTTGTTCGAGTCTCAGTTTTCTGACCGTACGTACAACTGCCGGAAAGGCAAGGGACAACTGGCAGGAATCAGGCAGCTTCAGCAGGATATCAGGGAAGTAAGCGAGAATTACACGAAGGATGCCTATGTGATGGGCATAGATCTGAAGGGATTCTTTATGAGCATCTCCAAGCCACTTCTTGCCAAGATGGTAGATGACTTCATTGTAGAGAATTATCATGGGGATGACAAGGAAGACCTCCGCTGGTTGTGCAATATGGTGGTTATGCACCATCCAGAGAGGGATTGCGAGAAGAAAAGCGCCGATTATCTCTGGAACTTCCTGCCTTCGGAAAAGTCTCTATTTACGAATGGTGAAGACCGAGGCGTAGCAATCGGTAATCTTTTTGCCCAGCTCTTTGCAAACTTCCTGCTGTCGAAACTCGACTGGAAGATAGACTACTACTGCAAGCATCATGTAAGATATGTAGATGATATGGTGCTGGTGGCGAGGAGAAAAGAGACCCTCCTTCGCTTGATGCCGATGATAAGGGAGACGCTTTCATCCTTAGATCTGCGACTGAATGAGAAGAAATTCTATTTCCAGCATTATTCTAAGGGAGTGAGGTTTGTTGGAGCCGTCATTAAGCGGGATAGGATATATAGCGTTAATCATGCCGTCGATAATTACAGGAAGGCTGTTCGCAAGCTCAACGAAGCCGCTAAGGCTGGAAATATTGAAGCTATCAACAAGACTATCCAGTCGGTAAATTCATACCTGGGAATCTTTAGCCATTACAACGAGTACGGCATGAAACGAAAAATCATCAAAGAGGAGCTGAGTAAGGAAGCCTGGCAGTACTTCACGATAAAAGGTCATTTCCAGTCAATTCACCTGAGGATGAAGTATAATATCGATATAAAATATAAGAATATGGCAAATGAAATTTTAAATCACAAAATAGAAGAGAGAAAAGAAGTTCCGAGCGAGAATGAGATATCCAGGATGCTTGACGAAGGGAAAGAGCTAGAGATTTATAAAACTCCAGAAGGAAAAATACACATCGATATCACACCAGCCGAATAGTATTTTTATTATGAGATAAAACATGTTATCTTTGCCACAAATAATAAAAAGAATAACATCATGCAGAAGAATACAAAAGAATGGATTCAGTACGGATCAGCAGTAGTAGTGCTCCTCCTGGCTATCATACTGGTTTATATCAGTTACTTCACGTCGAAATCACGCGACGTGACAGATAACGTGCTCTGGTATTTCGCCCAGTCTCTCATGTACGCTGGCTCCATTTTCGGAGTAGCTATCGCCATCGATGCGAAATTCGCCAACTTTAAAGACAAATTTTTAAATCACAATAAAAATGAGAACAATTAAACGCATTTTCGTTCACTGCACTGCAGGTTCGCAGAAGCAGACTATCGACGATCTCAAGGCAGAGTTCCGTCGTAAAGGATGGAAGAGTCCAGGTTATCACTATGTCATCACAACGGATGGTGGCACTCACCAGCTCCTCGCTATCGAAGAGGTTAGCAACGGAGTGCAAGGCTATAACTCTACAGCTATCAACGTGGCTTATATAGGTGGCATCGACGCCAATGGCAAACCTACCGACAATCGCACACCGGAACAGAAGGATGCTCTCACTCTCCTGCTCCACAAGCTCAAACAGAAGTTCCCTGATGCAAAGATCATGGGGCATCGCGACATCTGGGGCACGGACAAATCGAAATGGAAGAAGATGTGCCCATGTTTTAACGCTATCGATGAATATAAAGATATCATATAACGATGAAGAATCAAAAAAATATCATACTGGCGCTGGCAATCATGTTCATTGTTACCATGGTTGCCTTCATACGTTCTGCATACCAGAACGATAAATTGCGGGCAGATCTAGACAGACAAGCAGAGAATATAATCAGTCTTACTAGCGATATTCAATACGAGACGTTAGACGATTCTCTCCCAGTGGCCAAGAATACTGCCCTTCAGGCGAAATGCGAAGAACTGGAGCAGCTGCACCTAGCAGACACCAAACTGATCAAAGAGCTGAAAGTAAAGCTCAAGGATGTGAAATCCATCCATACCACATCATCCTCCACGAAGGATACGGTAAAGATAGAACCCGTTCCCAATACAGCTGATTCCGTCTTTTCATACCAGGACAAATGGTTGTCCTTGCATATAGACATCCCTGCCAGGTTATGCCAATATACCTCGAAGGACAGTCTCATCACCATCGTGAGCAGAACCTACAAGCATAAGTTCCTATGGTGGAGATGGGGAACCAAGGGGTATCAGGTCCAAATCGTCAACTTCAATCCGCATTCCAGGATAAACTATTCGAGATACGTGGAAGTAGTTAAATAATAAGGGTTAAAGCAAAGATTTAACATAAAAAACTTGCATATTCCAAAGATTATTATTATATTTGCAACAAAGATAATAATAATATTTAGAATTATGGTAGGTATATTAATATTCTCGGCAGTTTTGACTTATGCCATATTCGGCTTTTTCCATGCTTTCGGAAAGCTTGGCAATAGTTCGTGTCCACCTTCCAAAGCGTCAGAACCTCTATTCGATTCCTATGATGAGAAATATAACGAGCCTATCAGACAAGCATCGCCGAACAACATTATCAGCGATATTGCTAAAAAGGGCTATCTTTTTTCGGTGACAATAGAGAATACTGTTACGGGAGACAAGCAGACTATTAGCAACAGAAATAAAAAGTACTTAATATGGGATGCCAACAACATCGCCTATAAGTTCTACAATAAAGAACGAGGAATCACCAAGTAAATACGAGGTCGTAATCAATACGGTCTCGTATTTTTATTATTTTCCCACCCTTGTTATCTTTGCCGTAAATATAAAATTATTCAATTATGGCAACAAATACAGATACCCACATCAGCAGAGTTATTCTTGATACCAAGGAGGCCAAGGATAAACTAAAAGAACTGCAAAAAAAGCTGGAAGACGTCAAAAAGGCAAAGGAAGAAGCCTACGCTAAAGGCGAATCAACAACAGCTCTTGAAAGACAAATCAAGAGACTGAATGATGAAGTTAACGCGTACATGACTACCCAGCAGAAGGTAAATCAAATACTCAAAAACCTTTCTTCCGCATCATATAAGGACTTACAGACAGTAGCTAAAGCGCTCAATCGAGAGCTTAAAAGTGGTGCTATCGAACGAAATTCTGAGGAATGGAAAAAGCTTCAGGGACAACTGCAACAAGTGAGAACAGAGATGCAGCGTATTAACAATGAAGGTAAGGCTACATCCGGTTTCCTTTCCAGACTCTGGAACGGTCTCAATAAGAACTGGGGAGCACTCACCCAGGTTGTGGGAAGTCTTACAGCACTCACAGTAACATTGAAAGCTTCAGCCCAAGCCTACGCCGACATGGAGGAATCTATGGCCAACGTCCGCAAATATACAGGACAGACCGATGAAAAGGTTCGTCGGATGAACGAAGACTTCAAGCGCATGGACACTCGCACGGCTCGTGAGCAGCTCAACGGACTGGCAGGTTCTGCCGGTCGCCTGGGTATTACCAGCAAGGAGATGATTGAAGAATTCGTCGATGGAGCCGACAAGATTAACGTTGCACTCGGCGATGACCTGGGAGAAGGAGCGGTCGATAAGATAGGTAAGCTTGCCCAGATGTTCGGGGAAGACAAGACGAAGGGACTCCGTGGAGCCATGCTTGCCACCGGTTCTGCCATCAATGAACTCGCTCAGAACTCATCTGCCAACGCGGGATATATCGTTGATTTTACCGCAGACCTCTCCGGTGTAGGCATCCAGGCAGGCATGACCCAGGCACAGTTGATGGGTCTCGCTTCGGCTCTCGACCAGAACATGCAGGAGGAAGCAACTTCGTCCACCGTCTTCTCTCAGCTCATCACCAAGATGTTTCAGGAACCAGCTAAATTTGCCAAGATTGCAGGCATCGAAGTGCAGAAGTTCACCAACCTGATGAAGACGAACGCAAACGAGGGACTGATGCAGTTCCTGGGAGCCATGAAAGCTAGAGGCGGGTTCGCAGAGATGGCGCCTATGTTCGAAGAGATGCAGTTGAACGGAACTCGTGCTGTAGGAGTACTTTCTGCCGTAGCTTCGCATCTGGATCAGGTAAGAACTGCCCAGGATCTCGCTACCCAGTCATACGCTTCAGGTACAAGCGTTATCAATGAGTTCAACGTTCAGAACAATACAGTACAGGCTCAGCTTGATAAGGCAAAGAAGCGTTTTGAAGACATCACGGTAGAACTGGGCGAACAGCTCATCCCCGTAACCAGATACGCCATCTCTACCCTGAGCGTAGGCATACGTGTGTTATCAACTTTGATAACTTTTTCCGTTACTCATGCCAAACAGCTTGCAGTGATAGGCGCAGCCATCGCTGTCTGCACAGCTCTATGGTATAAGGAAACCATTGCTATCAAGCTGAGAACAGCTGCCACTGCATACGCTACAGCCGTAGACAAGGCGTACGTCGCTACTACCAATCTTTTGCGCGCTGCCATAATAGCCCTGCAAGCTACATGGGCGCTCCTGACGAAAGGAATGCAAGGTTATATCGTAGTGATGAGAGCTGCACGTTTGGCAAGTCTTACCAATCCATGGGCTGCACTCGCCACCGTCCTCACTGTAGTGGGAGTCGCTGTATACGGGGCTGTCAAGGCTTTCACCTCTTATAATGAAGCTATGCGAAACAATACGCAAGAGGCTAAGAACAACAGGGCAGTGGCAGAGGCGCAGGCAACTCTTGCCAAGAAAGTATCTGATGCAACTCTCGATGAACGCAACAAGGTGGATATGCTCAATAAAGTTATTCACTCGAATGCTTACACCGTAGATGAGCGCAGACAAGCCATAGCAGCTATGCAGAAACTGGTTCCGGAATATCATGCTTCCATATCCAAGGAAGGAACACTGTACAATGACAACCAGATTGCAATCCGGAACTACATCAAAGAGCTGGAGAATGCAGCAATGGCAGAAGCTATATATGAGCGCAAGGTCGAAATCAATAAAAAGAAGCTGGAATTGAAACGCAAAGAGAGCCGTATACGAGGCTCCCTTAAAGCTGTTGATACAGAACGCAAGACGCATCCAGAACGATATAAGAGCGAAGCTGTTGCGGATGCATTTACCGGTCAGCTCATAGAACGTAATGAAGCCCTAAGAAGCAACGATAAACAAAAGGAAATCCACAATAAGAGACTCAAGGAGAATCTGAGTCTGCAGCAACAAGTCAATGCAGAAGAATCTTATTATAATAAGGAACTTCAGAAGAATACAAATCTTCTGAAACTGTACAAAAAGACAGAGGAGAATAACCTGCAAGGGAAAGGTACTGCGAATTCAGCAGGAACTTCTACCGGTCATTACACAACAGAGAAGGAGCGTAAGGCAGCCGAAAAGGAGCGAAAGAAGCGTGAAGCTGCTGCCCGCAAAGCAGAAACAAAACGCAAGGCAGACCTCAAAAAAGAGCTGGATGATGCCAAGAAAAGCGCCGAGGCTCAGCAGCTGGAAGCTACTACCCTCTACTCTACCGGTCAGATTCGCCTGGCAGAATACAACGACCGCATGGCGAAGATTAAGGAGCATGGACTTCAGCAGCGCATGGATATCCTTCGCAAATACGGAGAGGCCGAGAGTGAGGAGTACAAGCGTCTGAATGCCCAGAAGGAAAAGATTTCTGCCGATTATGAGCGCAAGCAGACGCAAGACCTCCAGGAACTGGAGTACGACCGGCAAGTGGCAGAACAGGCCATCACTGCCGAATATTACAATAAGGACTCCGACCTCTATCATAACGAGAGTGCTATCAATGAGGCGCTTTTTCAACTCGACCAGACGTTTCTCAAAGAGAAGCAGGCACTCTATCTGAAGACGTCTGATGAGTACTGGCAGATAGCTAGGGAGATTGAGCGCAGCGAGCAGCAGCATCTGTATGATCGCCAGAAACAATACGATGAAACGCTGATGCAGCTCAAGCAGGAATATCTCACCCTCGGCAACGAGCAACAGATGCAGCTGGAGCTTGCAGGACTGGATGAGGTTCACAAGGCAGGTCTCGTTAGCGAAGAGGAATATCAGCGTATGAAGATGGGCATCGCCAACAAGTATGCATCCTACAAGCCGGACGCCAAAGACCAGGCAAAAGACGATGCAAACACCGCTCTCGATACCGCCAAGAAGATGACCAGACAGAGCGATGACAGTAGCGGTTCACTCGGATCTGATAATCTTGCCACCATTGCGGGAGGCGCCATTGCTGCCATCCAGCAGCAGAAAATGGTAAACGACAACCTTCAGAAGCTTCGAGATGAGGATAAAATCAGCGAACAGGCATACCAGGATGCCAAGAAGCAGATGAATAAAGAAACCTATCAGGAGATTGCAGCCGTCGCAGGCGCAGCCTTCAGCAGTATCAGCAGCATGATGGGCGCAGCTTCAGCCTACTCGCAGGCGTGCTCCGACCTGGAAGTGGCAAAGATTCAGGCTAACTACGACAAGCAGATTTCTGCTGCTGGTAATAATTCGGCCAAGAAGAAGCGCCTGGAAGCGAAACGAGACAAGGAGATTTCTGCGGCAAAGACTAAAGCCAACAAGAAGGCGATGAAGATAGAGATTGCCCAAGCAGTCGCTTCCACTGCCATGTCTGCAATCAACGCCTACTCTTCAGCAGCAGCCATCCCTACCGTGGGCTACATCATCGCTCCTATAGCAGCCGGACTCGCTACCGCTGCAGGTATGCTTCAGATTGCCACAATTAAAAAACAGCATCAGGCAGAGGCAGCCGGATATTATGAGGGCGGTTTCACTGGTCCCGGTCATTGGAAGAAGGAAGCTGGCGTAGTTCATGCTGGAGAATTCGTAGCCAACCACAATGCCGTGAATAATCCTCAGCTCCTTCCAGCCCTTCAGCTCATCGATGCAGCACAGCGCAATAATACCGTGGCGTCGCTCACTGCCCAAGACGTAAGTCGTGCCATGGGAACTGGCAGCGCTGCTGTTGTTGCGCCTGTTGTCAATGTTAATGCAGGCAACGAGCAGGTAGGTGAATCTCTCGATAATGTAAACTCAACCATCGAAAAGCTCAACGAGCAGCTCGATCTGGGCATCAAATCATACGTGGTCATTACGGGTCCAGATGGTCTAGACCATCGATGGAACGAGTATCAAAAAATGAAATCAAACAAATAGTCTATGATTACATGTGTTATTAATGGTATGGCAGCCTATCCGGCTGCCAGCCAATCCATCAAGCTAACATACGCCAACCAATACGTCACGGACGATGGAGAATATTCATACGACATCAACTTTCCTATGTCGATTATGGATAACCGTAGAGTTTTCCACAATGTAAGCCGCTTCGATGTATCAAAGGTCATCCAGAAATTTGACGATTGCAAGCTGTACGTGAGCGGTCGCCTGATCCTATCGGGTGTAGGAACTATCATCAGCGTAACGGAATCAGAGATAAAGCTGCAGATTGTTGGCGGTAAATCCCGCATCAAGTTCAACGACAAACTAACCAAGCACTACATCGATGAGATTCCATTTGGCACAGCAGACAAGCCTGGATATACCGTTGACAAGGGCTTTTCGCAGAAGTTCAAGGATAAGATTAGCGAAATCTATAGATTGAATGAAGACAAGTCGGAGTTCCTGGGAGCAGAAGGAAGATGGTGCTTCATGCCAGTAAGAGACGAAACAAACGACCTTATCGCCAATTTCGTTGGAGTAGATAAAACCAAGCAGTTCATCGGCTACAATGCGCCGTTTATCATGAATCTGGCAGTTCAGCCCAACCTGATGTATATCTTCCGAAAAGTGGTAGAATATGAAGGATACTCTCTTAAGCGCAACGACTTCGACTGTAAGCCATGGAACCTTCTGTATATCGCTTCTGCCTACAAGACCCGTGAGCTATGCAAGGCACTTCCTCATTGGTCCAGCTATACCTTCATCGAAGAATTCCGGAAATTCTTCAATGCCACCATCGTTTTTGACGATATTAAGAAGACCTGCTCAGTCATCAACGCTTCAGAGCTGACAACTGCAGATTCCGTAGAGATCGAGCCTTTGGATGAATACACTACGGATTACGATGAAGATGGCTCCTTCTCCACGTCATCTACAGCGAACCTGGAATATAATCTTGGAGATTCTGCCAATAGAGACAACTACGAAGTTATCCCGAAAAAGGTTTTCGATAGTTTTGAGATTGTTCATAGCGAAGAGCTAATGGGTT
>ERZ1031095.64-NODE-64-length-30017-cov-6.889527_pt1 | contig 30017 bp, 47 predicted proteins | sample MGYA00517108_ERZ1031095 | MGnify/ENA primary metagenome ERZ1031095 (study PRJEB33719, sample SAMN04261275) | wastewater metagenome | biome: rural village; feature: human; material: feces | host: Homo sapiens | place: El Salvador | collected 2013-01-07 ... | reverse complement strand
AGGGGCTTCGTCTACTTCAAACTCGCCATTAATTTTGTAGCGTCTTTCTGTAGAACCGTCTGCGTTATTGACATATTCATCGCAAATGTTGGCAGCTTCTTTGAATTGGTCCCAGTTAATGTCTTCATCTTTACGCTTTAAATACGTGCGGAAGTAATCGAGTATTACTAATGCAGCATTATCGCTAAAGACGGTATAACCAGACCGAGGATCATATACACGACGACCTCTTTTAAGTAGCTTAATATTTGGTAAACCGGACGGGAATTTTTCTGCATTAAACTTAAAACTAATACGAAGCCAGGCAATCCCTTTCCCAATCATATCTTCTTTCCATGAAGGACAGTTGTTTAGCATGAAAGGGTCTACCGTCTGACGGTCATTATGAAATTCCCAAGTAACATACTGTTCGAAAGTCTGTACAAGATCATCCCCAAGCCAAATATCGCCAATCCCTTCTAATGGATGCGAAGCCACAACCAGCGCCATATGCAGAAGCTCATCCTCATCTTGTTCACCAGGCTGTTCCTCTGCAAATGTCATAACGCCCGAAGCTACGGTTGTCCCGTATACAACAGTTCGCGAAGCTGCTGCTGCTCTTAAAACCTGTTTACGTTCTTGCTGACCTTTATAAGCATTAAAATTCATATTAGGTGTCTTGGTTAAAAGAGCACCCGCCGCAGTTGCAGCCATGCCAATAGCTAAAGCTACGCCCGTAGAAATCCATCCCGCCGCAGCGGCAGCGGAAGCACCTAAAGATATTGCTGCTCCAATTATTGCTGGTGGCATTAGACCCTCCAAATATCCGTGATTTTAATCTTATTAAGCGGGAATGTTTCCACACCGTTTGGACCCATAGCCCACACATATCCAGTCCATAATATGCCAGCAGTTAAGCCCAATGCTCCCTCAAATGTAACCACATCTCCTCTTTGTGCAAAGTTCTTATCAACCCTTTCGCTCAGGTAAGCATCAAGTAAGGTTGGAAGATAAGATGTTCCAACCTTTTCAATTGAAAACCGTTTACTTCCAAGCTCCGTGCTATATTTACCTGCTATTTGCGCATAAATATTTGTGTTGTATTGTGCATCAACACATTTAGCCGCAAACGTGCAGCAATCGTTTTCACCCCAAGAAAAAGGAGTCGATGACAACTCCTTTACTGTGGTTAATAAACGTGTTTGCCAGCCTGGTAACTTACTCATATGTGAATCCTGGCGCATCTTTTTTACTCCCCCAAAAGATTGAACGTTCCGCCATTTGTGCAACATATCTAAAGAACCGATCGCCCGGATGTAAACGTTGCTGACTTTCATCCGTATAGCGATCCGGTAAACCTTGTGACCAACGTTCAAATACATTGGCAATAACATAGCTTAATGCATTCTGTTGACCCGCCTGTAAAGCTGTATCTGTGATAAATCCTTCAAATAATACGTTAGAACCAGTGACAACCCCTTGCTCATTCATCACCGCCAAATAACAAATAACGTTACGTCCAATTACTTCTTCGTTCAAAGTTTCCCCTACAAGGCTCATGTCCAAACCGCTAAGAGCCATGGACATTGTACTTGAGCTTGTGCTGTTTTCTTCTGTAACAGAACCAACATCCCCTAGCGTACCTACACCGAGAAAAGTCTGTCCATTAATAATGACCGTTCCGGTCCCAGTATGTACACGAGTTATACCAGAAGGGAAGTCTATTTCAGCAGCTAACACTAGCGCAACATTTGGTTGCTCCATTGCGCTAAGTAAGCTATCGCTAAATGGGCTGAATAACATTAAAACGCCTCCGAAAATTTTAAAGTGAAGGAGTTATTGAAAGCGGGTTGGCGCTTAACACCGTTAGTGTTTTCCGCTAACCGGAATGAACCTTGTGGTTTTTGAGTTTCAATCTTAGCACCGTTTGGAGGAACGCTCCTTAACATAGGTGCTATATTTAAAATAACATTACCAGAGGAATCGCTCCAAGCATCCTCTGTTATTAATTTTAATTCATTGTTTACCGCAATGTAATCACCTTCCCATAAAACCTTTCTGCCAGGTGTCCAACCTTTAGTGGATAAAGTTGTCCCCGTATTGTTAGCACCATTAACCACAGGTGTTCCCATTGGCGGACGTCCCCAGCGGCCAAAATCCTGTAACATAATTCTACCAGATTTACCATCAAGTTTAGCTAAAGTTGATTCTAGCTTTCTGGACTGCCAGTCGTTTAAATTGCTAAATGTTAGCGTCGCTTCCCAACGTGATCCAGGATAGGACACAGTTTGGGAAGCCCCATTGAAGGGGCTTGTAAATTCTACAGCGTTTGAAACCAGATACCATTCCATTTCTGACGGTCTAAGCTCTTCAGGCCAAGCGAGCATAAATTACCCCATTGCAGTTCTACGAATTGTTCCTCGGGATGCAAAGTCACTAAGAACTTTATTATATCCCTGCTCCGCACCATCACGAGCTGCTTGTTGCATAGCTTGCGTGAGTGCTGCATCGCCGTTCCCTTGCACCGTGATATACTGAATAATGCTAACACCACCGGACATATTCACGCCACCTTGTTGTGAAGCTTGACTGTCCAGGAAGCGGTTTAACTTGTCATTAGACGGAGCGTTAAGTACACGTTCCCCTTTATCCAGCAACCATGTCCCTTCGCGTGGAACGTTATCAATACCGTCGTGAGCCATACCAGCGATTGCTAAGCCACCCACAGTCGCAGCGGACGCGTAGCCCATAGCTTTCACAATACCCGCCATTGCAGCACCCATCGTCGCTCCACCTTGCTGAGTACCCCATGCAAGGGCAGCAGATGCAGCGGTTTCAGTGTTTGCCAATATTGATGGAATTTGCATTGCTTTCTGTGCAGCAAACATCGCTTTATAAATAAAGTTTTGCTCACTAACACCTTCTTCCAGTCCCGACAGTATAATACCCAAGGATTCCTGAGAAAAGGATATCATTCGGTTCATAAGAACTTTATCCAAATTTTCCCTTTCCATGCTTGCTTTTTTCAGCACTTGGGTTTTAGCATCTTCATAAAGCTGATAGTAAGCTAAGTCGTCCGCTCGTTGTTTCGCATTAAGCTCAGCAATCTTAGTGTTCTGCTCATACGCAATTTTTTCATAATCTGTCATGCCTTCATCTAACAGACCTTGCGCAAATTTACGATTCTTCTTGCGTTCATCCAGTTTCTTCTGAGCTTCTTCTGCATCATAAATTGCACCAGCAAGACTTACAACTTCCGCTTTTTCCGCAGCAGTTGCAGATGCATTGAGCTTATTAAGTGCTACTGCTTGCGCCTTAGCTTTGGCGTTTTCCTTAACCCCTGTGGTTACTTCGTTAAGCTTGTTGCGTAAATCGTCAATAACTTTGGCGTTCTGTTGTTCTGCTTTAATACTGTCTTTTGTTGCTTTAGTTCGATTTTTCTCCGCTTCCTCAAGATCGTAGTTTTTGCCATAAGCTTCTGCTAACTCTTGAGCATATTTAACAAGTTCTTTAGATGATTCGCTTGTTGCCTCTGAGCTAACATCCTGCCCCATAGCTACTTTGCGAATAAGACTTCCGTATGTATCCGCATCCTTGCCCAAAGTTTGATACAACCCACTAAGGATTGCAGCCTGGCGAGCATTGCCAGCGCCCTTAACCGTGTTAACATCAATTTCACGGTTAACGTCACCTAATTGTCCTTTAAAACGATCAAGGACTTTCTCATCAATGAGTGGTCCGGATTTAACATTGAGCACTGCTTTCATATCAGCAGCAAGCTGACGCGCTAGAGGGATTATCTTCTCTATAGCGGGGCTTGTCATTTCGAGCACATTGTTGTATCGACGTTGTGCGTCTTCCGCGCGTTCGGCAGCTAGCTTGACGTTATCCGTAGCAATCTGTAAGTTCTTTTCCGCACTAGCAGTATCTCGACCGGATGCAGCTCGGCGCTTCAATTGTGCTTCATAGAACTTCTGCGTTTCCGTTGCAGATTTTAGTGAAGCTTGCTCACGCTTCAACTGCTCTTCAAGTTCCGGAAGTATTGCTCTAGCTTTAACAGCATTAGCCGCAAGCTGAGCTTCCGTCATTTGCATCAATTTATCGCGGACTGTATCAACGCTATCTGCTAACTGATTATTTTCAGCACGACCAGCTTCCAGCGATGCTTTATAGGAGTAAATAGCTCCCGCTGCCAGCATTGCTACACCAACAGGACCGCCAATTAACCCCATGGCGCCGCGAACCAAGCTCATTGCTGTAGCAGCACGACTTGCCGCTGGTACGGTTGCGTTAAGCGCAGCATTAAGCGCCTGTCGTGCTTGTACGTCCGCCATAATGGCCGCAGAATGTGCACGGGTAGCGTTAATAAGTGCAAGACGTGCACCTGCTTCCGCTGCCGTACCCTTAGCAACCGCTAACGACCCGCGAGCAACCTGTAAGGCTGCAAGCGAAGCAGCGCGATCCGCAGCCGCCTTTTGTGCAGTAACACCGATAGAGCTTTGCATGACCGCAGTAGTTGCCGCAGTCTGTGCAGCCTCCATCTGTGATGCTTTTGCGGCAGCAATAGACGCTTTAGTCTTGGCAAGCATCGCTGTAATAATACGAGCAGTAATTACTGTGGCTAAAGCTGAGCCTACCGTTACAACCGTCCCTAAGTTTTCAGACAACGCAACAAATGTTTGCCCTAATGCTGCAACAGCACCTTGAGTCTTTTGGGATTCACCCATAAATTTCGTCAAGTTGTTTGTTGCGATTGTCCATTGTTGGTTGAACGTTGGCATAGTGCGGCTAAATTCTTTATCAATGGTATCAGCAGCACCAGATAAAGATTTAATAACCACATCGGCTGTCAGCTTGCCGCTGTAAGCCATTTCACGCAATTGTCCAATGGTAACGCCTAACGCGTCGGACATAATTTGAGTTAGACGCGGGGCCTGTTCTGCAACCGATCTAAATTCGTCACCGCGAAGAACACCGGAAGCCATAGCTTGCGAAAACTGAATAAGAGCAGCACTTGCTTCATGGGAAGTTGCACCAGAAACAATCATTGCTTTGTTGATAGTTTCTGTGATGCGCCCAAGCTCCAACCCAGTTATACCAGTATTCTTCATTGCACGCTGAAGACGGGAATACAGAGTTGCAGTTGCTTCTAAGCTAGTACGGGAACGCTGGGCAATATCAAACACACGTTGCTGAGAATCCGCAACGGTTTCGTTACCCATACGAGCTAGTTCAAGTTTGTTGGTAAGGATAGTCCAGGAGTCTGATAGCGAAATAACACGGTTAATTGTGTCAACGCTAATCATACCTACAATTGCAGCATCCAAACGACCTGTGACAGTTGCAAGCTCGTTTGACGTATTGGATAATGTTTTATAGCTTGAAGTGACACGTTGAGCGGAACGCTCCGCTGTGTCACCTGTACGCGCAAGGTTACGCAGCATGGAGTCCGCTGTGCTAATCCCTTTCGCGTCAACTCTGATTACTAGCGAAGCAGTTTCAGCCATTATCTTCTCCTTTTCCTTCTGCCTTTATTCTGATTTTGCATTTGATTTTCCATGAGTTTAGCATTTTGTTCAGCTTCAGACACGCGCTTTTCAAGCCATAGCTGCCGTAGTATTTCGCATTCGTACGGCTGTAAGCTTAATCGCATAGTTGTCTGATAGTTATGCAACTCCGTATAACTAAAATCACCTCCTGTGTAAAAATCATCAAACAAGTTAGAAAGGTACTCAAAACAAACAGGTATTTCCTTCTCCCGATAGTCTTTAAGTTTTTGAGGCGTCTTACCAGACTGTTCTTCAACCTTTTGTAGTTGCGATAATAAAGAAGATCCCCCGCCGGGGACTTTGCTATTTAGTTCCCATTGGAGGATCTTCTTATCAATTAACTGTCTGCGCGCTTTTAGAAAAAATTACTATCTTTAGCGGCAAATACGTTAATGTCTTCACGAACCGTTGGGTTCTCTGTTAAGAACTCAAACACATTGTCAATAGTCGGCGGCTCTTCAAATGTCCACCCTGCAACAAGGTTGGCTAACGAGCGAGTAAGGATATCTTCCTTCATGTTGTCCGTTACTTCACCGTCGTTACCCTGCATCAGCGCTAACAATTGACGTTGTGCCTTCAGTTCAGCTTCGCGATATTCTGTGCAGTAACGGCTACGGATATACAGTTTTTCACCTGTATTACCAACACCAGGAATAACCACATCTAATGGTTTGGTGTTGGCCGGGTCGTTAGCGCGACTTACAGTCTTGAAATCTCGAAAGCTTTTAGATACAGCTTGTTTGGCTTTTTTGGTGTCGGTCATTACTTATCCTTGATATTATGCTGCCGCTAAAACGCGGGTAATTTTGATGGAACTTGCGGTTGTTGGGTCCAGCAAACCGCGATAGCCCATATTAAGCATGATATCACCTTCGCCGTCAATAGGACGTGGAGCTTCGGTAAACTTCACGCGCGGAATTTCAACTGTGTATTTTTGTTCCGGATTAGTAGGATCAATCAGGTCAAACTTGATTGAAGTTTCCACTTCATCCAGATACTTCATACGCAGCTTGTTATCCAGGAAGTATACGTTAGCTGTACCAGTTACAGCACGACGACCAGCAGACGGTTCGATGGAGAACTTCGATCCAACAACAAAGCGCGGAGCAATATCGTTTTCAACAGTAAGACCGATTTCCGTAATAACACTGATTTCTTCATCGTTTTCCAGCAAGCGACCGGAGAAGCCGTCCATAGGAGATGTAGTGGTGCGGTCTTTAATGGTTGCACCAGACGGAAGAGATTCCGCGATTTCCATTGAACGTCCAACAATGCCAAACTCCACTGTGGTCATGTTTTCCGCAGAAAGTGAGAACGTCATGCTGTTAACTTCACATCCGCGATAAATCGTATATTTACCTGACGGAAGATCTGCGTTATAGTCTACAAAAGTAAACGATTGACGCACAATGCCACCTTTGAGGACGTTGTCTTGCCATTCCCCACGAAGTGCAGCAGCAATAAGATCGTCAAATGTACCAAAGGACATTTCGCCAGTTACAGTACCTTCAACGCTACGTGCACCAAGACGGAAGTCTGCGGTTTCAGCATCGTCACGCAGTTCTTCAGATTCCAGCGTTGCAATATTGATGTCCAGACCGGAGCTGGTCACACGGAACGGAGTAAACTTCGCACTAGCTGGTGTAGTGTTACTTACATCTTCTTTGACGTAGTAGCACGAATAACGTGAACCTGTAGCCATATTTAGTTCCTCTCTTACCTCGGCTCACGAGCCGACCAATAGATTGTGATAAAGTTAACGTCCCAGTTATCTTCAACCCCGCCTTTGGTAAAATCGTTCAGCGAAGTTTGTCCACCCTGCGAAAAGTCTAAACTGACAATCCGTAACGTGTGGTCATCCGGGCACGGGATACGCAAGCCCAGTTTAAACTTTTTCCGAATGGAATCCAAGATTTGATTCTGTTTAGACGTTCCGGTGTTTAAAGGACTATATACTGTAATTTGATAGAAGCCTGGAATTTCATTCAGACCGTTATCACCTAGAGTTGCTGCATAAGTTGAAGCGGGCGCATTAATTGCCTTTAACCACATCTGGTTGGCTTTAGGTGTAAACTTCTTATTCTTCCAAGCTATACCAATATCCGGTCCAACCGCTTCACGAAGCATTTTATTAAATGCGTCATTAATATAATCATATCCCAGCATTATAGTTTTCCTTCTACAATAGCTTGACGTATTAGCATTGGCAGCTTCGCAACGTTAATACGCACCATACCATTTGGCGCTTGCTGCGACCATCCAAGATATTCAAGTTTTGAAGCATAGGGAGTCAAATTGCTAAAATAGAAAGTCCAGTCTTTCTTATCTGGTAACTGTCGAACGACAACTCTAGCTTCTGCTTTAGCTAATTCACCAGTAGGATCGAGGCGGATAGTCTCCGTGCTGTATGGTGATCCAACTGTTGACCTCCACCCGCCTTTAGTGCGCCCAGTCTTAACAGGTGTGTCCTCAATTACATTTTCTGTAAATTTGACAACAACCTTTTTAGCTTGTTCTCCAGTCTGAACAAGTACCTTTTGACTTGCACGTCGAATAGCCGCCCCGAATCCCATTATCGCGTTACCTTAAATGTATAAAGAACAGAAACATTAGCTGGTCTGGTATCAACAAACTCGTTAATTGTCCATACTTCCAGTTCACCATCCGGTGACATGCGTTCGATGCGAGCAGTCATCGCTTTATCGCGAGTTAATGGAGGTGTCATTGGATAAGTTAATACTTTCAATTCACCAGCAGAAACCAAACTACCACCAATCATCTTTTCCTTCGGTGAAAGGAAAGCTCCAATAAATGGGTAACGTTTTTCAACGTTTGGATCATCCCATTCGTCTTGACCTTCCCCTTGTTCCATGACTACAAGCGTACAATTAACACCCGCATCGTCAATCATTTGTCTAGCAGCTTCAACTAACTGTTCGTAAGGAAAGCCCATAAATCACCTTATTAATCTGTTCCCAGTGTGATAACCCAGCAAAGGTGACAAAAACGTCATAGCTTTATCGTAAGTTTTTGCTGGACCGGATTGTGCGGTACTACCAGTCGCATATTCAATCTCAAGACCTTCAACTTTAGTTCTCTTGACTGCATATGCTGTAGTTTTACCATTAAGAGGGCCACCAGTTGCGGAGTCCGCTGTAAGCTGACAAACCGCGTTTATAAGCGCTTTTGGTAAGGGGCTTTGGGGTAGCTCGAACCCATCCACAAAAACACCGTAGCGTGGCCAATTTAGCGGTTGCTGTGGGTCAATTTTATAACCCTTAAAGCGTTGGCCGTACCCTTCTACAAAATCCATAGCGTCGAAGATTTTTGTCTTTAGATCTTCATCATCACTTGGAAGAACAATACCTCGCATAGCTGCATACATACGAGCTTGTTCAATGGTGACATAACTGTTAGCGTCCTGTACACCAGACCCATCTTCAACTATCAGCGGAATTTCCATCTTTTTTCCTCATTGCGATTGTTGTAGGAATAAGTGGTGGAAGCTCTTCTTCAGGAACAGAAACGGCGTCTTCTTGACGCCGTTTTCTATTACGTCGGAGGAGCCACAATACATATTGTCTATGGCTCATTTCCATTGTTAACCTCGACGTATCATGTTACGCGCAACCATTCGAGCGACCGGATCGTCAATCGGGTTCTGGAATCGGTGGTCAGAAAGCATGTCTTCTGGCTTACGGTTTTTCTGCGCTTCCAGGAACATCTGAGTTGCAGTAAGACCGGATTTAGGACGACGCGATTCCTGTTCAATAATAATCTTATCCAGATCTTTTTGAACATCAGTAATTGCGCTTTCCAGGACGTGCTTAGCTTGTGCAATCTCTTTAACCACATTGCCCAGCTTCTCGCGCTTTTCTTTCAGCTCAACATCGGTTAAGCCGGAAGTGTCACCGATTTTTTCCGGCTCCAAAAGAGTACGCAATGCTTCGCTAAGCGTAACTTCGATTTGCATCGTTGCAACCGCGATTTTCTTTTGTTCCTCATCAGCTTTCCCCTTTTCAACCGCCTCATGTAAAACCGGATCAGCGGATTTAACTGGTTCCACAGGCTCCGGTTCTTCCAGCACGCGGTTGTCGCGAGTAAACAGAGGAGCAGCGGACGTAATATCGTCGCGGGTCAAAGACGGGTTAGCAGTAGCAAAACGAAGAGCGTCTACTTTAGGTAAACCATCGTTAGTCCAATGATTCGGGTTATCCGGATCGAGTTCTAACAGTGCTTCAATTAGTGTTTTCATTGATTTATTCCTTTGTTACAACCGCTTAAATTATCGTTTAACTTAACAGTAAGGTCAATGTTTCTTAAACTACGCCAGTCGGAGTCACCGTTACTGTTGCTTTATTAGAGCGAGTAGTCTTACCTTCTGAATTAGCTGCTACAAGCTGATAACTTCCAGCATCACTTGTTGTAGCTGAAGCAATGGTTAAAGTGTTAGTTGTCTGACTTTCCATCGGAACACCATCCTTTTCCCATTTATAGCTTTTAGCGTTCTCAGCAGTAGCAGTTAAAGTAATCTGCTCGCCTTCATTTACGCTAACAGATTGAGGCTGTGAAGTAAAGACCGGAAGTGGTGCTGGGGGCGGAACAATTTCAGAAGTATGACGCTCATAACGTTTGTATTGACGTTTATGTGCATAGCGTTCGTATCTCATAATTCACCTCTATAAAAAAGGGGACATAAGATGTCCCCAAAATACTACAGCGCGGCGTTGAGTGAAGCCTTAGGAACCCTGATATTCACGAGTAATCAAGCGAGCAACTTTAAGCTGCTTACGTTCAGGGAACGCACGACGCCAGGAGTCTTCATGAGCCAGGTTGTTGGTGGTTGCAGCGTTAGACGGACCACCTTTAGCAGTTTGTGCAGCAGACCATGCGTGACCAACCGGATGCAGAATCCATTCGACACGGTTGTGAAGAACTTCTTCACCAGCGCCATTGTTAGCAGCTTCATCACGGACTACAGCGGTTGGAACTTTCGGAGAACCAGCACCCATTGCAGTAGCGCCAGGGCCAAACAACCAGCTTTCAAAAACACCAGTTGAAGGATCATGCGGCATAGAATCGTCTTCGATAATGCGCAGACCCTGATAGTATTCAAACTGAGTTTCGCCGCGGGCGTCCGGAATAAAGTCGATCAGGTTCAGCTGGCGCATACGGTTACGAACGGTAGAGTGTACCATAATCATGGTCAGACCGCGAGCAGCATCACCCATCGTTGCAGTTGCGTTGATGAAGTTAGACGCGGTAAAGTTGGTCTGGTTATTCGTAAAGGACTCGCCAGAAATATCGAAAGTCAAATCGTCGTTATGAGATTTCTTCGCATTAGCAAATACACCTTTCCAGGTTGCAATGTATGCAGCTTGCAGACGGCGAACCCACCAGGCAGAAACACGGTTACCGATAGCGGTCATCGGGTCGTTACCAATCAACGCAGAAACAAGGTCTGCGGAACCCCAGGATTTCGAACGGCTCATACGAACCTGGACTTCAGAACCAGTAGTGATGTTTGACGGTTTGGACGGAGCACCTTTATCGATAGCAATGTCTTCGTCTTCGTCTTTCAAGTCGTTATAGAACGGCTCGTTAAAGGTTAGACCCGCACCAGCAAGGTTAGCGGACAAACGCTCGTCCATTACAACCGCACCGGATTGAATCAGAGCAGAAAGCTCAGCGGTCTGCGTCTGTACATAACCAGTAAAGATTTCAGGGACGATCACGTCAGCAAGACGAGTCAGGTCGCTGTCACCGCGACCAAACGGTAAAATAATTTTGGACTTTGACATACTTGTCTCCAGGAAAAGGATTGATTTGTTTACTGTTGGTAGCCTTTCCCCGTGGAAGGCTGTTTTAGGAACCCGTGTCCCTGATGTGTTGAAACTTAGCATCAGGGACGTCGGGATGTCAACTTATTTCTTAGCAGGGCGCACAGGCTTTAACGGGTCAACCCCATTCTTCTCTGCTAAGCGTTTAGCAAGTGACTGGTTAGTTTTCCACAGATTCATCTGTTTAGAAATATTCCACCCGTCATGGCTGTATGGGTCTTCCCCGTGGTGACCGCCATTACCTGTACCGGAAGCACCGCCGCCAGCAGAACCTTCAACCCAGTGCGGACGCTTTGGAAGGATCTCGTTAAGCCAATCAGCCGGAGTTAGGTATGGCGTTACACCAGCACCATCTTTCGTAACCACATTGCCGTTATCATCGACGGTCATCTGCAATTGCGCATAAGTCACAGCATCTTCAATGGCAGATGGGCGAAGCTTAGCCCCAGCAGCCGCAGCAATAACAGCATCTTTAATCTTGGCTTTAGTCTCGCGAGTGCGATAACCTTCAATTTCTTGCTTAACGCTATCACGTTCGCTGGTAACCGCTTGCAATTGACGCTCGATTGGTGCAAGGCGTGCTTTAACCATCTTTTCGATGTCTTCCGGAGCACCTTTACCATTAGCAGCAGCTTCCAGTTGAGGAATGCGGTCAAGATCTGCCAGCACTTCTTCAACAGGACGCCCTAATGCGCTGATCTGTTGCTTAACTTGACGATGATCGTTACGCTCTTTAGCTAATGCGCTTTCCAGACGACGCACGCTTTCAGCAGGCGCTACGCCTTTCACTTTTGCAAGGACATATTTACCACCTTGCTCTGCATAAAGATTAGCGTACTCCGCCGGGATATCTTCCGCGGAACCATACTCGTATTCCAGTTCCACATCACCTTCGCCGCGTGAGCGTGGATTAATCAAAGCCAAACCAACACTAATAGCTACAGAACTCTTTTTCATTTCTTATCTCCGTTTGTCACCCGTGTGACGATTTGGGGTTGAGCCGTCCCAACCCCGCGTTGAGGTCTTTACTATAAACCAATCAATTTAGAACTTGCAACTATTCTTTATTAGAAGCGTCGTCTTCGTTACTATCCTTATTCACCTGTTGCTCAGCGTTTAAATCAGCTTTAGCGTCCTGTGGCAAAGGCCATTTCTTTAACTCTTCTTCAAGAATTGCCATTTCTTCTTCAAAGCTTAATGTGGTTAAACCTTGATCCACAAGCCAACCATGAATAGATTTAAGACTAATCGGAGCATTAAGATTACGAGCAGTAATAATCTGAACAAAGTCCTGACCATTAAACATGCTCTTGGTAAACTCAAGATTAGGCTTAACCACAACCTTCTCGGGATCCGCACCCATCCATTTAGCACACACCTTAAGCAAGTTCTCCAGACCTGCTGCACCAGTATATGCAATTCGAATCAGGCTAGCTGTACGCGCAGCAATACGCGTTTTCATAGCTTCTCCGGATTCCTGCGTGCTCTTGGTGTTGTTTACCATTTGCCCGGCTTTGATCTGAGCTTCCTGCTTATCCGCTGCTAGTGCAAGACGTTGTTCGGATAACCCGTCACCGCTTACACCTACATATTTAGCATCGCCCCCAATGGCAACATTAATAACTGCTCCAGGACCAATTCGTTGAGGGGCTTTATCGCCATTTTCCCCAGTACCACCAACAACGACTAATGTATCCTGTCCCTGCATATGTAAGCTTTGACGGTAATCAGCGTCACTGCGATACATACTTAAACAAATGTTAGCAAGCCCTAACAATGGCGGCGCTTCAGGTGCTGGAGTAATATCCGTTGTATTAACAAATTGGAAAGGTATTTCATCCAGCGTATTACCTTTATAATAAGGAGCAATCATTTGCCCCTCGTCATAATTGGTATTATCAATAAACAGATGTTGTGAGTAAATTGCTTTACCTTTAACTTCATCTGTGTCCATTGGACCTAATTGCAGGACGCGATAACGCTTTTCTTCTTTCCAGTCAAATTGATTAACACGGACCGGACCACTTTCGTCCAGCACCACCATATTTAAGTTAATGTTCCCAAGATCGTCTTTACCATCATCCCAGTTAATAATAGATAAAGCATCATAAACACTAATATATGGTCTGTTATTTACATCCTCACCTTTTGGTAAGTCCAGAAGCAAACCCAAACGACCGTTCTTCAACTGCATCTCGTTAATACGGCGCAGAAGAGCAATAATGTCTTCACCGTCCGCGGTACACAGCTCACGCATATATTCCATTTCGGGTGGAAGCTGTATTGTTGGCGGTTTCTGGTGCAGAAGACCTAAATTGTTTGTAACCGCGCTTGAATAATCGTCAGGGAAATTGGCACGCAAACGATAAGCAAGCCACCGTTGGAACCCAAGATCTTTTGGATTATTCATACCGTCAATAATCATGGAAGCTAAAGGTGGTAGATACTTAACACCTTCTTCCTTAATTTTGTCTTCACCCTCATAGCAGTCGTTGCACTTAATCCATGCTTCCTTCCACTTGTCATATAGCGGGTGAGTTGCATCAATACCCATATACCCTCCAGTTAAATACCGATAGTTTTGCCGACACCTGTATAAACAGCTTGATCCAGAACCATATAACGCACTTCATCACCCATATGGTCTTCGCATTCTGTATCAACATCATCCTGATCCACTTCATCTCGAGGTAGACTTGGAACCAGCTCAAAGAAGTAATTGCAGTTGTCGAAAATGTACATTGCTGGATTCTCGCGTGGTCCCGGCAAAGGTTTACCATTTGCGTCTTCCCGCAGTGCAGCTTTAAGAAACTCACGCATTTTCTGCCAGCCGCGTTTACGCGACCCAGCGGACTTATCACTTCGCTTCCAATGGATACCGTTATACAGTTTACCATTAAGACGGATTTTCTTCGCCATTGTTGCGGCGGTGGAGTTATTGTTCTCCAGATCCCAAATAGAGTTATCCGCAGGTCCGGGAACTACGCGGTCGTGTATACCCCAGGCCAATTCCCGCTCCAGTATACCGCTTGCAATTTCTGAGTCCAGCAGATGCAGACCTTCGTTTGTTTTACCATTAGTCCCATACCATTCATTAATGCGGAACAAGTCACCGCGCACAGTAGAGAATGTAGTACCATCTTCTCTAACAACGTCAGAACCATCGCTAATAGCCCACCAACCAACGGAGAATGGTTTTGAAGATCCCCAGTCGAAAGAACGTGTAATCTTCCAGCTTGATGGAATAGGGAAAGGACGTATTTTGTGAACAGTGCTACGCCACAGGTCGTCAAACATACCACCAGATGTGATATCCCAACTACCACCCAACCATGCAGCACGCTTGTTTGGATCGGTGATAGACATAAGCTCTGCAATGTATTTGGGGCTTAAGTTTTTATTCTCGCGGTAAGACCCAAAGATATGGCATTGCGTCGTAACCACATCTTCCTCGCGCTGGGTTCTCGGGTTAAAGACCTTCGTAGTTTTACGGAGTATTTTACCCATCGGTGCAGCGTCAATGAATCTTTTCTTAACCCAGTTATGTCCCGCGCCAAACGGGTTACTGGTAGCAAATACTTCCAGCGGGATATCTGGAAGATAAGTGATACTACCATCAGCATTGATAATTGGATTATCTTCAGGAAGAAACGAAGAACGGTTACAGGACATCATAGCTTCGAATAAACGCCCATCCGGATATTTTGTTAATTCGTTCCATCCGATAAAAGGGTATTCATGACCGTGATAAGACCAGTAATCCTTTTCTTTGCAAGCAACACGAAACAGTAACTCTTCACCAGTAGGCCAAACCCATTTATAATCAGACTTAGAGCTAAGGAATTTAGCACCGTCTTTAAATTCAGGGAACCAACGCTGTGATTTAGTTACAAGGTCATCAAGGTTTTTATATTCTCGGTCGAATATAATACCTTTCCAGAATTTACCGTACCCGACACCAACATTTTTACGGAAACGCATAAGCTGACAGTCCGTTTTTCCAGGACCGCGAGTTCCGTGGTATAAAATGATATCAGCGGGGCAGGATAAAGCGAGTGTCTGTGAACCTGGATGCGGTTTCCAGACTACTCGCGGCATGTTATCAGGTTGTCGGTTTAGCTCCATCTTCAGTCTCTTTAACTAGTCGTTGTTGAGACTCGGATGCAGTTTTTTCCCATTCGTCAATATTTGCTACAGCAGGGACTATCATTACGCCGCCTCTGTTAGTAACATCAATCTTAGCCTTCTTGGGAGCATCCAAATCATAAATTTGTGCAAGCTTGCCCAATGCAGCTACTCTAGCAGCTTGAGAAGATCCCGGCCCTGTATAATGAGCTTCACGTTTTAACGCTTCAATGATATGCTGACGTTCAAGATCAGCTTCAATGTTAGCTTGCTCAGAAGTACGTTGAACACGGGATCTTTCAATCTCCTTGAGCTTCCATCGAACATAACAGTCCGTGGCAAAGCGTTGGCCAAGCTCTTGTGCAAACATAGCATTGAACCCGCATCTCATGCAAGCGTTAGTCCAATTGTAGTCGAACATGTACTCAGCAACAACTTTGTCACGTATTGCCATTTCGTCAGCGGACAAGCTATTTGCATACTGGATATAGTTCGTCCAGTCACGATCATATTGCTCTTGACTTGCCCCGTTCATGGAAGCCCCCTTTCTTATTGCTATTTAGGCTGAATATAATTGCTTGATCCTACAAAATCAAGCGAAACATTTTCAGCTTCGTAGCGTATGATTTCCTTAACCCTTAGCTTACATTCAGTCAGAGCGGTTTCTGTATCCCGTAAACGTTGGATAATATCCCTTGTGTAAACCAAAGGATATTTATCAACTTCCCTGCATTCCACCAACAGATGCGCGGGTAGTTTTAGCTTCACTATCTGCGGATCTTGGGGAGGTTGAGTCTGTTTCGAGCAACCTGCGCAAATCATCAGGAATACGCTCATTAAGATAAGCTTTGACGTCGGCATTGCTTTTCTCCAGTGTCCGCAACTTGTCCTGAAGCAACTTGTGGTTATGTTGCTCATCTTGAATTGCGGAAGTTAATTTTTTGAAAGAGTCCGTATCCTTCTCCCTTTGTGAAGCAAGAAATACAACAGCTTCGCCAAGCTTTGCATTGTCCTTCTCCACAACGGTTAAACGTTCTTCAGCTAGGCTTAAACTGGATTTATTAAGCTCGTTCTGTGACCACAGGTAAGCAGCCACTCCGCATAAAAACACAACCGCGCCGATCATCAGGTATTCGATGAACAGACGCGGCTTAGCTTTTATAAAACCGAAGAAGTTATTTAGAATCATTTTCATGTTTGCAGTCCTCTGAGTCGAGTTTGATCCCTGTCCGCGATGCTAGAAGCGACTTTAGAGCTTTTAGCGTAGCACGTGAACCCGCCCAAGCGAATAGGCCAGCAAGGCCAAAAGCGAACCAAAGGCTGATATTAAACTCCCTGTAAATTGCATACATTATAACGCCAAAGAATGCGGCAGATAAGCCTTCAAGGCATGCAATACTTATCCGTACCTTCTTACCAGCGTCAATTGTACGCATGACGTAACCGAGAGCTCCCCCAATGAGGGAAATCAGCGCAAACCCCGCTAGAACTGCCCAATGTTCGTTCGATGAGTTGAACATGTTCCCTCCAATAAAAAGGGGCTGACGCCCCATCAGTTAAAGTACCATTGCAATAGCGCGGTTAATTACGTCGTCCGTATAAGGCATCATGCCATTTTCATGACGAATGATTGCTTTTACCAAACCTGACATTATCGTCTTGTCGAAGACATTGATTGGATCGTTAGGTTCAACACCAATTGCTTTGGCAACAGAGCGAATATACGCTTCCGTATCGTTTTCGTTAGGCGGTGCCCAGCGAGCGATAATTTCACGTACAGTATCGATATTTTTCTTACCCACATTGGGTAAGCCTTCGCGTTTGGTGTAGTTGGTCAGGACTTTAGCTAGAGCACGAATACCGTAGATCGGTTGCGTAAACTGTGCAAAAGATTTATCGGTTCGTTTATCAACAGGTACTAAACCCTGCCAATTGTCACCCCAGCGAATATTTCCTGGATTGTTGTTACGAATACCACGAGGTTGAAGCGCCATATCGAGTTCCTCCGCTTGACATGAACCCATGAAGGGTAACAGAGAAACTTGATACGGCGCAAGGAGAATTGATCTAGATAGAACAGTGCTCAAACCATTCGTTAATGTACCACTTAACAAGATCTTGTCCACCTTTGTCGACCCCGTAACTGGAGTAAAAAGTGAACTGATCTGGTTCGTGTTGCAGGATAACCATAAAGTCAGGCTGAGTGCTGTCAATAATTGCAATGGCGATTTCCTCGTTATCTGTGATAAAGATTTCGCCACCAATTACAACATGCGTCCCGTGGTCAACTACCTTGCTTCTATAAGCAGGTGGGATCAGGTGACTGAATGTAGTCATTTAAAAACCCTCAAATGATATTGTGTCAACTCCCAGGAATGCGCATGTAGTATGTTTAATAGCCAGCTCAATAGCTTCGCTTGCGCTTGCACCAGCAGCCAACGCACCAGCAGCAAACACACAACCGCTACCCTCCGAACCCCATCCATCCAGCATGGGCTCGCTCAAAGTACCATCATTATAAATAAAATGGCAAGTACCTTCCGGAGTAACAGCAAGACCGCAAGTTTGCCCATAATCATCGTCTTTGCTGTAAAGTTTAATATCAGGGAATTTAACAGGTTCAGGGCTATTAAAATAACGTAATACCTGATCAGTGAAAGCTGTAAGTCCACACAGACCCAATAAAAACCGTCCGCGGTGTCCTTGCACACTATGAACCTTCTTATATGCAGTTACAGCTTCCCCGCGCATAACTCCACGGTCAGCAGCAAGAGTCTTTCCATCAAATGCAATTGTGGTCATTTAACTTTCCTTTGGTCTTGGATAATAGCAATACACAAAACAAATAAAATAAGACAGATGCACAATCCTGTACTAGCAAAGATTCGGATAACCGTAGAATGTTGCTCGATCACAGTATAGGTATAAAGTCCCGCGAACATTAACGTCGCAAATAAAAACAATCCGGCGTATAGTTTGGTCATTGTGTACCCCTCTTATTCGATGGGTACACAATACAATGAAGGGTTACGTGATAGCAAGAATTTAACGAGGTAGGATGATCTCAATATCTTTAACCCAAGTATGAATGATAAAGGCTCCAGGTTCTTCCGGATCTTGATCCGGACCAACATAGAACTTTTTACCTTCCCATCCTTTGATTGGGTCATGCACAATAAACTTGTGATCGGTCATGTCAATGACAATCTGGTGCAATGCTCCAGGAATATTAAGACTTGCAACAGTACAAAGGAACAAACCTCCCATATGCAAAGTCTCACGACCACCGCCTGTAGAACTGATATGATCAACATTATTTTGCACTAAATACTCGGAAATTGTTATATCCCAGTTGTTATAATAACGACTGTGAAATTCTTCAATAACCTTCTCGACAGGTTTATTAAGAATCATTGCCAAACATGCAGAAACGCATGTATTCAAAGTTGGCTGTTTAACGTGCTTTATCATACAAGAGGTTCTCCGGTGTAATTGGACCAGCAACGACGAGCACGGGCCCATGCACCTAATAAACCTTTAGGCGTGCTCTTACCCATAGCGTACTTAACACTAATTTCGTCAAACACTTGAGCAGTTCGACGCATAGCGTGATCTTCTGGTAAACCGTCCCGATCCGCACGTTCTATCATTTGTTTAGCTAATGGTGTTTCCATCTTAGGCCTCGTATATTACTTCTGGCATGTTATTGTAAGGACGCAACAGCAAGCGCGCTACCAGCGCCGTACGCTCGCTTAACCCTTCCGGATGTACCAGACCCACAAACTGGTAATGACAACCGCGCAGGTGGTGTAAGCTCTTAGCGCAATGACACGCTTCCAAACGTAGTGTTTCGCCCGACTGCCATTTAACCACAATGGTAGAACTTGCGGTCATGTTAATTTCTACGTCGCCAATGTCAATTTGAAGATATAACAAATCTTCCAGGATATTGCGGACGTAAACGAGGATCTGCGATGTGGGCATTACAATAAGACCGTTCCACTCCTTCCCTCGACCCAGTCCACAGAAACGCGCAAATCTGCAAATCAACTGACTTTCTGTAACCTGTTTTACTTCAAATGATTTCTTTAACTGGCACTCTTTGGACTCGTCCATTGCGTCAACAATAGTTTTAACATCAGCCATTATCTTACTCCACTAAAGTATAAGGAATACCGGATGCTTTAATCCGTCTGTACATGTCCATAGTACCAGCTCCGCCCGGAAACACAATAGCGTGATCTGGTTTAGGATCAGTATCCAGCATTAATTGATTACGATAAGCTCCCGCGTGCGCATTATAGGGCCCTCTGGAATTATAGCGTATCTTGGTATTCGGTAAGGAAAGATTGTCCCACGGTGCAGGAAATGCTTCGGTCTTAATACCGTTCCGCTCCGCCCAATGTGCGCAAATTCGGTCAACACCGTCAGCGTCACCGTGGCGTAGAGTTGTTATCCTTTGTTGCGTATGTAACTTATCCAGTTGGGCATAAATATATTCCACATGCTTAAAATCACGCCCTCCGGTGACAACTAATAGCATTATTTCTTCTCCAAAGGTTTCAGCATTTCTTCAATAAATTCTTTCCAGTGTTGCATATGTTGTTCAATCACCGATAATCTCCTTAAAACGGTTATATAGGTCACGATAGAACAAAGGACCGTTAGCGTTACGACGCAGGAAGTCCTTTGCTACAGCTTCCAACTGTTTATATCGATCACGCAAGTCGACAAGCTCAGTTTCAGCATTTTCAGCACGTTCTTCCTGCGCACGCCATTCAGCTTCAAGCTGGTCAATGCGCATATCCCGATAGCCCAGCTCAGCAGCAATATCCCCTTTGCTATGCAAACCTTCGGACGTCATTGCCATAACATGACGGGAGTAATAACCTCCTTCTTTATCCAGTTCCCAAGCATCACGTTGGCGGTATAAACAGTCACATTCAACCATAATTGGTTCGCCCCATGGCTGGACGCCACCGCTATCAACCATTCCTGAACCGTTACATTTTTGACAAGACATTATCATCTCCACCTGTTATGGTCATCACATTTATATTCATACTCAGTAATAACCTGAGGATACATCGACATGACATTACCTTTAGAATCGTAAATATATTGCCAAATAATATCATCCCGACTATTACCAGTACGCTGACAATTTTGCCGCTCCATTTCTTTGGACTCTACAATCGCAAACACAATAAAAGCGGCCAATATAACACCTAATATCATGCTAATTTTCATGGCTGACACTTAAAGTGGTTAATCTCCTTCAGCGTATCGCGCCAGTCTACACCTTCAAGCGCAAACTCGCCGCAGTAGCGAACATGATGTCCATAGATTCCCATCATCCATTGCTTACCGGATTCATAGAAAGAAGGTTTTGCGTCATAGCAATGGACTTTACCGTCTGCGTCTACAGCAATAAAATTAGTCCAAGGTTCAACGGGCACAGCAAAACCATAATAATCGGTATACAGTTTAGTTTTCTCGTCAACGGAAGGGATTGCGTGTCCCGTCTCGTCCATACCTAAATATAACATGATAACCTCCAGATAATTAAGGGCTCCGTAGAGCCCATAGTATTACTTATCGTTTAGAAGGTCAATGACATGAAGAAGCTTCTCACGAACTTCATCCAGCGTCGGACCAGACTTCTGAGACATTATTGCCGCGTGGGCTTCGGACCCTTTTTCCTGCAACCAGTAGAAAGCTTCTTTGAAATCGCTAACAGCACCTTCGTAACCTAAGCGTTTAGCAACATGTGCCACAGAATACAAAAGGCAATCCGCAGCATTAAGCCCTTCTGCCGCCTCTTTGATAGCTGCGTTCAGAACAGGATCTGTAACACCTGCTACTTTCGCAGCTTCCAGTAATGCTAAACGCTTCTCTTCCAGCGGTGAATTACTTGTAGTGCTAAGCATTACACTTCCTCCAGGAAATTAGGACTTACAAGCCCGGTATAACTTACTTCATAATCGTCATCTTCGTCATCTTCAAGGTCAACATAGCCATCTTTACCGAAGGTGACAATAACCGCATGTGGCCAATCCCCGCCAGGCGCAGTAGTGTATAAATTTGTGACAACCTTATTAACTGTGACGATTGCCCCTTGCGGTAAGACATTAAAACAAGCTGCACCGTCCGGAGTATAGCCTACAGCACCGATGTCAGTTAGCAAATAGTACTCTTTACCTTCAACAATTTCTTCTATAAGCATTTAAGCCTCCGAACTCACATTAACTAAAGAATCTACCCAACGACCTTCTTCGAAAGGGAACTTGCAGATATATTCTGATTTACCCGTCTCCTCATACCATTTGTCGTAATCGTCACATTCATCAATATAAGGCTCGTTTTGATAAGCATAGAGCTCTTCGCATTTGTCAACCGCAAGCCAATTAGCCCACGCTGGTACTACAACCTGAGTTCCAAAATATTCGACTGTCTTTTGTCCATCCTCTACACGCATTCTTCCTGCTCCTCTACATATTTAGTGACACATTTTTGAAAATTAAGAACGATATTTTTCTCTTTTACACTGTGAAATTTAACACGTTCCGGGCAGATAATCCAGCCTTCAAAACGTTGAGTAGCGTCATTCCATGCTGCGCGACCATAATAGCCGCGATATGGACCTAATCGCATTGCATTTACCTCTGTAACCACATTACTGGAGGTGCTGGGAGTACCGCTTGCACTGGTGTCGCACATAAATACCTCCGAAAATGCTCTGGAACTGATGAAATTAACTAGAAATTGGTCGCATCCGCTTAAAGATGGTAGCTATGGAGAAGCTACAAGACGAATTATACGTTGACGACTCAGAATTTACTACCAAAATCCATATATTTAGAAGAAATGAGCTGTATATATTCAAAAAGAAGGTAGATGGGGTCATGTATGTAGTCAAACAGGTAAGGTGACAGGTGAGATTTAGACAAGGACTTACTATCAGTGTGGATAAGACACCCTCGGGTGATTATTAGTACCCTGATGATCCTAGGTGGGGGTCTATGAGGCGGCTCATTGGACCGGTCTGTGACTGTAAGAATTGTTATTCTTCCAAACGAATCCATTTCATTCGTGATTATATTGATGCACATTGTGAGCTGGCCATATACATGGCGTGCATATAGCAGAGCAAGCTGTACGCGTTAATGTACAGCTTGTGAGTATTGAAATTAGCGCCGCTTTGCTGGGTACAGCGTGCTTATTGTGTGTTGGTAATGCATTACCATTACCTTTGAGCTTTAGCTCGCTGTGGTGCTGCTGTGTGCGTTATCTTGTGCTATTAGCTGTGCATAGAACTCGCGCCCAGTCTGCATAGCTTGGGCCCATGTGGTTTCCTCGTACTCCATGCGCATAACCTGCAATAATAACGCGTGCTGTGCGCGTGTAAGCGTGTATTTGCGTACCATGATACCTACCCCTTATCCAGTCAGTAAACTTACTATTGGGCGCATTTAGCGCCCAAGGTGTAAATTAGCTGTATTAATAGTCGGCTAATAAACCAGCGTTATTGGCAATTTGCCATGCCTGTGCTTTTAGTGGCAAGCCGTTAAGGTCAGCAGGCTCAGTATAAGCCAACTCCTCGCCAATGCCACTGTCGGCTAGCATGTCGGCAAACTGGGCTTGTGTTACACCACCTGCGGCAACCTGCCCAATGTAACGCGCAATTACCTCGGCGTTATTGGCCCACTCGGCGGCAGCGCCCGGGCTGTTTTGGGTAAACCCTGTTTTGCAATTTACCTCGCTGGCAGCTAACTCGGCCTGCTCGGTAAGGCCCCAAGTTAATACTTGTAACATTTGTTGCATAGTTAAGTCGGCCATTTTGTGTACCCCTTTAAGTTAAGTTTTAGTGTAGTGCCTTGCTATGTGTATATAGTAATACCAGACCTAAAACTTGCCAAGTGTTTTTTGCACTTTTTATAAAAATATTTTGGCACCTTTTATACCTGCGTGTGCGTGTGCGTGCCCGCGCGTATAGTGCAATTCATGTGATGTTAGTTAGGCCGTTAATGCTAAATATGCAGGGCAAGCATAATTTTCGCTAGATACAAAACAATTCTAAAATAGCACTTTGGCCTATTCAATATCACGATGCAAGGCTATTATTACTTCAACAAAGCAATACTGCTTAACCACATTGGGAGGTACATCATGGAATTCAAATTAGTGGAACTTGCGTCCGGTAAAATCGCTGGTTATGTATCTGCTCCAAGCTGGGAAGAGGCTGAAATCTTCTTAATGGGTCAGTTCGACATGTACATTAGCGAAATTTACAAAGAATACGATTTAGTCCAAATTAAGTGATTTATATCTTGCCTAGTTGATCAGACTGGGCAATAATAAGTCAACTTAAACAAAACGAGGATTTACATCATGGCTCAGACTATCGTCACTAAATTCCTGGCTCCTACCAATGCTCGCGGTCCGCGTGTTGTTGCCAAATGCTGGAACGGTAAAGTTACAGTTAACTGGGATTACAGCTTGGAAAGTGAAAACCATCGCGCGGCAGCGGAAGCGCTGATTGCTAACCTTAATGAGCGCACTGGTTGCGAATGGAAAATTGTTGCATCCGGCAACATGCCTGACGGTTCAGGTTACGCGTTCATCGTCCAGTAAGTTTTCTTATACACTGCTCATCATTACGGTGGGCAGTAATAAGCAAACTAATATTAACGAAAGGAGCTATATCATGTCTAAAGTAACTCACCGCGAACAGGATAAAATGCGCTACACCATGAAGACCAATGCACGCCGCGCCCTTAAGACCCGCTGGGGCCAGGTTGCACGCGACGCGCACGAACAGCTAATCCATCAGGACGATATCGGTTTTTACATCATCGAGAAGGAAGTGCTTCAGGTACTGCGCGACCACGAAAAGGCGCAACAGCCGGAGCAGAAAGTCCCGGCACCGACCGCCGCACCTGCCACAAGCGTCTCGGTACTGCACCCGATGGTAAATCCGGAAATTGTCAAAAGCTGCCTCGAAGCTTTGGAGCAGGAGGAAGAAAAAGATATGAAACACGCAAAAGCTGCCACGCAGATTTCTGAAATCAAAATTGAAGAGCCAAAAGCTGCCGCGCCAAAACAGGATGCAAAAGCTGCTCGCTGCGATTTCAAAAATGGCGCTCGCAAGCCGCTGAAAGGAAAAACCGCCGACGTGTGGGCAATGGGCGACAAACTTCTGGCAGAACTGGGCCGCACTCCGGAGCTGAAAGAAATGAAAGCAGCAATGCCGTCTTACAACGGAACAACAGTCGCCATTCAGTTCTACGCTTGGCGCAAGTACAACGGATTGGACGCATAATCTATAACCACATCAACCAACGGGCTTCTGCGGGAGCCCAGGAGTAAACATGAAGAAATTTATCCGCTCTTACACAGATATCAGAGGGCTTCGCAAAGGAACGGTTTATGAAGTCGCCTGCTTCGGAAATAAATTATTAACTCCTTATTACAATAAAGACGAAAAGCCGGTTCCAATGACCAGCATGTGCTTCACCCGCCTTATGCAGGACAAGTTCCTCGTAGAAGTACAACCGATGCGCAAAGAAGGCACATCCGAAATCTGGTTTGTACACCGCCAGGAACCGGATAGTATTTGGTCCGAATGGGTAAGCGAAAAATTGTCGGGTATCATGTCCGACGACACATTATCCCACTTCACACCTGTACAGCTCTAAACTTCACCGGGCCAGCCCTCCTACTGGTCCGGGCAACCGCGTAATAAAGTCCTCCTCCAATATCCCGCGATTAAGCGCATTATAGCTTGATATACCTTCCGATCACAATAGTTCAATAAATTTCCCTCAAAAGCACTTGACTTCTCGTTTTTGATTAGCATCCCTTCAGGTTTATGAAAATTTATAGAGTTTATATAATGACTATAAACTCATCAAATAATACCAACAGGTACTATATACAGTAATAATAAATCCTTATTTTATATATATTTATAGTTATTATTATTATTAGTTTAATTACATTTATTTTAGTTAGTTGACTGAAAGTTTATAAGTTTATAGGGGGGTATACCCCCCCTAATTTCAGGCAATTAATAGTATAGTAGTGATAGTGCCATTTACACGTTTTCACTACTACTACTAATTATTTGTTTGAAAACGGGGTAATAAGGGGGAAACCATAAACTTATAAACTTTGCTCTGTGTAAAAATAAAAAATTAGTGATTAGTGGATAGTGGTTTTATAGTGGCAAACTTTACAAAGCCAGTAACGGCGTACTATACGCAAATTTTTCACTATGTATGCCACTAAACACTATACCACAACTTCTCTTGCAAATAGCCAATACCTGTTTTATAGTGCTATTACTGGTTCACTAGGAGGACTTATGAGCGAAGAAACTATTACGTCTAAAACTGTGGTTAAGGATTTGTGCTATGTTGCGTGGGTCGCACAAGCTTGCTCCCAGTTGCGCGGGGCGCCCACTAAAGCCCAGGCGCTTGCTATGGTGGAAGACTACTTCAACGAGGATGTGGAGCAGCCTGTTAAAAAAGCGGCAAGACCAAAAGCGGGAAAGCTGGATGCAGAGCGTGCGGCTTTCCTTACATGGGTTAGCGAGCAGTTGGGGCGCGAGCTTAATGCCAAAGAGCTTCGCAGTTATACGGGCAAATTCAATTACCACATGGGCAAGGGTAACGATCCATATGAAGAGGCTTTTAAAGTAAAAGAAGATAAAGGCAAGATTGGGCGCAAGGAAAACGTCGAGCTTAAGGCTTGGATGCAGCGCCAGGCTTTGCTCAAAGGGGATGCTCTAACGGATAAAGAGATAGACAGTTTAACTCACCGCTGGTACAGGATGCGCCGGAACAACGATATCCGGGACTGGGACAATCGCGGTCGCTGGCCTACCTGCTCCCTGCACCAATACGAAACCGCTACTGCTATCCGTGTGAAGCTTGGGAGCGATTGGGTAGATCTTGCAATATACAGGGATGCTGAGAAGGCTAAAAATGTTCTTCCTAATATCGATAATTGGCTCATTACTTTAAGACAGGGAAGGGAGCCGCGGGACGTTATGTTAGAAGTTGGTAACCATATTATCACAACTCCGCAATAATGCAAAATTAGTTGCAAATGGCCCTAATACTATGTATTGTGTGGACGGTTGCAACGGAGGAAATTATGGATCACGAATCAGAATTTGATTTGAACTATATAACGGCGGCGGAAATTGAAGACCGTTATGGCATATCAAAATTTAAGATGTCGCGCATACGTGACAGCATCCCGGGCGCTATCAGAATTGCTAACCAGTACATCTATAAACGTTCCTTAGCAGTTCCCGCTCTGGAAAAGATGCAAGGCGATAAGCGTCGGAGGAACTAATGATACTTAGTGAAGTTGGACAAAATAAGCTTCGGGAGAAAGGCTGGTTTATTGGGCATTACATGCATTACCGCACAGCTTATATTATGATTGCCGGGACTATTGTTTACCTCGGACATTATGAAAGCTATCTGGATGCAGAGAAAGTTATTACCCAAACTAAGCAACACCTGTTAGATGTTATCGGTTGTGCAACGGTTAGTTCTCTGTAAAAGGATAAATCATGGAACTGTTTCCCTCTGAAATTAAAGCTTTCCCACAATGGGCGGTAGCTGATGCGGACAAAAAGCCGCTTGTGTGGGACAACGATATTGGACGTTTAATGGCTGCGGATGTTACTGATCCGGATATGCTTATGACGTTCGAAGCTGCCCAAGGTTGCGCCGCACATTTCAATAAACCTTATATTGGCTTTGTGCTTACTGCGCAAGACCCGTTCACCTGCATCGACCTGGATGTGAAGAACGCAACTAACGAACCGGATCCCAAGAAGCACACCACACCGGAGCAATTGCGCCGATTCGAACAGATCATGACTGCGTTCGATACTTACACCGAAGTAAGTCGCTCAGGCTTGGGTGTTCACCTGTGGTTAAGAGGTAACATCGGTAAAGGTCGTCGACGTGATGGTGTCGAGGTTTATAGTCAGGAGCGTTTTATCATTTGCACGGGCAATCCTGTTTATAATAAACCAGTTGCGGAACGTGATCATTATCTTACTATGCTTGTGAATGAAATTGATCTGCAACGCAAGACATATGAAATCGAACTGGTAGAAAAAGATCCGGTAGAAGACGACGCAACTATTCACCAGCGAGCACTTGAAGCAGACAACGGTGACAAGTATGCACGGTTATTCAACGGTGAATGGGTTGAAATGGGATTCCCTTCCCAGTCTGAAGCAGATCTTGCTCTTATTTCTATGTATGCATTTTACACGGAAAGTAATGAGCAATGTCGTCGTTTATTCCGTTACAGTGCACTGGGTAAACGTGAGAAGGCTAACAAGAACAACGTTCATATTGACCGTTGTTTGCGCATGTGTCGCGGTCGCATGGAGCGTGAGCGCATTGCTCAGGAGAACGTAGCGGCGCTCGCGCGGGATTACGCTGCCCGTATGCAAGCCGCACACAGTGCAATGCAGCAGGTAACGGAAATGCCTGTGACTGTTGAAACGACACAGGGGCAGACAGTAGTTGCAGAAAGTACATCTATTGATGCAACCGCTATTGACTGGCCGCCGGGACTTGCTGGGGAGCTTGCTAAATATATATACAAAGCATCCGTTCGTCCGGTAAAAGAAATTTCTATTGTAACCGCGCTGGGCTTTATGGCTGGAGTGTGCGGAAAAGTATGGCAGATTCCACAATCCGGTCTTAATGGATATTTTGTCCTGATTGCCCGTTCTGGTGTTGGTAAAGAAACGTTGAACAGCGGGTTATCTAATATAGTTAGCCAGCTTCAGGAACCATTTCCGCAGATTCATAGCTTTGTATCTTTTGACCGATGCGCTTCAGGCTCTGCTCTGCGTAAATCTTTTGCGGACAAACAATCTTTTATCAACTTGAATGGTGAGTTTGGTAAGATTATCAAAGCAATGGCAACGGCACCAGCAGGCTCACCGATGCAAAGTTTCAAGAACGACCTTACCGATGTTTATCAGAAGTCCGGTCAGATGTCTATTGTTGGTGGTATGTCTTATTCTGATAAGGCTAATAATACTGAAGCTCAACAAGGTGTAGCATATAGCATCATGGGCGAAACGACACCGGACACGTTCTTTGAAGCTCTAACTCGTGAAATGATGGAGGATGGATTCTTATCCCGTTTTCATGTTGTAAGGTATGAAGGTGATCGACCACCTTTGAACAAGAACCAACAGACCACAATGGATCAGCATTTGAGGGACATGGTGTGCCATCTCGTTAACCACACCTTAGTCACAATGGCGAAGCATCAAAGTATTGAAGTACAGTTCAGCCCGGATGCGGAAGCATTATGTGACCAGTTTAACGATGAATGTGACCGCAACATTAACGCAACCAAAGACGAAGCAATCCGTCAGCCGTGGAACCGTGCACACCTGAAGGTCTTGCGTTTATCCGCGCTGTTAGCTGTGGGAGAGAACTGGATCAATCCTGTGGTACAAACCTATCATGTACAATGGGCTTTGGATTTTGTGCGCCACGGGCAGGATATTATCATGAAGGAATGGCATAGTGGCGGCATCGGTACTAATGATGAAGCTCGTATCCGCACCATGTGCCAAGTCTGCGTGAATTATCTAACCAAGGATTGGGTGAAAGTTAAACGGATGGACTTGCGCAAAGAAGGCATTATTACTCGGGGAGATATTACTACACGTCTAGCAAGTAAGTCCGCATTTAAAAACTATCACCACGGATTGTCCGCAGCAATCGAGTCTACCATCAAAGAGATGGTTGCAATGGGGGCACTTGTTCCGGTAACAAGGGAAGAAACCATTAAGCTGGGCTTTACTGGGGCTGCTTGGCGTATTACTCAGGACGTTGAAGGGATTATGGCAAACTTAGGAGAAGAGGAATAAATAAGGGCCGTTTGGCCCTTTATTGTTATCTAAGGTAATAATCGTCGACTTCATACCTTGCCATAATTTCAGATACTTCCGCTGCATTTTCCGCTTCTTTGTAAGCTTGCTCGGCAGTTTGATAAGTACCATAATAAGTCCAGCTTTCACCCATTGGACGGATATAAGCTTCAAATTTACCAGTACGCGGATGACGGGTAATTTTAAAATCCGCGCCCATAGTGCTATACATTTTATTCAACATGACCATTTTGTAACCCTCCGCTCTGTTTATGCTTTAATAGTACATGCAGACCGATCAGAGGTAAAGGCAATTCGTGCTATTTTGTAGATGTATTTCAAGTCTAAAGTTGTTGCATACATTACAAGTCCTGCTATACTTACAGCATAAAGTTAACGGAGGGAACAATGTTCGAGATTTTAAAATTATTCGCTGGTGCTATTTTCGTAGCTGGTTATTTCTGGTTCATGTACATTCTATGAGGTGTAAAAATGAAAATTAAATTAGAAGTTATTGTAGGACAAGCTCCACTCGATCAATTTGGTTACATGGACAAGGATGTGATTATTATTGGCTTAGACGGTTCTTTACAT
>ERZ1031095.55-NODE-55-length-31727-cov-6.692252_pt1 | contig 31727 bp, 32 predicted proteins | sample MGYA00517108_ERZ1031095 | MGnify/ENA primary metagenome ERZ1031095 (study PRJEB33719, sample SAMN04261275) | wastewater metagenome | biome: rural village; feature: human; material: feces | host: Homo sapiens | place: El Salvador | collected 2013-01-07 ... | reverse complement strand
GCCGGAAACCCTAACGCATATAATCGTGAGCCGTTTAGTACTTCTGAAATTGCTAAATTATGGACTTGTAAAGATGCTAACGAATATTACATGGTTATGTTAATGCTTATATATACAGGTGTCAGAGTATCGGAGCTATTGGATTTAAAGAAAGAAAATATAAATCTAAAAGAACGTTGGTTTGATGTAACGGAATCTAAAACGCAAGCCGGTATTAGAAAAGTACCGATTAGTAAAAAAGTCTTGCCGTTCTTTGAATATTGGTATAACAAGAATGATTGCGAATACTTATTAAGTACACCTGACGGTAAACACTTTGAATATCGTAACTATTATGATAGTTATTGGAAACCACTATTATTACCGCTTAATATGAAGCATAGACCGCACGACTGCCGACATACATGCGTCTCACTTTTAACGGCTGTAAATGTCGATGAGCGGACAATAAAGCGCATTGTAGGGCATAAAGGGCAAGGAGTAACACAGCAAGTTTATACACATTTTGAAATAGAAACATTACTTGAAGCAATCGACAAAATTTGAAAGGAGCGTGATGCAATATGATTGATTCAAAAAATGCTCTATGATAATAAATACCATAGAGCACAACCCAAAATAACATAACCACGACGAAACATTATAAGGGATTATTTTATTATATCATATCCCTTGAATTAAGTAAAAGGAGATTTAACCATGAAAGCAACTAAGAATATGAACATAGCAGAAATTAAGGCGGCACTGGATAAGTACACAGCAAAGCACCCTATAACAGATAAATTTGATTTACAGGGCTTGCAATTATGCGAGTATGCCGAAAATATAAGAGCAGCAGTACAGACAGGAAACGATGAAGCAGTAAACCAAATAATAGCAGATATATACAACTATGGCTTTATGAATGGAGCAAAGCAGACCGAAAAGCAGACCACAGACAAATATAACAAGGTATTCGACAGGAGCACCGAACAGCACCACAAAGACCTTGCGGAGCTTGTTTATAATTTGCCTTTTGGAATAGGTTCAGATTACTTTTATACATTTATGGTACTAATGCTTGATAGTAAATATGAGGGCGTGGCGGATATGCTACCAGCTAAACAAAGAAAAGCATTTTGTGAAACTGTAAAGCAGAGCAAGCAACGCAAAGAAAGCGAGTTAAATAATAAAACTGCTTAATGCCACATATAAAAAACCGTTACATAAAAACCGTATAGTTAACTAGAGGTATGTTTCCAAAAAGAATATACCTCTTTTATTTTTGCGTAAACTTAATATAACATATTGTCTGTATATATGCTTTAAGTTTTGGTTTTCCTGTACTATATTGGATTATTGCCCCTAAATCCTCTACAGTTGCCCCACAAGAAAGCCTTTTATTAGATTGTACGCATAATATCAGCATTTTCAAAATTTGTCAAGCAAATTTGTGTGCTACTGAAAAAAATCGACCGCTTTTCACGACTTTTTATAAAAACGTAGATATAAAGAAATCCCCGAAAACTCAACGTTTCCGGGGAAATTGCTCTTTTCTGATATTCGTTTGAACTATCTCTTACTAAACTGTGGTGCACGACGAGCTGCTTTGAGACCATATTTCTTACGCTCTTTCATACGTGGATCTCTTGTTAAGAATCCAGCAGCCTTAAGTGTTGGTCTGTACTCTGCATCTACCTGAAGTAATGCACGAGCGATACCATGACGGATTGCTCCAGCCTGTCCTGTGTATCCACCACCCTTAACGTTTACTAAAACGTCGAACTTGTCAACTGTCTCAGTTGCAACTAATGGCTGACGAACAACTACCTTTAATGTCTCAAGACCAAGGTACTCGTCAATATCTCTTTTATTGATAGTAATCTTTCCTGTTCCTGGTACTAAATATACTCTAGCAACAGATGATTTTCTTCTTCCTGTTCCGTAAAACTTTGTAGTAGCCAATTTACTTTACCTCCCTATTAAAACTCTAAAGTCTCAGGTTTCTGAGCTGCATGCTTGTGATCTGGTCCAGCATATACGAATAACTTTGTATACATCTGACGTCCAAGAGGTCCCTTTGGAAGCATTCCCTTAACAGCGAACTCGATAACGCGCTCTGGGTGCTTTGCTAACATCTCCTTAAGAGTTGTCTCTTTCATACCACCAACGTAGTCTGAATGATGGTAGTAAACCTTCTGATCTAATTTCTTTCCTGTTACTTTAACCTTCTCAGCGTTAACTACGATAACGTAATCACCTGTATCAATATGAGGTGTAAATGTTGGTTTGTTCTTTCCTCTTAATACGCTTGCAACTTCTGATGCTAAACGTCCTAATGTCTTACCTTCAGCGTCTACTACATACCATTTTCTCTCGATTGTAGCAGGACTAGCCATAAATGTCTTCATGGGATTTCCTCCTTAAACTTAAATTCAAATACTGTTACTTAAGATGTGCTTTACAGAATCTCGTATGTCCGGACGCTATTCCTGCACTTCTTATCTATACTAAATGGATACCGGGGCTTTTGGTCTCCATTTACCTACTTCCGCAGACTTACACATTATATTATCTCAGGAGCCAGCTGTCAAGAGTTTTTTACTCATATTCCAGCCCAATCATTGTAAGTCCATTTGCCGGAGCTGTTGGTCCGGCGGCTGCCCTGTCACAGGCCTCTATTATTTCCTGCATGGCTTCTGCAGGCATATCGCTTCCACCTATCTTAATCAGAGTGCCTGCGATTATTCTCACCATATTATATAGGAAGCCTCCACCAGTAACCCTGATAGTGATTATATCGCTGTCTGCTTCCCTTGTCACCTGACAGCTATACACAGTCCTCACTGTTGTCTCTGCCTGGGAGCCTGACGAGCAGAAGCTTGCAAAGTCATGCTCCCCAACTATGTACTGGGCTGCCGCATTCATCTTGTCCACATCCAGCGGATAGTGATAGAAATATGTGTCCAGCCTTCTGGTTGGGTTTCTGAATTTTTTATTTAATATTCTGTATTCATAGGTCTTTCTGCTCTTTGAAAACCTAGGATGAAAATCAGGGCTTACCTCGCAGGATTCCTGAACTACTATATCCTCCGGCAGGCTCTGGTTTAAAGCATAGCTGATTTTCTCTGCCGGCATTCTGGTATCTGTGTCAAATATACACACATTCCCCAGCGAGTGGACACCTGAGTCTGTACGGCTTGCGCCTGTGACTGTTATATCTTCCTTTAGCAGTCTGGATAATTCTCTGTTCAGAACTTCTTCTATTGTCAGTCCGTTAGGCTGGACTTGCCAGCCGCAGTAATTTGTGCCATCGTAGGCAACTATCATTTTAACTCTTTTCACCTGTTGCCACCTTTTACACATGTTTGTTCTATCAAACAGCCTGGCTCACTTGCATTCCTTATACCTGACATATCTCACTCCTATGCAAGGAATGGCACGAAGACTCTAAGCAATACAATCGCCACCAAAAATCCAAGCACAAGCAGATATGCCACCCTGTCACCGGAATTATACTTAAGCGGCTTCATCTTGGTTCTGCCCTCTCCGCCATTGTAGCATCTGGCTTCCATAGCCATTGCCAAATCGTCCGCTCTTCTGAAGGCAGAAACAAACAAAGGTACAAGAATTGGAACCATTGCCTTTGCTTTCTTTATGATATTTCCATTTTCAAAATCAGCACCTCTTGCCATCTGTGCTTTCATTATCTTGTCTGTTTCCTCTATCAATATAGGAATAAATCTGAGGGCAATAGACATCATCATTGCTATTGCATGCACCGGCACATTTATCTTGTTAAGCGGTGACAAGGACTTTTCCAGTCCATCTGTCAACTGGTTTGGTGTGGTGGTCAGTGTCATAAGTGATGTTCCGATTATCAGATAAATGAGTCGAATCATCATCATCACTGCAGTCTTGATTCCTGTGTCTGATATCTGGAAAACTCCCCATTTAAAAAATGTCACATCTCCCGGTGTCAGAAAGAGGTTAAACATGGCTGTGATTATCAGAAGCACCACAATCGCCTTAAGTCCCTTTACTATAAACTTAAACGGAACCTTTGACAGCTTTATCGCTGCAATCAGAAAGCCTGTTATCAGCAAAAAACCTGCCAGCCCCTTGTATACAAAAAGGGCTATTATATATATCAGTGTCGAAAATAATTTTACTCTTGGGTCCAGTTTATGCACGATTGAATCCGCAGGATAATACTGGCCTATGGTAATATCTCTTATCATAATTTCATCCTTTATATCTTACTTTAAAACACAATTTTCTCTGGGATGGCAGCCTGTCTATCAACATTATTTTTCCCCGATATCATCTACAAATAGATGATACCTGCCGCAAATCTCATACAGCCTAATTAGCTGTATGTCTACGCATCAATGCATCAAGTATGGTCTGCTTCGCCTCATCAATTGTAGTTGCATCTAAATCCACATCAAGCCCTTTTTCCTTAAGCTCATGCATTATATAAGTCACCTGCGGAGCTGCAAGTCCAACTGCTTCAAGCTCCTTATAATGACGGAAGACTTCCTTTGGTGCGCCTTCAAGCATCAGTTCGCCATCGTTCATTACAAAAAGCCTGTCCACATACTTGGCTACATCCTCCATGCTGTGAGATACCAGAATGATTGTGATGCCCAAATCTCTTCTCATCCGGGCTAAGAGCTCAAGTATCTCATCCCTGCCCGCAGGGTCAAGTCCCGCTGTCGGTTCATCCAGTATGAGTACATCCGGATGCATTGCAAGCACTCCGGCTATGGCAACTCGTCTTTTCTGTCCTCCTGACAAATCAAATGGTGGCTGATAAAATAATTCCTCCGGGAAATGCACATTTCGCAAAGCCTCAAAGGCTCTCAGCTCCACTTCCTTTTTATCCAGACCCTGATTCTTCGGTCCAAAGCACACATCCTCAAAGTTAGTTGTCTCAAACAACTGGTGCTCCGGGTACTGGAATACCATGCCTACATGATTTCTCAAATCCTTCAAGTTGTAGTCCTCATCATATATATCCTGACCATTGTAGTATATATGTCCTGAGGTTGCCTTCAACAGTCCGTTCAGGTGCTGGATTAATGTAGACTTTCCAGAGCCTGTATGCCCGATAATTCCGATGAACTCTCCGTCATTTATTTCCAAACTTACATTTTTTAATGCCTGCACCTTGTATGCAGAATCCTCGCTATAGCAATAGCTTACCTTATCTACGATTATTGACATATTATTTCACTTTCATAATTGCGTCTACCAGTTCTTCTCTTGTGAGTATGCCAGCCGGTATGTCCACGCCGCTTTTCCTCAGTTCATCCGCAAGCAGTGTCGCCTGTGGCACATCCAGACGGTGCTCTTTCAGCTCCTCCACTCTTGAGAAAATCTCTCTCGGTGTACCATCCATGATGATTTGTCCCTTTTCCATGACATAGACATAATCAGCGTCTACCACCTCTTCCATGTAGTGGGTGATAAGTAGAATTGTGACGCCTTTTTTCTTATTCAGCTCATGGGCTGTGGCGATAACCTCTTTACGTCCATTCGGGTCAAGCATGGCTGTAGGCTCATCAAACACTATGCACTTTGGCTCCATGGCAACCACCCCTGCGATTGCGACTCTCTGCTTCTGTCCGCCGGAGAGCTTATTAGGCGAATGAGCCCTGTATTTGGTCATGCCAACTGTTGCAAGGGCATGGTCTACCCTCTGCCATATCTCGTCTGTGGGAACCCCGATATTTTCCGGTCCAAATCCCACATCCTCCTCCACAACACTGGCTATAATCTGGTTGTCAGGATTCTGGAACACCATTCCTGCGCTTCTTCGTACAGGAATGACATTTTCCTCCTCCGATACGTCCATTCCGTCAACCCAGATTGTACCCTCACTTGCTGATAAAAGAGCATTGATATGCTTTGCAAGTGTGGATTTTCCAGAGCCATTGTGTCCTAAGATGGCTATAAACTGTCCCTCTTTCACGTCCAAATCCACATGGTCAAGGGCTGTGGTGATTGACTCCACATTGCCCTCCTCGTCCCTGCGGAAAAACTCATGTACTAAATTTTTTGTCTTAATTATTCCCATATTAATCTTCCCAGCGTAATCTATGCAGCTGTCCTTCTAGTTTCATGTGGTCAAAATTGTTCTGCCTGAGCGCTTCATACAGGACAATGGCAACAGAATTCGACAGATTGAGGGAACGTGTCTCCCCAATCATAGGTATTCTGATGCAGGTGTCAGGATTCTCCTTTAAGATTTCCTCCGGTATGCCTGCGCTCTCCCTGCCAAACATGATATAGCAGTCCGGCTCAAACTTTGCATCCGAGTACACATGGCGTCCCTTTGTTGTGGCATAATAGATTTTTGCACCGGGATTTTTCTTACAGAAGTCCTCCCAGTCCACATAGGTTGTCACGTCCAAATCCTTCCAGTAATCCATGCCGGCCCTCTTAAGTGCCTTGTCTGATATGGAAAAACCAAGAGGCTCTATAAGATGAAGCCTTGTGCCTGTAGCATAACATGTACGTCCTATATTCCCTGTATTGGCAGGGATTTCAGGCTCATATAATACAATATTAAGGTTTGCCATTACTTTTTCTCCCGAAGCTCTGTAATAAACTGCTCGATTCTATCCAGAGCGATTCTTAAATTATCTATTGAATATGCATAGGATATTCTGACAAAGCCCTCTCCTGATGCACCAAATGCTGTGCCCGGTACCACTGCAACCTTCTTACTCTTGAGCAGCTGGTTTGCGAACTCATCAGATGTCATGCCAAATTCCTTTATACAAGGGAAAGCATAAAATGCTCCAAAAGGCTCAAAACAATCAAGTCCCATCTCCTTGAAGCGGTGAAGCAGATAGCGTCTTCTCTGGTTGTACTGCTCACGCATCATCTCCACATCAGCATCACCATTTTTAAGTGCCTCAACAGCAGCATACTGGCTGGTCGTAGGTGCACACATGATGGCAAACTGGTGAATCTTTAACATCTGTTTTATTACTTCCTTTGGACCGCAGGCATAGCCCAGTCTCCAGCCTGTCATGGCGTGGGACTTAGAAAATCCATTAATCAGGATTGTTCTCTCCTTCATGCCTGGGAGGGAAGCGATTGATACATGACCTTCATTTTCCAGATATGTAAGCTCTGAATATATCTCATCACTGAGGACAAATAAATCGTTTTCTATTACAACCTCTGCGATTGCCTCTAAATCCTTTCTCTCCATAATAGCGCCTGTTGGGTTATTAGGGAAAGGCATAATCAGGATCTTGCTCTTTGGTGTGATTGCAGCCTTAAGTTCATCTGCTGTCAGCCTGAACTCATTTTCAGCCTTAAGCTCAAGTGATACAGGGGTTCCATTTGCAAGAACTGTACATGGCACATATGACACATAGCTTGGCTGCGGAATGATAACCTCATCCCCAGGGTCAAGCATGGCACGGAGTGCCACATCAATTGCCTCACTGCCTCCTACTGTGACAAACATCTCTCCGTTGTAGTCATAGTCTAAATCGTATTTTCTATTTAGAAACTTTGCTATCTCAATCTTTAATTCCTTGAGTCCTGCATTGGATGTATAGAAGGTCTTGCCCTTTTCCAGGGAATATATGCCCTCGTCTCTTATATGCCATGGGGTATCAAAATCCGGCTCACCAACACCGAGAGAGATAGCGTCCTCCATCTCGCTTACGATGTCAAAAAACTTACGGATACCTGATGGCTGAATCTCTGTTATTGTTTTTGAAAGTGGATTTCTCATTAGCCCATCATTATCCTTTCGTCTTTTGTAGGTGCTGTCATGACTGTTCCATGATCCTTATACTTCTTTAATATAAAGTTTGTCTTTGTAGAAAGAACCTGATCCAGTGTAGAAAGCTTATTTGTCACAAATGAAGATACCTCTCTAAGGGTTTTTCCCTCAAGAGTAACCATCAGGTCGAAGCCTCCTGAGATTAAATAAACTGAGTTTACCTCTGGATAGTTGTAGATTCTCTCTGCGATATTGTCAAAGCCCATGCCCCGCTGAGGTGTCACGCTGACCTCTATCATGGCTGATACCTTCTCTATGCCTACTTTATCCCAATCGATAAGTGTGTGGTAGCCGCAGATGATATTCTCCTTTTCCATTGCCTCAAGCTCGTTTGCTACAGTTACCTCGTCAACTCCAAGCATGATTGCAAGCTCTTTTAAATCTATTCTGCTGTTTTTCTCTATAAAAGTAAGAATTTTTTCTCTCATATTTGTCACCTTTCATTTAAACACTTTGTAGATTTCATCCGTCTGAGCAGTTTCCAGAAATCTTCTTTCCTCTCCCTGTATGAGCACCCTGTCGTTGCTGTCTGACGCAGCTCCGATTATGGCTGCCATACCCCCTGCTCCTGTAATCTCCCGCACAATTTTATTGCCATCCTTTGATGCAATAAGCAGGCATCCCTGCGACATGAGCTTATAAGGATTTATGTCAAAAAATTCACTGATTTCTACTGTTTCCTGACGAATAGGAATCTTTTTTAAATCTATATCCAGTCCGACACCGGCTGCTTCTGCCATCTCCCAAAGAGCTGCAAATATTCCGCCCTCTGACACAGATAGCATTGCGTCTGCGCCAGACTGTACGGCGACTGCGGCCTCCGAGATAATCGGAAGATACTCGATATATTTTTTCGCCTTGTCTATAAAAGGAATGCTGTACTTTTTCTTAAGCTCCTCTTCCCTCTCGATTGCAAGCAGGGCACTGCCCTCAAGTCCTGCATAGTTTACTGCAATTATATCCATGCCCGCTGCAAGCTTAGATGGAAATGTATGCCTGTCTCCCGGCTTTCCTATGCAGGTACAGGTTACCACAAAGGTCTTGCAGGCTCTTGTAACTACAGAATCAACCTGCATGAGCTTAACCCCTGTCTTGCTGCAGGCTTTATCTAAGGCCTTGACCAGTTCCCGAAAATCCGCCTCGTTGGCAAGTGTTGGTATCATGACAGACACTGTCAGTCCAACAGGTGTTGCTCCTGTCTGTGCCACTGCGTTTACTGCCCTGCATACAGCAATCATTGCAAAACTGTCCCTATCCCTGATATCCAAATCAAAGCTTTTAGAGACAGCCACAGCATTGCTTGTGACAGCAAAGTCCTCGCCTACATTCGCGGCTTTTATACAGTCATCATTTTCGCTATGAAGTTGTCTGAGTACAGAGCGCTTATATATAGACTCTGATATTTTTCCATTCTTCATATGTCTATCCTTATTTCATCATTGTGCATACAGATATAACAACAGCTTCACTGCCTGTTACCATATCTCCACACACAAATACTATAAACTGCATTTTCCCTTCATATTCCTATATACAAGTATAAGGCTGACTCCGTTTAGCCGGAGCAGCCTGTATTTATTAACCCTGTGTTGAACCACCAGACTCACCTGTGCTTGTTCCACCATTGTCTGTACTTCCGGAATCCGGAGTGGTTGGCTCAGTTGGTGTAGTTGGTTCTGTTGGTGTAGTTGGTTCTGTTGGTGTAGTCGGTTGTGTTGGTGTAACTGGTGTTGTCGTATCAGTTGGAGTACTTGGAGTTACAGTAGTATCTGTAACTGCCGGAGCCACTGTCTCTGTAGCTGTAGTATCCACAGTTGCTGCCGCTCCTGATGATGCCTGTGCACAAAGTGCCTTGACTGTTGCATCATCCTGGGCTGCTGCCGCTGCCTGAATCTGCGCTAACAATGCTGGATCCATTCCCATGGTTCCTATTGTAACCTTCTTTGGTGAAGACTTGTAAGTACTGTGGTTAAACTTCTCGTTGCTCTGCTCCACCCCACCAACTGTGACTACCTTGTAAAGCTCAGCTACAATTCCCTTGTGAGCCGACTGTGTAGTGCTGTAGGTTCCTGCTGCTATAGCGCCATCATAGGAATACTCTATGGCCGGGTCTTCCTCTGACAGTGTAACGCTGTTAAATGATACCTCTCTGCCAGCATCTCTGGTCTCTTTTCCGTAGACTACGAAGGTTATAACACCGCCACTGCAGTATCCCTCGATATATATTGGTGTATCATAATTGTTTACAAATCTGAAGTCCTTATAGGTTCCTGCTATGGCTGCATCAGATGAAGCTGGCACATAGTTTACTATCATTGAGTGATTGTATCTCATGCTTACTTCAAGCTCTGCCCTGATTACTGCATTGTAAAGTGTGGTTGCCACCTGGCATACGCCACCGCCGACAGACTCAACAACCTGACCATTTTCATAGGCTCCTGCCATCTCATAGCCGTTTGACGCATCAATTGGACTGATTGCTGTATATGTTGAAAATTCCTCGCCTGGGAATAAAACTGTACCATTAATCAGGCTGCAGGCATTCTTTACATTTGCTGAACGTCCTGCTGAGGAGGTACTGAAATCAGTAGAGTATTTTCCAAGTACATCCTTAATACTCTTTAAGTCTTCCTCGCTGCCCTCAGGCTCAACTGTATTGACAACCAGGTCAATCTCATTGTTGTCCTCGCTCCAGTCATTTGCGATAAAATCATTTATAGCATAGACAGAATTGACGATGTCAACCTCCTGTCCTTCTTTTCCTTTTACATATTCAAAGCCATCCTCTGTCTTTACAACTGTGTTGTTCTCTGCCTGAATACTAATCTCGTCACTGTTGTTGTAGAGATACATGGCTGTCTTCTGCTTATCCACACTAAGGTGCATGCTCACTGTAATCTGCTCAGACTTTAAATCAGTGACATCCTTAAATCTGGTAATCAGGTTTCCTGTATTTCCAATCGCAAGAGCTTCCTCAACTGCTGCGTCCACATCTGCTGTTATGCTCATGTCCTCAGCAGTGGCACTTATGCTTCCTACATCTGTCTTTAAGACAAATGTGGCTTTGTTCAAGCCATTTACATATTCATTTACAGCCTCTGCTGCCTCTGCCTTGCTCATTCCGCCAACATCGACTGCGCCGATATTAACTCCCTCGGATATAAGTGCTTTGTTCAGATTAGCCGCCTTTGTCTCCTCATTACCAGCAAAAAGTGCTATGGACATAGCAGCCATTCCCAAGCCAAAAGCAATCTTCTTCAAATTCTTCATTATGCTATCCTCTTTTACCTATTTTAATTACGCATAGCCACATCTAGCTTCATATTTTAACATAATTGTTTGATTTTTCAAGAAAGAATACTAAACAACAAAGGCTGAAACTAAAGTGGTCACAACCATTGCCACTACAACAATTAGCACAATTGCAGTTATTAATTTCTGGTTTTTTCTGTTATTAAAATTATACATACTATTCACCTCGTCATAAAAATACGATATACTATAGGTAGTTTTTCACAGAAAGGACCCATAGTATCATGCCATTTTTTACTATAATTTTTGTCTTATTTCTTATATTTATTGGCTTCCGCTTCAAAAAAACCAATGCTGACCAGGACACAATCAACGAAAAGTTCTGGGAGCGCGAGCATGAAGCAAATGCCACCCGCAGGAAAGATATAAGCAATCTCAATTATATTACCATACCTGAGGATTTATTTCCATTCAATCTTAATACGGATGTTGAAAACTCACTTTCTGCCCTGAAGGGCAAAAAAATGCTGAATCTCACAGGTAAAACCAACACAGATATCAAGCTAGAGTATGGCATGCAGAATCTGGAAGAATTGTCACAGTATGACGACAACTTCACTGAATTTGTAAGGCTTGTACCACTCTACTGCGACGAGTTAGTTGCAAGTAACCAGAGAGACTCCGCAAAAAAAGCTCTGGAATTTGCCGTGAATAATCACGCTGACTCCAAAGCTGTATTTACACGTCTTGCTGATATGTACAAAGAAGATGGAGAGACTGACAAGGCAGCCCGGTTAGTCGATATAGCAGAGGAGCTGAACTCCATGTCAAAGCGTGTCATAATCAGTGCTTTAAACGACCATAACGACTGATGTACTCGTCCTGTATTCTGGATGCCTGACTTCTGGTGAGAGTGTCCCAGTATATAGGCTCTGTTATGTCAAACTTCTCACGAAATTCCCGCAACCGCTCTATCTGATGAGCTGTTGCCGGGGTTTGTTTTTTGGCTTTATATACCAGCTCCTGTGGCTTAAAATCCTTATCATTTTTCTCTATTGCAATGTCCTGAAGCTTCTCAAAGACCTGCATGGTCTCCACCGCATCATCCAAAGCCCTGTGGGCATTCTCTCTGTTTATGTCAAAATACTGGCAGAGACTCTCAAGCTTCTTAGGCACGTCTGCCGGCAGATAGCGTCTTGCCAGCTTCAGGGTGTCATAAGCAGACATGGAAAGGGACAGCTTATGGTTTACAGCCCACTGCTTGATAAAGCTATAGTCAAAGCCTATGTTCTGACCTACCAGCACATCATCCCCTATAAAGTCAATAAGTCCCTGCACAGCCTTATCCATATCCTCGCCGCCGGCCGTCATCTCATCCGTTATTCCAGTCAGTTCTGCAACTCTCTGGGGAATCGGAATTCTGGGGTCTACAAGCATGGCATAGGTGTCCGCCACCTCACCACCTCTGACTCTCACTGCACCAATCTCTATTATCCTGTCAAGCTTTACGGCAAGACCTGTCATTTCCAGGTCAACCACCGTGTAATCATTAATCCTCTTCATATTCTACATACTCGATTCCAGCCTGATTGTCCAGCGGGTCTCTGTCATCATAGTGAAAGAGTACCCAGACAGGCTCTTTTCCCCTGACTGGCAGAGTGTGAATGGACCTCTGCTTTTTGTCTGGAAACCTATAGTGAAATGGCTCCACATGTGACAGCTTGCCCTTTGCACAGTATCTGTGGGTCATCTTCTTAAAGGAGGCTGCGTCCACAGCCCAGCCCGGTCTGCTCTTGCAGTTTTCCCTGTAATACAAGTCAAAAACAAGTGCTTCTTCAAGCATCTTCACGATATCGCTCTGCTTCCTTTCTCCCGCCTTAGTTTGAAGCTCTGCCTGCATAAACTCAAGAAGTATCTCGCACCTTCTGATTCTGGAATGGCTCATTGCAAGATAGCCCTTTTCCTCATAGAAGTCTCCCAGTCTCTGAAAGAAGTCAAAAGCACTGTCATAGAGCACATCCATAAGCTTCATGGTGATTTCAAACTGTCCACTATTGTAGTAGACTTCCAGCATTTCTTCCACCTTCTTGATACGCAGGACATCATCAAAGCTTATCCATTTTGTGGATAAGACCTCGTATGGTGGCTTGTCATGGTAGATAATCCCATATTCGGCTGCATGCTCGTACATAAAGGATCCCTTTAATACTTTTAAAAAGCCAAGCTGTAACTGGTTCGGCTTAAGCTCATATATCTCATCAAAGGATCTGGCAAAGCTGTCATAGTCCTCATAAGGCAGCCCCGCAATCAAGTCCAGATGTTCGTGAACATTTGCCCCTGACTGGATGGCTCTCACAACCTCCTTAAGCCTCTCAAGCTTCATGGTTCTGTGTATCTCTTTTATCGTGACCTCATTGGTAGACTGGACTCCAATCTCAAGCTGTATGAGCCCCGGTCTCATGTCACTGATTAATTTCAGTTCCTCCTCATTTATCAAATCAGCAGATATTTCAAAATGAAAATTAGTGACACCATTATCGTGCTCCTTGATAAAACGCCATATTTCCATGGCATGGGCATGATTGCAGTTAAAGGTTCTGTCTACGAACTTAATCTGAGGCACCTTCTGATTTATGAAAAATAAGAGTTCTTTTTTCACCAGCTCTGTATCTCTGAACCTCAGGGATTTATCAACAGATGACAGGCAGTAGCTGCAGGAAAATGGACAGCCCCTGCTGCTCTCATAGTAGATGATACGGTTTGAAAAATCCTCCATCGTGTCATAACAAAATGGAATCCTGCTCATATCCATGATTGCTCTGGATTCTGTGACACGAATTCCATTATTGTCTCTGTATGCTATACCCCGAATGCTGTCCAGTTCCCTGTTTCCGGCGTAGTAATCACAGACCTCCCTGAAGGTCTCCTCCCCCTCGCCAATCATAACGCCATCTATCTCAGGATGGCTTGTTAGGAAGTCCTCCACCTCGTAGGACACCTCTGGTCCGCCGACCCAGACCGGTGTATCAGGACATATCTTTTTAAACTCTCTGGCAACTGACTCTACATAGTCCAGATTCCATATATACACCGAAAAGCAGAGTATGTCCGGCTTTCTCTTATAGATTTCCTCCAGAATATAGTCCTTCTGGTTATTGATGGTAAACTCTGCCAGCTCAATCTGGGACTTATACTCTCCTGCACACGCCCTAAGAGAGTAAATCGCCAGATTTGAATGTATATATTTTGCGTTAATCGCTGTAAGTAGAATCTTCATTGCACTCCTAATTTTTCAAAACACATCTTATTATAATATCTATTCCTGCTATCCAGAAAAGTATGGCTCCTGCAAAATACACCTTGGTCTTCTGCTCAAAGCCAAAATGATAGCCTGTATACACGCCTGCTATTATGCACACAATTGTGAGCACAGCAACCATTATAAGTATTGCCAGCAGTCCTGTATTCAAAAAGCCAAAGGCTATGCCTGCAAGGATTGTGTATATACTGGTGACTGTGGCTATGAGGACAGCCCTTTTCATGCTTATATGCTCCTGAAGATGTTCCTCAATCCTCTCATTTTTCACAGCCTTGACCACAAGCCTTATTCCAAGGCAGATAAGTATGACAATTGAGAGAATCTCTCCCAAGAGAGCCTCGTCCGATACCGGATTTTTCTTCAACAGTAATGTAGACAGAAAATATCCTACATAGATGGAAACCAGCTGAAATATGGCAATCAGCACGCATATCTTTGACAGTTGTTTTTTATTTACTTTACTCACAAGAGAGCCCTGACACTCCATCGCTGCGAATATATCAAGGGATGCACCCGCAACAATCAACAGATTTTCTATCCAGCTCATTGTGCTCCTCCTAGATTGTACTTCCTACATTATACGAGGGAAGCTTTAATTTTGCAATTAGATATAACAAGACATATGGCACCTTTCGTAATTCTTCTACAAAGGGTGCCATGTCCAAATGTTTCGCTATTATATTAGTACATCCACATCATTACTCAGCATCTGCCGTCTTGATTGATGCAAGCTTGTATACAAACTTGACACTGCCATTTGCTCCATCTGCAATTCCAGCATAAGACTGGTAATCCGCTCCCGCATCCAGTGTTGCCTGAAGCTTATTTGCAAGCGGCTCGATATCTCCGTTGTATGCATCAAGAATCTTGTTGATACCCTTCTCGTTGAACTCTACAATTCCATCTGCCAGAGTGTGTGAACCCTCTGCCAGGGTGTTGGCTCCATCTGAAAGCTGCACTGTGCCGTCTGCAAGCTGATTAGCGCCGTCAAGTAAGGTCTTGTTGTTTGATACAAGTGTGTTTGAGCCATTTACAAGCTGGGTGATTCCAGAAGTAAGGGCTGGTGCTGAATCAGCTAAGGTCTGTGTTCCTGCTGCAAGTGCCTGCATTCCTGTTACGAGGCTGTAGCCGTTTGCCTGTGTGGCGTTGATTGAAGATGCTACTGTTGACTTAGTCTGCTCGGCTGCGGATACTGCTGCCTGCTCGGCACCTGATACTGCACCGGTGTAGGCTGCTGTTGCTGCTGCCTGACCAGCTGCTGTAACTGCTGCTTCTCCTGCAACTGACTTTGACGCTGTGACTGCTGCCTCTCCTGCTACAGACTTAGCTGCTTTGACTGCTGCTTCTGCTGCTACTTGCTGTGAAACTGTCTGGGCTGTCTCTGCAACACTTCCTGCGAGACTAGCAACGATTCCATCAACCTGTTCCTGAACACTCTGAGCTATAACTTGGTCAGCCTTAGCTCCTCCTGCGCTCGGACTAACATATTGATCATAAAAACCTGCTGCCGCTTCATAAGTATCTATACTTGCAACTCCATATGATTGAGCTAATGCCGACATCTTCTGCACAAAACCTGCTTTAACGCTGGGCTCCACTCCAGCCTTCAAAACATTAATGAGGTCTGCATTCTCATTCAGTTTTGCTGCAGCTTCTCCTGTTATTTTAGCACTCAAACCACTATCAAAAGTACTTCCAACATTTGATGATACCTGACTCTTGATTCCTTCTGCCTGGGCATCTACACTTAATGCCACCTGGCTCTTGATAGTTTCTGCCTGTGCATCCACGTTTGCTGCCACCTGACTCTTGATGCTCTCTGCCTGTGAGTTTACAGTATCTGCTGCCTGTGCCTCAATAGCAGATTTCTGTGACGCAATAGTTCCATCCACCTGTGCCACAAGTGCCTGTCTCTCACTGTCTGTGAACTTAGCAGAAACTGTTGAATTAAGGAGTGACACACCATCGCTCAATGACTTTGCGCTTGAGTTAAGTGTTGCAATTCCTGATGTCAAGCTTGGCACGCTTGAGTTCAATGTGTTAAGTCCTGTATTAATCTGGTTTGCGCCATCTGTGTATGATGCCAGTCCAGTCTTAAGTGTGCTCATGCCATCCTTTAAGGTCTTGGCTCCATCTGCCAGTGTGTCAGCTCCGTCTGCCAGCTCCGCTGAGCCATCCTGAAGCTGTTCTGTTGCATCTGACAGCTCATCCAGGAGGTCATCTACCGAATCAAGACTTGCCCCATCTACTCCCACATAGTTAGCTGCATTTACTACAAATGTCATAGCTGTCGAAAGTGAGAAGTCCTCTACATCTGCTGTCACCTCAAAATAGTCCGGGATTGTCACATCATCTGTGAAATCGCTGTCCTCTACATCAAGGCTGTCTGAAAGTCCCGGAAGTGCATATCCAAGTACTATGTTTGAACCATTGTTTTCCTTTACATCTCCGTTTGTCACCTCTATATTAGAGAAGCTGTCGTCCAGCACAAGTCCTGTTATGGCTGCAAATGGTACTGAAACTGTTACCTTTTCGCCATTTACAGTCTCTGTGCAGCTGGTGTTGTTGGTATAGTCAAAATGAATCGTGACTTTTCCTGATTTTCCAGCTAACTCCTCTGGTGAGATTTCCTTTCCGTCAAGATAGTATGTCACCTTCTGGCTGACTGGTGCCTCGGCATTTGTAGTTCCCTGATAGTAGATGTCATTGCCATCTGCCTTCCACTGGAGCTTGTCACCATCCTGAGTGAACTCTTCATCACCCTTTACGTTTTCAATATCAGACAGGGATGATACGTCCTCTATCGTATCCTTGCCGTCCCTGTTGTAGAGGTGGTCTGAAACTATTGTCTTGTCAACATTTCCAGATGCATCTGTTATAAAATATACTGTTTCCTCTTTGTCCATATCCTTTTTAGATACAGATACTTTTCCTAATAACTCGTCCTCAAGGCTGTCATCCTCAGATACCTCTTCTGCTTCAGTTGTCTCGGCTCCCTCTTCCGAAACAACTGTATCATTTTTCTCAGCCTTTACTGTGTAGGTTCCCACACATCCGCCTACAAGAGCGATTGTGAGCACTCCTGCCACAACTTTTACAACATATTTATTTTTTAATCTATTCTTTAACTCAGGTAATTTCATTGTTTTTGCCTCCCGTCTATACTGCCTTATTTTTGTTCTTAAATCCTGCGCTTGTTGCAATTATAACCTTGTCAAATACCATAAACAGCGATGGCAGTACAAGAATTACAACAAACATGCTGATGATTGCGCCTCTTGCCATAAGCATACAGAGCGAACCAATCATGTCAATGTTAGAGTAAAGTGCGACACCAAATGTAGCTGCAAAGAATGTAAGGGCAGATACCATTACAGACTGTGCTGAATTCTTGAGTGCATCTGTGATTGCTTCCTTTTTCTCAAGTCCGTTGTGCCGGTTCTTCTTGTATTTATTGGTAAGCAGAATCGCATAGTCTACTGTGGCTCCCAGCTGGATGGTTCCTATTACGATAGAAGCTATGAACGGTAAAACCGAACCGGTGTATGCCGGAATTCCCATATTGATAAAGATACCAAACTCAATCACTGATACCAGTATAATTGGCAGTGAGATTGACTTGAATACCAGAGCAATTATTATGAAAATCGCTATGATTGATATAGCACTTACTCTTGCAAAGTCTGTGTCTGTAATCTCAATCAAGTCCTTTGTACAAGGTGCTTCACCGATTACCATTGCTGTGTCGTCATATTTCTTTACTATATTGTTAATCTCATCAATCTGTGTATTTACTTCGTCTGATGCAACTACATATTCAGATGAGACAAGCATCATCTGGTAATCACCATTTTTCATTATATCTGTGACCTCTTCCGGGAGAATTTCCTCCGGGATTCCAGGTCCTATAAGTGAGTCAAGTGATGCGGCAAGCTTTACACCATCCACATTCTTTATCTCATCTATCATATTGATGCTGTCCTTCTGTGACAGTGAACTCTTGGCAATAACTATATGTGTTGCTCCCATGCTGTACTCTGCGTCCAGCTTATCGTTTGCCTGCTTTGATGATAAGCTGTCAGGAAGTGTTCCTGCCAAATCATAGTAGACACTTGTATGGTTATATCCATAAAGTGCAGGTCCAAGAATTACAAGGAAAGCAATTATGAAAACAACATAGTGGTTTGTCACCCAGCTTGCTATTTTTCCTACGTCAGGAATGATAACCCTGTGCTTGGTTTTCTTTAGTGCCTTGTCAAATACAAGGATTAAGGATGGAAGAATTGTTACACATCCAATAACGCCGAAGATAACACCCTTTGCCATTACAACTCCCAGGTCAAGTCCAAGAGTAAAGCTCATGAAGCAGAGAGCTATAAAGCCCGCGACTGTTGTGATTGAGCTTCCTACTACTGATGTAATGGTGTTTGAAATGGCATGTGCCATGGCACGCTTATTGTCCTCCGGGAACCTCTCCTGATTTTCCTGATAACTGTGCCACAGGAAAATTGAATAGTCCATTGTAACTGCAAGCTGAAGTACAGCTGCCAGCGCCTGTGTCACATAGGAGATTTCCCCCTGTACGAAGTTGGTTCCCAGATTGTATACAATCGCCATACCAATGCTGGCAAGGAATAAAATTGGAACCAAGGCTGAGTCCATTGTAAGTGACAGTACAATCAGCGAAAGTATAACGGCTATGCCTACATAGATTGGTGTCTCCTTCTCTGACAGATGCTTGATGTCGTTGATGACTGATGCCATACCACTGATGTAGCATTTGTCACCCACAAGCTCTGTCATCTGGTCAATTGCTGCCATTGTTCCGTCTGATGCCATGGAATCATCGTAGAGCACCGCCATAAGCTGGCTGTCTGCGTCCTTGTTATTGAAAAAATCGTATATATCGTCAGGCAGCATCTCTGCCGGAATAGAGAAATCAGCAACTGAACCATACCAGATTACATCCTTTACATGGTCTATGCTGTCAATCTCATCTGCCAAAGCATCCACATCCTTGTCATCCATTCCCTCGACAATCAGAAATGAAAATGCTCCTGTTCCGAACTCGTCAAGCAGTATATCCTGCCCCTTCATTGTCTCAATATCACTTGGAAGGTAAGAAAGGATATCATAGTTGACTCTTGTGTTTAAGTAGCTGATTCCAGCAGGTATAAGTAAAAGCACTGCAAGAATCAGAATTGGGATTCTAAATTTTACAACCCCTTTTCCGAATTTAATCATTGTGTTCACACTCCTTCTTTTTCTCAAAACAAGTATAAAAAAAAGAATTGAATAACAAAATATTCAATCCTTCAAATCTGTTTTCTTAAATATACAAAAGGCTCAAAATGTATATCTGAAAATACATATTCAATTAATTGTATAGCCCGCATTTCACAATTCCTCCATAACGTCAAATAAGGAACGGGAGATAATGTAGTTGTATGCCTCTGCCATTTCCCTTGGTGGGATTGCATATCCGCTTGATATCCACTCCTCCACCGAAAAACACATGGACTGGGCATAATAGGTGGCAACAATGTCTACTGTGAGCCACTTGTGGGCTGGCTCCTTATCGCCTTTTCTCTCTGTAAATATCTCAACCAGCAGCTCCCTGGCGCATTTCATGGCTATCTCGTGGAAGGTGATTACCCCCTCCATTTTCACTGCCTTGGTGTAAAATGCTTTTTCCTTCTCGATATTTGTAAACATGAGAACCATTGCCTCCGTGACCATTCCTGCCTGTATCAGCGGATGCATTGGCTGCAAGAGCTCTGTGGTTATAATCCATTCCATCAGTTCGTATTTATCCTGAAAATGATTATAAAATGTAGGACGAATGACGCCTGCCTTGTCGGTTATCTCTTTAATTGTGATTTTCTCAATCGGTCTCGTCTGGGAAAGCTCCTTAAGACTCTCCGCCAGCACAAGGTCAATCGCCGTCCTGCTCTGTCCCGTCATGAACCCTTACCCTGCTGTATTACTCATCAAATTCCATAGTTACAAAATATCCCTTTTCCGTCTCTCTCACATCAACTACTGTCCCCTCTCTGGACTTGAGCCTCTGGCTGACCTCGTAGTTTCCAGACATGGCAATGGCATGCTCAATCGTATAATAGTAGGATGTAGGAAGCTTACCCTCTGTAATTTTCAGATGGTCTCCCGGCTTTGTCAGTCCCGGTCTCTCCATCTTAAATTCCATCTGTCTCATTTTACATCTTCGCTTTCATCAATAAAATCAACATCTATTGTCTCATTTTTCTTGTATACAGTCTCTGCTCTGGATGTGGAAAGTGCAATCCAGATATTTGCTATTCCGTTGTATATAAGCACAATTCCTACCACGATAATTGCCTTTTCCATAACTCCAAAGGCATCAACCACGCAGAGCACACCAAGTACAAGGCTTATAACAGACATAACAATGCCCACACCCAGATGCTTATACTCATACTTCATGGCTGTGGCCGCCTCAACAATTCCACGGATACTGTGGAAAATCAGCACAACTCCGATGGCGATTGGTATAAGGCTTACAACTATTGCCGGATTTATCAGAAACCATATGCCCACTGCTAAAACCACTATTCCCATAAATACGGAAAATCCGTTTGTGACCAGCTTTAAGAAAAAGCTGCACAGATAAACTGCTCCGATTATAATAAGTCCAAATGCTAAGACGCTTCCTATTACATCTATTACGCCGCCACGCCATATTATGAATACTATGCCGAGGGCTATGCAGAATATTGATGATAAGAGGAAATCTGCTTTGATTCGTTTCAGAAAGTCTTTCATTGTTGTGTTCTCCTTATTTTTAGTTGGAAAGTCCTGATTTTCTAATCGCTACGCTCATTATATCATGTAGTTAGATTGTCAATCAAGCCCACATTATAACTTGATTAATGAAAAGGTATGGTGTAAAGTGTGAATCACACAAAGTATTATTCAGGAGATACAACCATGGGAAAAGAAGTCAAAACAAACGCTGTCAGAATTTTAGAAAGAAACAAAATCAATTACGAGCTGCTCACCTACGAATGCGACGAGTTTATCGATGGTTTACACACCGCCGAAAAAACCGGTGCCCCTGTGGAGCAGTCCTACAAGACCCTGGTCATGCAGGGAAAGAGCAAGCAGTTCTATGTATTTGTGATTCCAATTGCCGAGGAAGTGGATTTGAAGGCGGCTGCTCGTGCCGTGTCTGAAAAGTCCATAGAAATGATTCATGTTAAGGACTTAACAGCCATTACCGGTTATGTCAGGGGTGGCTGCAGCCCACTTGGCATGAAAAAGCAGTTTCCTACTGTCATTGATGAGACAGCCACATTGTACGATGATATCTACATCAGCGGTGGTCGTATCGGTACCACAATCCGCCTCAATCCTAATGACCTGGCCAAAGTCGTAAATGCAAAATTTGCCGATATCCTTGCTTAAGGATACCGGCATTTCTTTTCGCTTATCAGCTGGCTTTTTTCATTTATAATGCGCACTTATATATCAGACACATACACCGTTTTAGCTTGTTATCTCTTCCTCGCCCTTTGCAAGTGTGAGTATCATCTGAAGTTCAGCTCCCTCAACCGGTGCTTCACCATGCAGGCTGTGCTTGTGCTCTGCGTCTATTTCACCAACCATTGTCTTATTCTCTGGTGCAATCTCTATCAGGTAATAGTGAGCCTCTCCTGTGCTCTCATTCCATGTAATGTAAGCTCTGTGGCTGCAGCCAATGGACTTATCCCTCTCCTGAAAATCAACTCTGATTGCAAGAAAATCCTCTGTTATGCTGAGTGCCATGACAGAAAACTCTTCCTCTAGATATGGATACATCTTCTTCTGCTGGTATGACTCCTCATACAGCTCATCTATGTACTGCTCCTTTTTCTCTACCAGCTTATCAATAAATTCCCTGCCCTCTGCAAATAATTTGTTTGGAAGGAAAATAAGCTCAAACTGCTTTCTCTCAAAAATTGCATACTGCTTGGCATTTAGCTTTATAGCCTTTGTCTTGCCCGGTACTCCGTTAGCTCCCTCCTTGGCTGCCTTTGCCCTTGCGCGCTCAACCTCATCAATTTTCTTTAAGAGCTTATCCTTTAAAACAAGATTGTTGCTGAATGGATTTAAAACAATTCCTGCTATATCAATTTTAGAATTAACTGCCATAGCTACTATTGAAAGAAATGGCATATTTAATATTGCCGGACACTTTGGAGCCTTCTCTGCGTGCTCCTTGTTTGTATAAATTGGAATAAAACACCCGCCCTCTTCATTTTTTATAAAAATAGGAATTGGCTGTTTCTTTTCTGTATCTACATTCGCCGGAACCAGAAAACGTCCACGGCGTGCCTTATTCAAAAGTATATTTAAGTTATCTGGTGTTTCCTCGTTCTTATATACCTCCATCTGTGCTTCCACTTCCGGATTCTGAACCTCCAGTGTTGTATTTGGATCCTGATTAGCCATAATATCAGCTAATTTCTTCTTGTCTATCATTATGCAGTTCCCTTCTTTTCCTAAATTTTAAGCTGTGTCCCTCCCAAGGAACAGAATATTTCCTAAGCTGGACAGGCATTCGCTCTATCAAATATGATATGCATGATTACTCCTGTGCAGGCATGTCTCACTCATATATATCATATTTTGGACACCTCATTTTATATCACATCATACCATATTTACCTGCTGTTTTGAAGCATTTCAATGATTTTAGTGTCTCTGGCTATCCATTTTTTATCCTGACACTTGCTATTTTGCTCCAGAATCTCGTCCACACCTGCCCATGCCAGGTGGTAGCCATCTCTGATTTCAGACTCAGTCATGCTGGTATGGGACATCTCATCAGCTACATCACAGGTGTATACATAGGTGTGACAGATGTATTTGATATCAGGCTCGTATATGTCTCTCCTGACTTCCAGAACTTCTCCAACCGGCTTTATGCTGTCTCTGATCACTATTAGTCCGGACTCTTCCTGTACCTCTCTCACAACTGCATCCTCGTGGGTCTCACCCTTGTCGATTCCACCGCCAAGAATTTTGTAAAAACCATCTCTCGCCTGCTGCATGGCATATTTCCCATCCCTGCATATGACGCCCCTCACCGCAAAACGCTCATGGGTCTTTGTGGTATCACTGTAGTTGTTTTCATCAAGCTCTAGTAGCATGCGCATAGCTCTTATCCTCCGTTTGGATATATTTTACACTACTTTAATCCAAGATAAAATATCTATTTTCGCCTTCTGCCTGTTTTAACTCATACTCCTTATCCTCGTCTATAATATGAAGCATTATATCCGCAAACTGAGGGTCAAACTGCTTGCCGCTGCCCCGCTCGATCTCACCACGAACCACATCCTGGGGCAGGCAGTCTCTGTAGCTTCTGGTGGAGGTCATTGCGTCATAGGCATCCGCCACACCTATGATTCTTGCAATCTCAGATATGTCATTTCCGCTGAGTCCATCCGGATAGCCCGCCCCTCCATATCTCTCATGATGCCATCTGGCGCCATCCTGTATGTCAGGCATTTCTGAAATATCAGATAGGATTTTGGCACCTATTACAGGGTGCTTTTTAATCTCCGCATCCTCCTCGTCCGTCAGCCTCTCCGTTTTGTTGATAATGGCATCAGATATTCCTATTTTGCCAACATCATGAAGCATGGCAGAATACTCAAGCCGCTTTAATTTTTCACTGTCATATCCAAACTTTTCCCCAATCATAACCGAATATTTTGCCACGCGTGCCGAATGTCCCTTTGTGTACTTGTCCTTTGCCTCGATGGTCTTGCTCAGGGTCTGCACAAGCTGATAAGTCATGTGTTCGTTTTTTTCCAGCATAAGGCTCTGCTCCAGAACCTTCTCCTCAGATGTGGCATCCGTAATCATAACCACCACGCCATAGCTGTCACCATATGTATCTCTGGACACAACTGAACGTATGCTGCAGGATATGTTTGTCCGCTTTGACTGTAGGTGTTCAGACAGCTTTTTACCATTCATGATACGGTCAATCTGGGTCTCATCTCCCTCAATCAAATCCCTGAAATCGCACTTTTCCGCTTCACTAATTCCAAGCAGAGTCCTGGCATATTCATTACAGCTATCTATTTTTCCACTAACATCCAGCACTATGATTGCCAGCTTTGCCTCGTTGTATATGGCATCTGTGACATTTTCCCGGGAAATACTAAAGGTGTTTTCCTTTGTCGTCCAGAATATTGTGCCGATAAAAGCAATCGTAACGCCTATGCCGGAGCTTGGGTATGAAGGAATATGAAAAAGGGGAAACAGGGTATCCGGCATGGCAAGGATAAACATGACACAGTTTACCAGCACGATTTTAAGCACAAACATATGCTGTCTGCGCATTTTACTTTTTTTGAAACACTGGAATACTAAAAGAACACAGAAAACCAGATAAAAAGTGATATAGAGATAATGGTAATACACCACCGGGCTCATCCTGGTGTAAAAGGCTGTCCTCATGCCCAGACTGAAAAAATCATGTATCGGTGCAAGCCCGAATATAAGCCAGTCACCGACTGCCAAAGCAGTTCCAAGCCCTGCAAAGGCATTGTAGACCTTGCCCTGCATGCCCACCAGCCTTCCTATGTACAGGCAAAGGGCAACCACATACATGTCAAAGGCTGCTATCAACAGATAGAAAAACATATTGTAAAATGCCGGCTCTGTGGATATGCTGTAGCCTAACGACATGATATTCCACAATATTGCCGCAAGCCCCATCATCACGATAATTCTGTTTTGTCTCTTGTCGTTGAATACATTTGATTTGCAAAATGACACCGCCGCCACAGCACATAGACATGTGCTTATGGCTAGTGCGATGATTGTAAACATCCCTGTCTGCATGTGTGATTCCCCCTGAGTTTTCCCTTTTGTATTGTTGGTAACATTATACAGGTTTGGGTGTGGGGGTTCAAGTGTATATGCCTTTATCTGCTGAGCAGGCAGACATTTTCAATATGCTCTGTCATCGGAAAACAATCAAACGGCGTACATTCTTTCATTTTATACCCATGCTTTGTAAAATACTTCAAGTCACGAGCCAGAGTATCCGGTCCGCAGGACACATAAACTATCCTTGCCGGAGACAATTTGACTACTGATGACATAAAGGCTTCGTCACTGCCGGTTCTTGGCGGATCCATTATGACAACATCTGCTTTCTCGCCCTTCTGCGCCATATCCACCATAAATTTTCCTGCATCATCATTGAAAAACCTGATATTTTTTACATCATTTCTCTTTGCATTGATTACCGCATCCCTTATGGCATCCTTGTTCAGCTCAACTCCGATTACCTCTCCCGCCTTCTGGCTTGCGATAATGCCAATCGTACCTGTGCCGCAGTAGGCATCTATTACTTTTTCTCTGCCTGTAAGCCCTGCGCATTTTATTGCCCTTTCGTAAAGCAGCTCAGTCTGCTTGGGATTTACCTGATAAAAAGAGCTTGGTGATATTCTGAATGTGCAGCCGCAAAGCTTGTCCTCTATAAAGCCCTTACCATAAATGGTTATGTTGCGCGCCCCAAGCACCATGCTTGTCCTCTTGTCATTTACATTTATGACAACAGTGCTTATGGCCGGGTGCTTCTTCCTGATTGCCTTCACGAAATTATTTTTGGACGGAAGAATCGGTGATGCGAGAACTAAAACCACCATTATTTCTCCTGTGGCATAGCCCTTTCTAATAAGGACATGGCGAAGCAGACCATAGCCTGTGTCCTCGTCATAGGTCTTTATCTTAAAGGATTTGAGTAAATCCTTGATGTCCCTTATGATTACATCTGCCTCTGTATCCTCAATCTGGCAGCTCACCACGTCTACCACATCATGAGTATTTTTCCTGTATACACCAGCTGCTACCTTGCCGTGATTGCAGTCAAATACTGCATGTACCTTATGTCTGTAATGATATGGATTGTCCATTCCCACAATCGGCTCCACCTTGCCATATGGCTTCATGAGCTTACTCATATAGTCCTGCTTCTTAGACAGCTGCTTGGCATAGTCGATTCCCTGATAGTCGCAGCCACCACATTTTTTTGCATAGGGACAGAGCATATCAGTTCTTTTTTCTTCTTGATTTTTTTCTCTGTTTCCAGTTCCTTTATCAGTTCTGGCACTCCTGCCTATATTATTATCTATATGATTTTTATTGTTTTGTATTTTCTTCATTTTTCCTCTTTACTGTGCAAATGTCTTATACAAATCCACATGGTCGTATATGCATGACCAGCTGCTGTTTGCTGATGCTGTCACACAAATATATGTCCTGCCGCTCTCCGACTGCTCGTAGCTTGCTGCGCAGCTTCCCGCCTGGTCTACAAAGCCTGTCTTTGCACCGATCACTTCGCCGGATTCCATCTTGTCCTCTATTCTTCTTAAGAACCAGTTTGAACAGATAAGTCCCTCCGGGTTCTGCTCTGTGACAGTTGTTGTGTATACATGGGCTGACAATACCGGTCGGCAGATTTCATTGTCCATGGCAGCCTTCATAATCATTGCTATATCATAGACTGTGCTGTAATGGTCCTCTCCATATATTCCCACGCAGTTTGTGAAATGAGAGGTCTCACCACAGCCAAGCTCTGCAAGTTTTTCGTTCATCATGTCGGCAAAGGCTTCTGTAGAACCAGCTATATAGATGGCAAGCTGACCTGCCGCCTCACCTCCGGATGGCAGGATTGTTGCGTAAAATAAATCTCTTACAGTGACAGTTTCACCCTCTATAAACCCGGCATTGCTGCATCCGTTTGCAAAGGCAAACTCTATAGCATCCTGTGATATAACAACTGTATCATCAAGCTGGGCTGGGTCTATATGCTCCGCAGCCACAAGCACTGTCAAAATCTTTGTCATTGAAGCAGGGCTCATTCTCTCTCTCGGATTTTTCTCCGCAAGAATGTCTCCTGTCTCCTCATCTATAACTATGGCATAATCACTGTTTACTTCATTAATAAGCTGAAAAGTAGAATCAGTCTCATGGGCAGTGTAATAATCCACATTTGCATCAGCTGTATCGTCAGCACTTCCATCAGCAGTATCCTGTTTGTTCTCCGTAGTAGTACCCACAACCATCTCAGATACAAGCTCCGGAACATTTGCGCTCTCTGTATCGTCAGCACCACTGTTCTTAGAATTTTTAACCCTTGCAACCACCACAACTATTGCAATTATAAGTACTAATACAACAGCTATCTTAGCATACTTTCTCATGAGCTGTTGACGTCGCTTTGCAGCTCTTCTTCTACTCATATCTCTCATATCAAATTCTTTCCTGTTCTCTTAATTTATTTTACGCATACTTAAAAATCAAAGTATGTCATTCTAATTTTATTCCTGCCCGACTTGCCACATTCCTGATTACTAGAACAAGGACAAAGTCAATCATGCCAACTCAGTTGTATATATTGCCTGAAGCCACGCACTTCATGTAGTATAACCCAATTTTGCGCTATATTCAATTGATATATGATTCACATTTTCTTCTAGCTTTCCATTTCATCATAAAAAAAGATCCCTATACCATTGATATAGTATAGAGATCTAATAGACATCCTTAGTTCTTAAAAAGTAGTGACTTTTCTAGCATGCCCACTCTATTTTTGCACACCATTCTTCATAATCAAGGGGGTCATTTTCTCCATGAGTGCATCCGCAATACGTCTACTCTTATCATCAAGGATTTTCTTCTTTTGTTCACGCGCCCACTCCACAGCTTTAAGCTGGTCTTCCGGTCGTTCACTTAATACTACATGTTCTTCCATCATACAATGCACATCCTATCGATTTTCATAGTTTACACCTACATTATAGCAGTTTTTCAGAAAATAATCAGCTGCTTCCTGCAAGTCTCTAAATTTTATTATACTCAAAGAAGCTATGAAAATAACGAAGGCTTATAACCTCACTCTAGTTCTGTCCATAATAAGCATTAGCCCCATGCTTACGATAGAAATGCTTCTCCTTAATACAATCAGGAGCCGGCTTAACATTTGGATTTAATGCCTCTGTATTTCTAGCCATCTTGGCAACTTCCTCAAGCACAACAGCGTTATGTACTGCCTCTGCTGCATCCTTGCCCCATGTAAAAGGTCCATGGTTCTGGCAGAGTACAGCCGGTGTGTATACAGGGTTAATCTTTCTTGCCTCGAAGGTCTCGATAATTACAAGTCCTGTGTTTTTTTCATATGCCTCATCAATCTCCTGTGGTGTGAGATTTCTGGCACATGGGATTGGTCCGAAGAAATAATCTGCATGTGTTGTACCATACAGCGGAATATCTCTTCCTGCCTGTGCCCAGGCAACAGCTTCTGGAGAATGTGTATGAACGATTCCTCCAAGCTCTGGGTATTTCTTATACAGCTCGAGATGAGTTGCTGTATCAGATGATGGCTTATATTTACCCTCTATTTTATTGCCCTCAAGATCCATGACTACCATATCATCAGGTGTAAGCTTGTCATAATCCACTCCGCTTGGTTTGATTACAAAGTATCCTGACTCTCTGTCGATACCACTTACATTTCCCCATGTATATGTTATAAGACCTCGTCTTGGCAGCTCCATGTTTGCCTCATATACCTGTTTTTTTAATTCTTCTAACATAGCCTATGCCTCCACACATTCTGCGCTTATTTACCAAGCTCTTTCTCGATTCTCTTTGCAATGCCCTCAGCATCAAGCTCATATTTGTGAAGAAGCTCTACTGCTGGTCCGGACTCGCCAAATACATCATTTACACCAATCTTTGTGAGCTTTGTAGGGCATTTCTCAGAAAGGACTGCTGCTACTGCATCTCCCAGACCGCCAATTACAGAATGTTCCTCAACTGTGAAGATTCTGCCTGTCTTTTTAGCGGCTGCAAGGACAAGCTCCTCATCGAGCGGCTTGATCGTGTGGATATTGATTACCTGTGCGCCAATTCCCTTTGCCTTAAGTGCCTCGGCTGCTTCAAGGGATGCTGATACACAGAGTCCTGTTGCGATAATTGTGCAGTCTTTTCCATCGCGAAGCTCTACGCCTTTTCCGATTTCAAACTTGTAGCTTGCTTCATCATTTATAACTGGTGTTGCAAGACGTCCAAATCTTAGATATACAGGTCCCACATACTCGTAGGCTGCCTTTACTGCTGCTCTTGCCTCCACATCATCACATGGGTTGATTACTACCATTCCAGGGATGGCTCTCATAAGGGCGATATCCTCGTTACACTGATGTGTTGCTCCGTCCTCTCCTACTGAGATTCCTGCATGTGTTGCACCGATTTTTACATTTAAGTGTGGATAACCGATTGAGTTACGCACCTGCTCGAATGAACGTCCTGCGGCGAACATTGCAAAGGTACTGATAAATGGCACGTATCCACATGTAGACATACCTGCGGCGATACCTGTCATATTTGCCTCAGCAATTCCACAGTCTATGTGACGCTCTGGAAAAGCCTTCTTAAATATACCTGTCTTGGTTGCAGCTGCAAGGTCTGCGTCGAGAACGATAAGGTTCTCATGTTCTTTTCCTAATTCTACTAAAGCATTACCATAGCTTTCTCTTGTTGCAATTTTCTTTACTTCTGACACAGTTCTTCACCTGCCTTTCTCAAATCCTCCATTGCGATAGCAAACTCCTCATCATTTGGAGCTTTTCCGTGCCATCCTACCTGATTCTCCATAAATGAAACACCCTTGCCCTTTACTGTGTGGGCAATGATTGCTGTAGGCATTCCCTTTGTCGCCTTTGCTTCATCAAAAGCAGCTCTGATCTGGTCAAAATCATTTCCATCGATGTTGATTACATGGAAGTTAAAGCTCTCAAACTTCTTGTCGATTGGATATGGTGAGCAGACCTCGTCGATTGCTCCATCGATCTGAAGATTGTTATTGTCAACGATTACACAGAGGTTATCAAGCTTTCTGTAACCAGAGAACATAGCAGCTTCCCAAATCTGTCCTTCCTGAATCTCTCCATCTCCGAGAAGTGCATACACTCTGTAATCCTTGTTCTGAAGCTTTCCTGCAAGAGCCATTCCTGCTGCTGCTGAAAGTCCCTGTCCCAGTGAACCTGATGACATATCAACTCCCGGAATATGCTTCATATCCGGATGTCCCTGTAAGTATGAACCTGTGTGACGAAGTGTGAGAAGGTCCTCAACAGGGAAATATCCTCTGTGTGCAAGTGCAGAATAAAGTCCCGGTGCAGTATGTCCTTTTGATAATACAAATCTGTCACGATTCTCATCCTTTGGATTCTTTGGGTCGATATTCATCTCCTCAAAGTACAAATAAGTAAAAATGTCTGCTGCTGAAAGAGATCCGCCTGGGTGTCCAGCCTTTGCGCTGTGAACACCCTCGACGATTCCTTTTCGAACTTCAACAGCCTGTTTCTGAAGCTCTAATGTGTTCATTTTGTTTCCTTTCTTATATATGCTATTGATAAATTAAATAACTAAAACCTCTCACACTATAATCCACTGGTAAAAAACTAAATATCAGCGGATTTACACAAGTTCTAATGTGTGGGTTCTGAGAACGATTTATTTATAAAAGATGTCTCCCAGCATAAGGTCACGCTTGAAGTTTCTGATTGTAGTATCCTTGTCAATATATACAGCCTCAATGCCCATTGCAGCAGCCCAGTCTCCCATCTGCTCAGCAGTCAGGTCATAGGTGAATGCTGTGTGGTGTGCTCCTCCTGCAAGAATCCAAGCCTCAGCGCCTGTGTAAAGGTCTGGCTGTGGTGTCCAGAAGTTTGTAGCTACTGGAAGCTTAGGCATTGTCTTCTCTGTCTTTTTACAATCTACATTGTTGATAATCAGACGGAATCTGTTTCCAAGGTCAATAAGTGATGTTGCAATACCAGCGCCTGTCTTTGATGTAAATACAAGTCTTGCCGGGTCCTCTCTGTCTCCCATTGAAAGTGGCTGGCACTTGATGCTGATTGGACCATCTGCGATTGATGGACAAATCTCAAGCATATGAGCCTCAAGGATTCCCTCCTTGCCCTTTACCAGATTGTAAGTGTAATCCTCAAGCATTGAAGTACCCTTGGCGTCCTTCATGCCTGCTGTCATGATTTTCATAAGTCTGACCATAGCGGCAACCTTCCAGTCACCCTCAGCTCCAAAGCCATAGCCTTTTTCCTCAAGTCTCTGGATAGCAAGACCTGGAAGCTGCTTTAACGAACCAAGGTCTCCAAAGTGTGTAACGATTGCCTGATAGTTTTTCTCCTCAAGAAATCTCTCAAAACCAAGCTCAATCTGTGCCTGAACTGCAACATGTCTCTTGAATTCCTCTGGGTCTCTGCCCTCAAGCAGGATGTCGTACTTGTCATAGTA
>ERZ1031095.46-NODE-46-length-35769-cov-10.801142_pt1 | contig 35769 bp, 29 predicted proteins | sample MGYA00517108_ERZ1031095 | MGnify/ENA primary metagenome ERZ1031095 (study PRJEB33719, sample SAMN04261275) | wastewater metagenome | biome: rural village; feature: human; material: feces | host: Homo sapiens | place: El Salvador | collected 2013-01-07 ... | reverse complement strand
ATATATAATAATGTATATGTTATCTATATATTATACAATGTGCGCGTAAGGGAACATTATTCCACAACCACCTCGTCAAGGAAGAACCATGCAGGATAGCCCACGCCATAATGCCAGTCGGGGCACAGACCGAGAGTCTTCACCACCACACGGATGTATCTTGCCTTGACAGGTTTGTCAAGACTTACGACGGCAGGAACGAACTTCACGCTGATGTCACGGTCCTCCGCAAACTCACGAGTGCCCATCAAGCTATACGTCTTGCCGTCCTCGCTGGCATAATAAGCCACGCTCTTAGGCAGCAGAATCCATGCTCCGAGCTGATGCAGGAAGTCGGTGCTGACCTGTCGCACGGTCTTAGTCTCACCCATATCAAGGACAAAGTCGGCATCCTCGCCGTTCCATCCCACCCAGCTCTCCACGTAGGTGGTGCCTCCGTATAGTCCGTCGGTAAGAGCCTTGTCTGCGATGGGCTGGTATTTCTCCTGCGGCGGAATGTTCCACGTCACCTTTGCGCCAGCCGCCTTGTTCTTCACGTCGCTCGGCAGGAATCGCTCACGATAGAGTCGGCAGTAGTCGTCCACATTATTGTTACGTTCATTAAGCGTCGTCACGCCGTACATGGCGCAAGTCTTTTGGAATGTGTCGAGCGCCTTCTCCACAGCAGCCTTGTCGCCACCGTTCTCCGTACGTGCAATCTCCAGCTCGCTGTATCTGAGCGGCAGTCGTGCTATGCGGACATGCGCCAGAAGTGCCGAGTCTGCCTCCACCGCCTTCTCCGCCTCATCAAAGAGTTCGTTGTACGCCTTGCGCAGGTTGGCGTTCAGCATACCGTTCTTATGAGTTATCGGCGAGTCGTAAATCCACAGCGGCGTGCCTGACGAGAGCAGCGCTCCTGTCAGCATCTGCTGATACCTATATAAATATGTGGCAGCCGGACCGTAATATCCCTTCATGAAAGTCTTCATCAATGAATCGGCGTCCAGTTCCGGATTCCACATCAGCTTACCTATCATATAAGCCCGCATCTCCGAGAAGTCGGTGCCGAGCGAACCGTTCACCTGTTCGAAGAGCATCGTAGCGTGATTGCGTTTGAAGAGCTGTATGTTCTTCTTCAGGATATGGAAGTTAGGGAACGGCGCCACCACATTGTCGAAATTGATGCCATAGTCCCACACGAAGATGTTGTTGGATATCTTAGCCCAACCCTCCATTGCCTTTACGAAGTCGCGTCCCGACTCGTTGTCCGTGAGCGGCACCTCGCGCTTGCAGTCGATGTCGCAGAGCATGATGTTGACGTTAGGCAACGGCTTTACATGCTTTGGCGGGTGCATGGTGAAGAGATAGGCAAGCGTGGAGAACTGCTTGTCGGGGAATCTCTCTGCCAACTTATTAAGAAATCTTATGTAACAACCTGACGGCGATCCCTCATACTCGTTCACCTTCTTACATTCCGGGCATTGGCAGTAAGTGTCGTTGCCGTCGTTCTGGCTGACGGAAATGGTGTTGCGTCCGGGATTGGCCTTGAAAATGGAGTCGATGCGACTGGCCACGATTTCGAAAATCTCAGGATTGGTGAGACACCACTGGCTGTGATTGCCGGGACGTCGTTCGCCGCTGATGAACGAGTAATACTCGGGATGCTCCTTGCCATACACCTTCGACGGCAGGAGTCGGTCGAACGTATGCACCCACATATTGTTGGCGAACAGCTCGCTGTGATCCTGCAGCCTCATCCAGTCGCGGTAAGTGCTGTCGTTGTTGGAATAGCTGAAGGTCTGGCGGAAACGGAACGCCGGGCTTTCCGCCACGTGCATCTCCGGAATGCGGATGTCCGCCGACGGAGTAAGCGTATAGAAGTCCTTGGCAAGATAGTCCACGCCCAGACATTTCTCCAGCAAAGCCGACACGCCGTATATGGCACCCTTGCCGCCTGCCGACTTTATGGTGAGGGCGCCACGCGTACAGTCAATGACGTATCCGTCGTCCGTAGCCTCCGTTGTCTTTCCGCCTATCACCACATCGTTCTTGGCGCGTTTGGCTGTGGCTGTGATGTCAAGTTCGGCACCAGACGTCTCGCGTACGAAACGCTGCAACATCTTCGCCGCCTTGCGGTTCACGTCGTTATCCTCAGCAAGGACAATGCGTCCCTGCGGTTTGCCCTTGCTTACAAGGCACACCTGTGCAGTTGCCGCCGTAGGTGCCATAAGGCATGCGAGGAGCAGCAGTCTGTTGAAAATCTTTGTCATTGTAATAGTATGATTATATTTTAATTAAAAAGTTTGTTCACGTCTTCTACTGACGAGCATATTCCGCAGGAGTGATGCCGTATGCCTTCTGGAAGCACTTCGAGAAGTAGCTGGAATTGGAGAATCCCACCATATACATCACCTCGGACACCGAGAAGCGTCCCTCACGCAGCAGCACCGAAGCACGCTGCAAGCGTATGTGGCGGATAAACTCCACGGGCGTCTTGCCCGTCATCTGCTTCACCTTACGATAGAGCAGCTTCGATCCTATCTCAAGCGACTCCTGCAGTCGGGTTACATTAAAGTCAGAATCGGCGATATGTGCCTCCACCATATCCGTAATCTTGGCAAGCAGACGGGCATCCACAGAGTCAGCGTCGTTCTTCTTCGCAGCCATCGGCTTACTGTCAGCCGCCTCCTGCCCTGCGCTTTCCACGTATGCCGAAGCGAAAGTCATCGTCACATCCGTGCCTTCGTTGTCACTATCCACAGCTGCCTGTGCCCCGTTCTGCTTGGCAAACTCATTGACAAGGGCGAGCGTATTGACGTCGGCTGTCTGCGCGTTGCCAACAACGGAAAAATAGCGGTTGAAGACGAACGGCATATCAGCCTCAGCTATCGTCAGTCCGGGAATGCCAACCACGACATCCACCTTATCCTTGTCAGCCGACACGGCTATGCTGACAGCAGAATCGGCAGCACGATTACGAGCGGCAAAGTCAATAAGCTGGTCAATGACAAGTTGCATGCGAGCGACATCCAAGTCTGCATACACCTTCGGCACATTGGTGCGATAACCAATCTCCACCGTCTTGCCGTACTTGGTGCGTGCGTCCTCGGCAGCACGTCGGCAGAAGTCGGCAATGTCAATGGTAGTGGTAGCCACCGATGCTTTATGGTCTGAGGTCTGCTGCATGTCGAGAGCCTTATACATGAGCGAATTGATGTCCACCACATCACGGCGCATATTCTCAAGAGAACGCATATTGGCTGTGTCGTTCTCTGCACGGAGCATATTGAGCACCGCGCCGAAGAGCGACGTGAGCGGCTTCTTCAGCTGGACAGACAGATTGTCGAAGAACTGCGAACGGGCAGCCGACTCCTGCATGATACGCTCCTTTGCCTCGCGCTCCTCACGCAGACGGCGGCGCATCATCCAGAACTTCATCACCCATACCACCAGACATATTAATATAATAAGGTAGACAATCTTTGCCCAAACCGAGAGATACCATGGCGGCAGAATGGTAACGCCGTACGCCATCACCTCTTCCTTCGCCTCGCCCTGTCCGTCCACCAGACGCACCTCCAGCGTATAGTCTCCAGGCGGCAGCGCGTTGTAACAGATGTCCAACCGTTCGCCGTGGATATACTGCCACGTGCGGTCCACTCCCTTGAGGCGGTAAGCATAGACGCACGGCTGCTGTCCTGACTGCGGAAGGTCAGTCAGCTGGAACGTCACGTTGTTCTGTCTTGCCGTCAGCGTCATTTCAGAGAGATACGTAGGATAACCTTCGTAGGAGGTGAACTGCTTTCCGTCCACCATCACACCTGACAGAAACAGTTTGCCTCGATGTCCCTTATCCGTGCCGCCATGAATGACGTTGGCAACGGGTATGCTCACCAAAGCGTCGTTGCCTCCAAGCAATACGCTGCGCGACACGGCGTCATAGCATATTGCCAGCGGACGGAATCCGGGCACGGCAAAGCGCGTGGTCTTGCCGTCCTTGCCTAATATGCAACAGTCCGAACCCATGACAGCCCAGACATTGCCTTCCACCTCACACAGCATGGCAGCGTCCGCAGCGTCATATCCGGTTATGTGCAGCGAACGGTCAGCAGCCGGCTCCGGTCCGAAACAGCGCACTTCGCCTTTCATCGCCGCCCACACGTTGCCCCGTCGGTCGACAATGAGGTCGCTGACAAGACGGTCCTTGCCCACAAGATGCTCCACCAGCATTGTGGCGGAACTGATTCGGTCAAGTCCGCGGTCGTACATACGTGCATATATCCTTCCGCGTCCGTCCTTCACGAGTTGCCACACGTGCATGCCCTGCAGTTCCTTCAGGAAATGTCGGTCAGCCATGACGGTGGGCGTAGTGGCGCCGAGCAACTTCTTCTTGCTTATCACAAACACGCCACCCATGTACGAGCAAATCCAGTAACGTCCTTTTCCGTCGTCAATGATGTCGTAAGCCCAAGCCGTGGTGTATCGGCGTGACTGGTCGGTGACGATGACGTTGCGCATCTGGCGTGTCTGCGGATTGTATATGTTTATGCCGTGGTCGGTGCATACGAGCACCCTTCCGTCCGTATCGGTATACACCCGTCTGACGCGGTTGTGCGACATATAGTGAGTCTGCGAACTCTGACGAAACCACGTTATGCCGTTCATATCGTCAGGCATATATCCATGCGTGGCACCATAGGTGATCAGGCCGTTGGTGCCACCGAGCCACATCCTGCCGTCCAAACCACGATAGATGAGGTGCAGGCAGTTGCCTTCACCCGTATTGGTCAGGTCGCTAAGCGGTATGTAGTCATAAAAGCGACGTTTCCTCAGGTCGGACACACCCTGGTCGGTGCCAGCCCAAAGATTGCCCCATCGGTCAGAGAAGACAGCCCACACGATGTTGTTGGCAATGGAGTGCGGCGAACGCGAGTCGTGCAGGGCATGCCTTACGGTCTTGTCCTTCTTATTGTATATATACAGACCGTTGTCCGTACCGGCATATATAAGACCTGCGTATACCGAGAGCGACTTCACCGAATTGCCCGACAGCGGGCTGATGTTCTCAAGCCGCTTTCCGTCGTACCTGTAAAGAGCGCCCTCCGTACCGATCCATGCCGATTCACCGTCGCCAAGAAGCGCATTGACGAGCGGCTGGCTCCCCTCCCCTATGCGTATGGGCTGAGCCTTGCCGTTACGCAGAACGGTCAGACCGGTCAAGGTGCCGACGAGCAGACCATGACGTGTGGGAAGCAGCGAATATACATTATGCAAGCGTGAGTTCTCCGTACGCTTCGTGCCTGTCTGCAAGTCACGGCTGAAGAGCCCCTGCGCACCTCCATACCACAGGCGTCCGCCGTATATCGTCACGGCACGCATCTCGCCCATGCCGCCGGAAGTCCGCTCTGCATAACATCCGCGGCGGATGTCGTACGCCATAAGTCCGCGCTCCGTAGCCATATATAGCATGTCCTTGAAGATGCAAATAGAGTGGACACGCGTGATGACCGGCGTCCCGTCCGCATCCGTATTGTGCGGAATTGATCGGTAGCCGTCGTAGGCGTAGAGTCCGTGGTCTGTGCCGAACCACAGTATGCCCTGCTCGTCCTGCGCTATGGAGCACACGGTGGAGGCGTCGGCAATGCTGACATTCTGGAAGCTTTGGGCAGCAGCCAAGGATGGCATCAACAGCGAAAGAAGGGTGAGGAGGATAATTGTATATAGGTTTTTCATTCAGTTTTGCTCTTAATAGTGACGTATTGCTTAACAGGGCGTTAAATTACAAAAAATATGTCAGATATCGAAACTTGAGGGTGAGAATCTATAATTGTTTTCTTGCCGTTCTGCATTTTAAACGTTATATTTGCAAAACGTAATAACAATCCATTATTCAGATATGTGATGGCTATGACAGATAATCATGAAAGAAGAAGACTGCCCGTTGGCATACAGTCGTTCAAGGAAATAAGGACAAACGGTTATGTCTATGTAGACAAGACTGACTTGATTTGGCATTTGGTCAACTTTGGAGATAAGTTTAATTACTTTAGCAGACCTCGTCGTTTCGGTAAGTCAATACTTATCGATACGCTACAGATGTATCTTGAGGGAAGAAAAGATCTGTTTGAGGGGCTAAAGATCATGAGCATGGAAAAAGACTGGGCGAAGCATCCTGTCATCCGTTTGGATATGAGCAGAGGCGGCGCATCTGCTGATGAGATAAAGTCATACCTTGACAGAACATTCGCTTCTTATGAGCAGGAATACGGCATCAACATAAAGCCAACCGACTCATTGGGCAATCGTTTCGACATGATCATCAGAACGGCATATAAACAATCAGGTCTGCAAGTGGCTATCCTTATAGACGAATACGACTCACCCTTGCAACACTCATGGAACACTCCAGAACACGATGGATGTACGGCAGTTTATCGGAGCGTCTTCGCCATACTGAAAGCAGACGACGAATTTGAAAGATTCGTGTTTATCACCGGTATCACAAAATTCACACAGATATCATTGTTCTCTGTTCTAAACAATCTCACCAACATCAGTTTCTCCCCTGAATACGTGGCTCTTTGCGGCATTACAGAACAGGAAATAGCAGAATATTTCCATACAGAGATGGAGAGTATGGGAAAGCTGAACGGATGGGATATGCAAGAAACTCATGATCACCTGAAAGAATATTATGACGGATATCATTTCTGTCATAGGAATATGACGGACATATTCAATCCGTACAGTCTTATCAATTCTTTAAATACTGGAGAACTGAGAAACTATTGGGCATCATCGGGAGCGACATCGTTATTACCTAAATTCGTCAAAAACGTGGAACTGAGAATGGGTAAGTTCGAGAATTGCGCCATAATGAAAAACATCATCGAAATGTCTGATGTGACTGGAGGCGGTGCAGAATTATTTCTTTATCAGTCAGGATACCTTACCATCAAATCACTGGAAGGCATGGTTTATCATTTGGGATTCCCTAATGAAGAAGTGAAACAAGCCTTGTATGAAATGGTGCTGCCAGCCTTGACACTGCGTGAGGGCGACGAAATTCAGTCCATTCAAGCCTACTTATATCTTGCTCTCTACAATGGCAATGTAGCTGAAGCGATGAATCATCTTAAAGCTCTTATCGCCGATGTACCATACAGCAACAAAAAGATGGCAAGTATGGATATGGAAGAGCGTTATCGACTAATCATCAGCACCATCCTAAACGCTATAGGTTTCAGAGTGGAAGTGGAGAAAATGCTTTCCACAGGCCGAATAGATATTGTAACCACCACACCCCACTTCATATATGTGATAGAACTGAAGCTTTCAAAGAACGGTGGCAAGAAAGCTGGGGCAGAACAAATTCTGCATAATCAATATCTGGAACCTTTCAAGAGTGACAAGCGGCAAACCATAGGTCTGTCTATCGAACTGGACGATTTAGGCAAGGGATTGACGGATTGGGAAGAAATTAAAAGATGATAAAATGAAGCATGCAAATATCGTACAAAGAGTAAAATCCTGTTACAAAATAAAAATCGATTATAGAATTCAGATTTGCTGTTTTTACGGTGTTATGATGTGCAAACAGCACCAATGCTTAACAATAGTGCCACTTTTATCATACAATAGTGCCACTATTAGACAGTAAAAGTGGCGCTATTGCATGATAAAAGTGGTACTATTGGAGTGTAAAAGTGGCGCTATTGCAGCCATTTGTGCTTGTTTAGCTCAGTCATTCATTACACACTTCTCTTCTTAGTTGTGTAATCCACAGATTGTCAGCATGTTGCCGCTGCACGCTCAAAACTCAAGAATTTCGCACCAAAGATTTCTTAGTGCGCTCAGCTCATAGTATTGAGCGTTAGAAATGCAAATATAAGATACGTCAGGGACCGAAAAGTATGTTCTTCGATCTTTGAGAACTTCCAGACGAGACGGTTGCGGTCGAAATGACAGCATTGTTTGTTCTTTCCTCCAAATATCCCACCGCAAAGTCCAATGCCTTGATGATGTGCGGCACGATGTCCTTGGCGGATTCGTTGTACGTGATTTTGTGGTCATAACTTAACAATACTTTCGCTTCGTCTTTCTCTGAGAGCAGAGCCTTGACAAACTTCACGTTCCTGTTGGTTTCGTCCACTGCCTCTTTCAGCCGCGGCCTTTCATGTGAACAGATGCCCGTGACAAAGGGAATGCAGAAGCGTAGCATGCTTTCGTCCTTGCCCACCACATAGAAGTAAGCCTGCCCGTTATAACGGAAATGCCAGCCTAACGACTGCATCCGTACAGCTTGACCGCACATTCGGCGAATCTCATTCACTACTTCTTCCTGTCTCATATTCATAATAGCTTTTGTTTTTATCCATTTATGAGGTATGAGAGGGAAATGTAACCAATCCTGTCCGTTTTTATTACGCAAAGGCCGTCAGTCTAACATCACGAATGCAGCCCAATGATAAGGATCGGGATGGTTCTTGCGGACGATTTGCTTCGCCTCTTCGAATGCCTTTCGCTTGTCCAAAGCATTGGCTTTGTCAGTAAGCCGCTCATAGAAGGTGGCCATAAACTCTGACGTCACACGGTCGTCCACATTCCATAAGGACATGACAATGGTGCCTACACCAGCCTTCTTGAAAGCACGCTGCAGTCCGTAAAGCCCCTCTGACGTGGCTTTTCCCTGTCCCGTCTGGCAAGCAGAGAGCACCACCATGTCCGTATTGCTGAGATCCAGGCGAGCAATGTCATTGGCAGTAAGGATGCCACCGAGCACTCCTTTCGGAAGCCTCTTACCCAACCATGCGGCATTGCCACCAGAGAGAACGAGTCCAGACAAAGACATGGCGTCGGTGTAGCCTTTCAGATAGTTGACGTCAGCAGCCTTGCTCGGCGTGTAATAGAATCCGTGCGTGGCGAGATGGAGCAGACAAGGCGACTTGCCGTGCATAGCCAAGAACGACTCCTCCGTACCGTCCGTTCCCATATAAGGCACAACATTCCACTTTTTGCCTTTCAGAATGGTGTAAATACGGAAGACCTCCTCCTTTGTTCCCTGCAACTCATGATAGACAGAATCGCCACGCGCCATGTCGCCACGCTGAACGAACAGATTGTCCAAATCGTACTTCTTCGCCTCATTCTCCATCGCCGTATCGTCCATATCATACTGCAAGCCTCCATAAAGGACGGCAGTATGAGCGTCTGTACGTCTGGTATGGCGCTTCATCTTCACCAGTTCGCGGGCTGAAGACAGTCTGACGAAATCGTAATGACTGCCTAACAGCGAGCCGTCCTCCATCGGCAACGACTCTAACGACACCTGGAAAAGCAGCTGAGAGGGCACGTAATACACCGTCGACCCTTCCTTAAGATTATCCTTCAGCGGCTGCCACAACAGGCGAACTACGTCCTGTGCATAATCCTCTCCGTAATACATGTCAGGGCGGACAATGCCAAGCGAATCTATCTGACGCTCAGCAAACAATGGCTTCAGCAAAGGATAGTCCTGTCCCTTATCAATGATAAAGGCAGCATACTTCCTTCCCTCAGATTCGGACACATAGTCCGTAAAGTCGATGAGCACCTCGTCCTGTCCCAAAGCCTGCTTCACAGCGTCATAGTCAACGTCCATAAAACCGGTTCCGTCGCTATAGCTACGGCATCTTGCGGTCAGTTGATTCTCCATCCTGCTCACCCTCTGCGATATGTCAAGAATGCTGTCTGCATTGGCCTTATAGTCCTTCTCCAAGGTCTTGACGGTGTTCTTCATACCGGAAAGCGACATAAAGTCGCGCAAGTCCTCAGCCGTACCCTTCCTCTTTATGACATCATACATGGACCGTTCCGACTCAAGGAGGAACGACTTCGACAGCACGAGTGCGTCATAGCAGGTCTTCGTGAACGGTGTCTGACATTGTTTTGCTGTAATGGCGAAGGGCGTCATATTGGTGAACAAAGCAGACAACGGGCTCCACAGTCCTTCCCTTTCCGCAGTATTCATATACGGAATGCGCTGCTTCATGAATGCTTTGAGCTGCTGTTCAGCCTCAGCATAATCCTTGCATCCCTCTTCTTCATGTCCGGCAAAGCCCTCCGCATTGGCAAGAAAGATGCGTGCATTGATATGTTCCAGACTATTCTCGCCATACAGACCTCGGGTGCGGTCGGCATATTCGCGATAATGCTGTTCGGAGTCTGCATAATTGCCAGCCTTATGTTCGGCTCCTCCTATAAGTGCCAAGAGAGCTACGCGGTTGCCGTCCTCAGGCGGATACTTCGTAGCAAGCAGACTGTCGGCCTTTCTGAAATCATCCAAGCCCGCCTCATAATCCTTGAAAGCCACACGGCAGAGTGCCCTTGTCACGTAACGCGAATAGAGCTCGCGCGGCTCGGTCATGCTCTCCGTGCCTTCAAAAAGCTTCGTCAGACAGGCATAACAGTTGGCCTGGTCACCCTTCAACCTATAGATATCAGCCAGTGTGGCATAAGACATATTGTAGGAAGCATCGCCCTTAGGGGTCTGCGACTGAAACACCTCAATAGCTTTCTTGGCATACACAATGGCATCGTCATACTTGCCGAGAGTTGTATAAAGTCCTCGCAGGTTGGCGTAACTAAGATGACGGCTCGCAGAAACGGCCTGCGCTCCCTCACCATCAGCGATATCCTTGCCTCTGAGATACCACTGTTCGGCAATGGCGTACTGACCCTGCTTCTCCGCCTCCTTGCCCTTCTGGTTATAGTAAACAAACTTGGTCTTTTGGTCAGAAGAAGCCTCGACCAGCGAGTCCATTCTCTCCGCGCATGCCAATGTATGCCGCACATCACCCACGACATCATATATGGTCCACAAGTCTTTCAGACATTCCATCCGGACATCATCAAAACCTGTCTTCTCTGCAAGCGTCAAGCCAGACTTCAAGGAGCTGACAGCCCCAGAGAAATCATAGAGCCATCGCTGGCAATTTGCCATATCTCTGAGAGATTTCACGGCATCCACTTGCTTGTCCAGCTTCATATAGCCCTCATAAGCATTGCGAAAACAAGTCAGAGCCTTGTCGTATTCGGCAGAGATAAAGCAAGAAGTACCGTCCGCATACCAGGAATACGGAATCTTAGGAAGTATGTACGGACGTAGGAAATCGTTGGCATAGGGCGCAATCTCAGAAAGAATCCGCCTGCCATATTCATGCTCGCTGCGGGTCTTGTCCGTCTTTATGAAGTCCACGGCATACATATATCCGTTGTATGCATATTCATACTCCACGTTTTTCCTCTCCGACTCCAACAGCTTTCCCTCCATCAGCTTCTTTGCCAAGCGATATCCTTCCTCGTATCGCTCCAACGTCCGGAGACAACTGCATGCCATCAGCTGGCTACAGACATACACCTGACGCTCATCCTCCGTCTGCTGCTTCGCAGTCTGCTCGCCGACAAGGAGGAAAGCGTCAAGAGCTTCAGCCGTCTTCTTTTCCTTGTTAAGGTCGAAAGCCTCACACATCTTGTCTGTTATCTCTGCATCTGTCATGGTTTGTGATTTAATATTACTGGCACAAAAGAAAAGTGGAAGCGACAATAGCAATGCCTTATTTATGTTTCGCAATGGTGTCAATGTCTGTAGTATCATTTGGTATCTTAGGACTTACGTTTTCAAATACATCTTCACCGCCACGCACATTATCGTCAGGGGCATCGCCAACGGTCATAATGTCAACAGCGAAGAAGCCAATCAGCAACGCAGCAGCAATGCCCGAAATCCAAAGCAACAGGTTTCGGCGCTTCGGCTTACGTCGCTTACATTCCTGCTGGAACTCCGCAATGGCTTTGAGTTTCTGATCACGGCTTACCAGCGCAGCCTTCAGGTTCTTCGTAAACTCATACTGGTCTCTCTTCTCCGCATCTTCCCCAATCTCTTTCAGGAAATGTGCCTTGTCTTCCTCCGACATAGTGTCGCCATGAAGCAAGTATTGGTCTATTCTGTCTTGAAAATCCTGGTTCATATATGTCTGCCGTTTTTATGAGTTTAAATATCTTTTGTAAATATCCCTTGCTGACTCGCGCAACAACTCCGTACACTTATACTTCTTCGTCTTGAGCGAATTTTTCGATTCGATTGTCGGTATCTCCATCAGAATGGTGTCCAGATTTTTTCCTTCCACATAGAACTTGGTAAGAATCTGGCTGCAACGTTCTGACATGCGGGATATGATGTCAGCGATGATGTCAAGCATCTTGTTCTCCTCCGAGTCGTAAAGCATATCGGCATATTGCTGTTTGGAAGCCTCAATGTCAACATTAGAAGGATTCTTCTTTACCCATTCCTTATACTTGTTCTTGGCTATACCAATGAAATAAGTAAGAATGCTGCTTCTTAAAGGTTCGTCATCCTTTCCCATCACTCTGCCTTCGCTCACATAAATCTTTCTTTGCTCAATCTTCTCCCAAAACGTGACGAATGTGTTCTGGAATATCTCCATAGCGGTATCGTCGTCAGCGAAGAACATACCCTGGCAGTTTGCCCAGAAATAATCAGAGCAGTAAGCATACAGTTCGGACTGTATCTTCCTGTCCTTGTCATACATACCTGCAACAAGACGGGCTTCCTTCTCCTGTTGCGGCGTGCGCATGTGTATTGTTTTAGCCATTATTTTCTAAGTATATCAGTTATGTTATATTTGTCTTTATCGTCACCAGTCAGCACAGGCTGTTGCGGTCGGCTACTGGTATTGGCGTTCACGAATCGTCTGAGTCGTTTCATAAACTCCCCATTGCCCATCTTCCCGTTCTTCTTCAGCTCCTGCCATAGGGCATAAGTCAGCTTTCCGACAGCCGGACTCTTCATCTCGATGTTCACTTGGTCGCTGCGACAGGCGCTGAGCGTAATCCATCGCTCCGCCAAAGGCTTCGCTTTAGAGTTGATGACAACATCCTTGCTTTTGTCACCCATCAGGAACGACTTAACTGCCTCAAAGGCTTCCTCCAAGCCACGAGCGTTCTGAGCGTCCACCTCCAACGTGTCACTCGCGCCACGCACCACGTCGTCGTCATCACCACGAGTGGCGTCGCCACTATGACATGCGTCTATCACCACAAGCAGCTTACCCTTTGCCCCTATCCGGTTGCGGATGGCGTTAAGATAGACATTCAGTTCGTCGTCCGTCAGATGCTTCTCGCCATGATACTTCGCGCTTGCTTTCCGATATGCGTCGTACGGAATCCAACACTCGTCCAGCCCGTCCGCCTCATCATTATGCACATCCGTCATCTGCTGACCATGCCCGGAATAATGCACGTACACCACATCACCCTTCCGGCACGAAGCTGCCATCCGCTTCAAAGCCCCGACAATGCCTGCCTTAGTGGCTTGCCGGTTAACCAACGTAGTGACCGACCTGAAGCCAGCCTCTTTCAGTATTCCCTGCACAATAGGCACATCTTTGTCGCCGTTTATCTTATTCCAAGCCTTGTCCTGCTGTTCGCCCAGCCCAATAACAATAGCTCTCTTTGTCTGTGCTGTAACGGACAAAGAGAGCAATAAGAAAAAGTATATGATTAATCTTGCTTTCATCCTATGAAAATAATAAGACAAAGTTAGCAATTTATTTTTGTTTAAAGCATAACAGGAGCATTATTTGATGAATCTTTGCAACGTCGGCTTCAGGTCCTCATGCTTGGAATAGTCAAACATCAGACAACGGTTGGCGTCCTTGAATGGTATGACTGCATGGTATTCGCCTGCAGCAAAACAATCAATCTGATAAGGATGATACGTCAGAACGATACCCTCCGGCAGCACAGCAAAGTGAGTCAAAGGAAAATCTCGTTCTGTGAAAGCCTCCTCGTTATAGCCTTTCCATCCCGCCCATTCATCACAAGAATAATTATGTACAAGTAATGACCGCATTACATCATCCATACCGCCAGTATCAATCATAGGACAATGGAAAGAGAATATGTTATTCGTAAAACTCTCCCACGAGCTTTCATGTTCGTAGCAGAAATCATATTCCTTCTTCAGACTCTCCAGGACAAGATGACGGAAGCGTTGCATCATGGCAGGTTTCACGGAATTGTTGACATCGAGCAATGCTCCTCTTCGCTTGTCGTATGTGATGTAATACTCACGAGGAAGGTCGTGAATTCCGCCATTGTAAAGGCTTGCCCAATAATAATATGTGGTGTAGTCATCACAATCAGCCACCTTTCTCACTTTTATGTCACAGGTCATTCTGACCATCAATGTGTCTTCATATTGATATTCAGCCCGACAGAGTTTCTCCCACAATACACCATATTCATCCAAGGAATGCTGCATTTCTTTCAGCGACATACACTTTCCGACCGGGATTTCCCTATTGTATTCTAACTGATAGAAAGCATCGTCCGTGATGGCAGCCATCATCCATTCACGGATGGCTTTATCAGACTCTGCATTACCTTTCGGAACATCCAGATCCACGCTAAATCCTGCATACACCCTTTCGTACTTGTTTCTTGGTTCGATGTAGTAGTTCTTCGTAAAACGTCCTATAGAAGCATCCGCTTTACAGCTTGTCTTCTTTGCATTATACAGCTCAGCGAAAGAGACTTCCTTTGCCTGTGCACCGGCAATAAGTGTCAGCATTCCGTTTTTCTTCGACTTGCGACAATATACCTTATCCTGCAGTCCGACACATTTTCCATCAGAGAAGCAAAGCGTATCTGAACTTCCGAAAAGGCACAGGTCCTTCCATGTGCCAATATAATAAAGCCAGGAAGCGTCGCATGGTGGCGAGAACAATATCTTTTTAGCCTTAATGTCATAGACGTTATTGTCGTCAATGCCCACATAGTTGACAGTATTACGAATGGGAGCGATGCTATTGGCTTCGATTAGCGGATAATAAAAGCCATTACGCTCATACTTCAGGAGATAGCATGGAGCATCCTCTTCTGGATGTTCATTGTTCAGAATCACAAACAGACTGTCACTTATCCACTTTCGTATCTTGAACGTATCACCATCCAAAACGATGACGTCTCCAATAAGCTCACCTCTCACTCCAACTCCCAAGCGCAATCCATTACAGCCGGTAAGGGCAGCAAGTGTAAGGATTATAAACAGCAGTTTCTTCATAACGATTCCCCTAATTCGTGTCGGGCACAACTTCCGAGTTTGTTATCTTATTCTGGGCATTCTTCCCGATATGCCATCCGTCGCACCATGCACATTTGTATACAGAGAAATGCACACCATGCTTCTTACCCATAGCCTCAGCAGCTCTTAATGCCACCTTCTTATTCGGATAAGGAATCTTGAGCTTTCCGCTACGACGAGAAATATGGCTGTATTTGCTGAATATCCCAAAAGCATTGTGAGTGACAAAAACATTTCGCCACGCACCCTTCCTTGTCAACTGATTCCAAATTGCAAGAATACAGTTCCTAAAACTTATTCTAAGTTCATCCATTATTTAAACTTTGTTGTCCTGCCTCTCCAAAGGTCATCTGCAACATGGAGGATGACATCATGGAGCTCGAGGTCTGTCTTGAAGAACTCAGGGATTGCATCATAGCCTACAACGGCTCCAAGGATGTTGCCTGTCACGGCTCCGGTGGAGTCGCTGTCGCCCCTATGGTTGACAGAGGCTATTATCGCTTTCTCAAAGTTGTCGAAATACTTAACCGCACAATAGACAGCAATAGCAAGAGTCTCTTCCGCAACCCAACCTTCACCGATTGCTTCGATGTTGTCCACATCCGATGCTGACGAACCAACAAGACCGAGAGCCTTATCGGTCAAAGCTCTAAGTTGAGTGATGCCCGCACCTTCATTTGGATAAAGAGAGAGCAACATATCGTAGCCTTCGGACAAATAAGCCTTGAAGTCATCCACTGTGGGACAGTCCTTCTGCATGATTCTGTAGATAACGTGTGCTTCCAATGCTGATGACAGCCAACCGAGAGGATGCTGGTGAGTTATCTCAGCAGCATCAGCCGCCAACATATCTACATCCTTTATGTTGGAGATGCGTCCTTCAAGAGGCTCACCTTCGGGCGTGTCTCTCCACACAGCACCATAGAGTGCCACAGGAGCCGTACGCATAATGCCGCCACAACCTTTACTATTGTTGTATGGGTCTTTACCCCTAAGGATATCCTGCAAGGCAGTCATACAGGTATTGCCTGGAGCACGACGATTGTTGAGTTCAGGCACATCGCCAATCCAGCAATCCTTATGACGGCTGGATTTCCTTCCGACTTGTGTGTAATACCATTCAAGATATGCCTCGCAAATGGCATACTTTGGGGCTTTGCCCTGCGCTTTTGCATTCAGCAAGCCACAAGCTGTGAACAGCGTCATCTGAGTATCATCAGAAATCCATGCCTTGCCGCTCTTTTCTTCATCCGGCAGCCACCACTGGGTGGTGTCCAGCCGTGTGATGCCATTCTCGCCATACCTTTTCTGTATGCCCTCGTACGAACAGATGAACTCCACAGGATAACCGAGTGCATCGCCAACGGCTCCTCCAACCAGCGAACCGCGTATCTTATCTAATTGTTTGTTTCTATCCATATCTATAAAGCTTGTTCTGTTCATAGTCATATATCTTTAAGTTATACTTTTTATGGTATAGAGAGAGAAGAAGTCTGAGACAACATTTCAAGCCCTATGAAAGAAGTTGAGAGCTTGCTTTACTCGTTAATGACTTGTTTCCTTCGCTTGAACTCCTCAATGGGCATCGGCTCCTTGCCATCTCTCTCCGTGAGCTTGTCATAGAAGGCATTAAGCACTCGCAATATCTTTGATGTGTCGTGTCCGCTTTCCCTAAGGTAGCCACGCAGAGTCGGCGGCTCTATTCCTTTGTCCGCACCATAAAACACCCAATAGGTGCTAAAGGCAATGTCGGTACGATGAAGCCCCATAGCACAGGCGATATAGAAACCGCCTCGATCAATGCGCTCACAAAACTCAGGAAACAACGCCACCATACTCTCAACAACATCGGCACGGTTGTCCACAGGGTAATAGAAATACTCTATGCCGTACTCTTTGCAAAGATTCTGCATGCGCAGGTTAATGCCATCATTGCGAAGGTCAATGATGGTATGCACGCCTGCTTCCTTGATGACAGGCCAAGCATATACCTGACTGCGCGACGACATCGTCTTCCCTCTCACCCCACCGTATGCAGGGTGGATGTCAGGAATGTTGAGATTCAGAATTCTATTGATGTCCATAATGCGATCATTGCACATGTTTAGTCAGCCATTCCACAAGATCATTCACGATGCCATCGGCTAAATCTTTCGAATCATGAGTCGGCTCATTCGGTCTGTTGATGAATACCGCCAAAGCATAGCGAGGCTTCTTGGCTGGGAACAGTCCTACAAAAGACATTTCTGCCAATTTATGCTCACCATTTTCAATATCCTTGCCTTGGTAATTACCATAAATACCAGCCAATTCAACTTTCTTTGGAGCATAAGAAGCCTGGATGCCATCACCTTTATTAAGACCGATCAAGACTTCTTGCAGATATTTACGTCCCAAAGGCTTAATGCGGTCGATTGTTGCCTCAGTAACAGAGTCGGCTTGCAAAGTTGGGAATGTGATAATATTCTTCTGATAGAGGCTATTAAAGACTGCCGCCAATTCCATGGCGTTTGTTTGCTTTTCGTCACTTGTCATACCCTTCCATATACCAAAAGCATCGTCACCACGGTGTACCAGAAGAATCTTGAACATAGCCACATTAGATTTATGCGTCAATGCTTGGCGGCAAGTCATCACGCCATATCCGCCAGACCGCCAGTTATGGTCACGAATACTGATGCTGTCACCTATATTATATACGCCACCGCACAAATCCATCTTGTCTTTGAGCGAACCATTGATGTCTGCCAACCTCGGAGTTATTCCGACAAGTGTCAATACGCGGGGACTGCATGCTTGTTTCAGCAGCTTGCCCTCTACATAATCTTCTCCATCTTTCTCCAATGCTATCCATGCCTTCAACCTGCCCGTTTGCGCGTCTAAGACTGCCACCTGTCCGTACGTTCCGTCCAACGACTTCAAGCCTTCAGACAAAACATCATGGCATTTTTGAGCTATTGCACTGTCTATTGTCATGCATTCATCAAGTTTGGCTACATATTCGGGATTGTCCATCCATACGCTAACAGTATGGTTGTTTTCTCCAACCACTCCAATGGTACCACGTTCAATGCCTCTCTCCACATAAAAATAGAACACCTCTATGCCTTCTTCCGAAACATAACGACGGAAGAGGTCTGCAACGTCAAAATCTATCTCCGTCACATTCTCATGCTTCTCCAAGTCATAGATTCCCTGCTTGCCATCTTTCGTAACTATGGCAAACTTTGCTATGCTGCAAGTATCTATATGCTCACATTGTTCCAGAGTCACTTGAGGGACCTGCTTCTTTCCAAAAGCCTCTTCTGCGTCAATGGAGTCTGCCACTACAGCTTTTTGGGCAAAAGACAATTGTGCGAATAAGGACAAAGCCATTGTGAGTAATGTTGTCCTAATATACTTCTTTGTATTCATACCTTATTTTATTACTTTAATTATTATTCTTATGTTATAGAGTGAGAAGGAATCAGTATTGAGGATTTTTTATGGTCATTTATTTGTTGGCCTTGTCATTCACGTCCATATCTACTCTACATATAGTTCAACGTCCTCAAGTCATATTTACCTTTATAGAACTTGTCAAGAACCTCTTGGAAAACATCATTGGGAGAAACAGCGTCAAACAGGGTCATGCAAGAACGGACCTTCATTGCGTCAAGTCCGCCAAATATCTCAACAATATCCTTATCCGTATGTACCAGCAGAGCCTTTGTGATTGCTCTCAGCCGTTCGTTCAGAACTGGATGATTCAGATATGCCTCAGCCTCATCGTACCCGCTGATACCATAATACTTTGCATTATAGCTGTGTCCGAGGATGGCCAGTTGCGGGAATATATACCATATCCAATGCGAACGCTTTCGTCCGTCTTTCACTTCCTGCAATGCCAGTTGATAACAGTGTGACTGTGCGTCCAAGAAGCGTTGCAGATTGAAGACCTCATTGTCTTCAAGAGATTCTATATGATTGGGAGTAAGTCTATCTTTCATAACTCTTTCCTTGTTATTTATACGACATATTATAGCCGTTACAAAATGTTATACTTTTATGATATAGAGTGAGAAGGAGTAACCATTCTATCAGGAAATATTCATTGAACCAACAAATGGGTTATAAATTCCAATGTCGATTCCTCATGAACTTTTTGCATTTAGCACAGAAACAGTCCGATTAATCTTAATACATTGTCATCTTCATCTCCGTCGTCAAACATCGGATAGGCCTCAATTCTCCCCAATCCTGTGTACGGTCGCACATATCCGGTGCGCTCTTACCAAAGACATCCATCTTTTCCAAATTGCGGATGATGGCATTCCATTCTGCCAAAGTCGGTACACTACATCGTATATGCTTGTTGTTATATTGCCGATTAAAATCCTCTGCAATTTCTAAAAGAAGTTCCTTCTCAGTGCCGCCGAAGACAACACCCAAGACTTGCTCCGACATAGTGTCAGTGACATCCCCATCCTTAGTTATGTATTTTCCTATGTATAACTAACGTAGGGTCTTATCGTTGATGAATCTTATAAAGGATGCGTAATCCCCCTTGAACAGATTAATATCTATTCTGCCTCCATCATAGCCCTCAAGAACACCCTTGTCGGTTTTCTGCCATAAGTGCCAGTCGAAATTAGCAGGACCTTTCTCCGAATACTTGGCTATCCAGAAGTCGTACTTCTTCAGACGATCATCATTCAGGTATTCGTTACGGATATTCTCCCTTGTATATATTATCGGACGAACATGCATTGTAGACTCAATCTCCCTTAGCCACTGAAGAGTCTTCTCCACCAAAAACTCCTTGCCATACTCCTTTATCTCCGACACCACTTCAATGTCAAGAGCAGGAGGCATATCACCCGGAGTCCAGTTAGCCGTTTCCACAAAGTTCTTTACCTGTTCCTCTATCGGACTGCCCAAATGCAGGAAATGATACGCCCCTTTCAGTATGCCATGACGCTCAGCCTCAATTGTACGAACACTATAAGTTTCGTCTTTTATAGTGGCACCTTCCGTAGCTTTCAGATAAACGAAAAACACGGGTTGCATATACTTCCTGTCCTTAGGCTTACCACTGTATACATTGCCGTCCTTATCACAATACAAGGCCAGGTTGTCCCAATCAACATCCTTCTGATAATGAGAAAAGTCAACGCCATAGACACTTCCACCTACACGATAGTTGACATCCGGTATGGCTTGAAACACACCATTATCATACCTGCCAAAGTCCATGCTACCGTCCACCTTGACCGACCGTCCCAATCCTTGCTTGTTATTGTTGTGCCAATTGCCTATGTACGTCTGTACAATATCGCACTCTGCCATCCCTTGCTTTCTCTTCCCATCAATGAATGCTTCAGAATACTCTATAATTCCGAAACCTTCATTGTTGAGTTCCTTGTCAAAGCGTCCCCTGTAAACAGAAGAAGACGTAGTACGTTGTCCATAAGGCAACTCATCATTACGCCAGTTGCCTTCATACACAGTACTGTCAGCAGTGGTCAACCGTCCATATCCCTGCCTCGTTTTGGTGCCTTTAATGACCGAACCGTCATAACGACTACCGTCCGCAAGCACCAACCCCGCAACTTCCACAAGCTGCAGCTCTTCCTCATCAACCGCCTCCTTACTCAGCCTGTCGAACAACGGCGAAGGCACCAGCAAGCCTATAATAAACGAAACGATTGGAAGACTATACATAAGTATCTTCTTCCAATCAAAATCCGAACGAATCAGACCTCTAAACTTATCTATTAACATATAATGCTTTCATTGTGCTCACTTATCGAAAAAGTTAAAAATCTTCACTGCTGTACATAATTCAATGTTTTAAAATCAGCAGCGAAGTTACTTATCTCTAATTTAAGCGATAATTTGAGTGCTTACGTCAACGTCAGTACTTTGTAATCTTAAAACCCAATTTCAAAATGAGTTTAATTGTTTCAACAGACGTATTGCGGTCATAGGTTTTTTCTTCCTCGCTCAGTTCTTCATACGGCACAAGACACGGATGCTTCTTCTCGGCGTCATTGCGTTCATCACCATAAGTCCAACCTTGCGAGATGCGTGTGGTTGCCCACACCTCATGTACGTTCTTCGACATCTCTTCAACCAACGGCTCTAAGCCCTCTGGTAAGTCTACGCTCTTTGTATCTACCGGATTCGGAATATACTTTTTCATCACATTTAATCTTTTAAACTGTTCAACTTGTATATAATGAGATGTCAAGATGGTTGTATCTATCAAAAAATATTATTCTACTTGTTCACCACATACATCAAGCTTGTGATAAGTTTCTTGCTTGACTTTGCAGGATTCTTAAAGTCAATTTGGTCTATATCGGATATATCAAGACGGATACTCTTCGCATAAGGCGCATCGTCAAGCATAAGGGGAAGGATTGGCTTGTTCATATTTACCGCATAGCCTATTTCGCGGATAACATTTATGGAGGAGTTGGAACTTATTGAACTAATGAATATAACAGCATTAGACACCTCTATTGCATCAACTATAAGCTCTTTATAATTACTGCTGCTAAATATACCCTCCTTATCAATCCAATACTCTATGCCATTCTCTTTCAAGAAATCACAAAGATAATCAGCCACTTCTTGATCTTTTCTGGAATAACTGATAAAAACCTGATGCTTCATGGTACTACGAGTAGGAAGAACAATGTCTTTGTTTAGTGTCATAACATCATGTACCATGTCCTCGGTAGCCACACTCTTCTTATATTCCACCAAAGCAGCCTTTGCAGCAAGGCTTTCGAATAGCGTTATGTAATCCGCTTCAGAATAAAGGTTATATAAGTCGTATAGATATAACTCTACATTCAGTGTCTTGTTGGTACATGCCAGATTATGTGCTATGGCAATAGACATTTGCTCAATCACCTTTTTTATAGGAATACGTGCGGCACCTGCACCTATAGCGGGGAAAGCTATGGATGTTAGGTCCATTGCCAGCATCAGTTGGAAACACTTGTCCACAGCATGCTGAAGAAGATAGTTCAAAACGTCTTCTTCAGTTACCTGACGAGCCAACATCTGCAACCTTTGTTTTTTGTTTATTGTGATACAGTGGTATACATACTTTTGCTTTTCCATCCTACCTGCTGTAGTTACAACCACATCACCGAGAGGCACAGGACACATCTTCTGTGCATCCTTTATAATAATGTCGCCACCAGCTCTAAGAATAGCTCTCGAAACACCACCACCCATTGTAATATAGCAGTCGTCCGAACTAACAATAACCTCAGCCTTAGTATCAAGAATGTTGCCAAACTTTACCGAAAGCGTGGAGTTGTTAAATATGTATTGCCTCGATTCCATATTTTTCCTGTTATTTAATTGAAGTTTCGCAAGTGAAAATTCTATTTCTAATTTAAGCCCTAATCAGAGTGCTTACAGAAGGTTATGTAGAACAATCATTTTTATCATTTAATATTATTTTCCATATAAGCCAAAATATCGCTATAGAATTTATATCTTAGTTCGTCATGATTTCTATATTCAACATAATATTCTTGATGATAATTGAATACCTTTCTCTTTATATCTCGCAATCTTCTATTCATAAAAAGTTCAAATATGCGATTACGTTTACGAACATAAACAAAGATATTTGGAGTACCTGATTTTATTAGTGAATTGTAGGCAACATTAAACTCTTCTTCTGTAATTTCTCCAGCTGTCGAGTCGAATATGAAAACCACAATATCTGCTTCCTCCTCTATGAATTTGTTATAATCAGCTTGTCGTCCTCTTTCTCGTCCAGTCAAAGATGTCGCAAAATCTTCAAAAGTCAAAGAACGTATATCTATGTTCTTTGTATTTGCGACCTTGCTCAATTGTTCTCGTAACAAAGCACGTTCTCCATTCAGTTTTTTCGCCCCTGCAATAAAAACTTTAGTTATAGGGCTGTAATGTATTCTCTTTAGATTCTCCAATAATCCATAGACGTATTCCTTAATGTTTATGCCTTCATTAAGATTAAATCTGAAATCTTGCGCAAGCGACATTATTAATCTGACAGCATCAATGTGGATGCGGTTTGATAGTTCATTTAGATTCAACCTTGCATAGTTGCCAAAATCATAATTTCCATCCGCCGTCATTCCGACAATAAGTAATTCACATTCGTCAAAGTAAACAAACTTACCGTTTGATTTATTTTCTAAATCCTGAACGATGTCAATAAAAATGTTTTCATCAAATGTTAGTTGTAAATTATGGTCGGTAGCGTTACAGATATCGTCAGATTTCTCAGCCCTTTTATAACCTGGCATAACAAAGGTGACATCTCTTGTCATTTTATCAAGATAATTGATACGAGAAAGAATCTCTGCAATTACATTGGAATTGTTATGAGGATGCGAAAGGATAAAAATATACAGATTCTTGTATGATTTTACATCAGACACAATCATTGAATAATGTTCATGTCTTCGATTCAAAACTTCAATTATATCTCCCAGTTTTGTCTTAAGATACTCATCTAATGCTGCCAATTCCTTTACTCTACTTGCGACATCTCCTTGCTGTTGCTTTATTATAATTTCTTTGTATTCATTTATAATACAGTCGATATCGTTCTTGGCAGCAATTCTTGATATGAATGGTATATTATTCAACTGCTTTAGAAAAGTCTCAATAATCCAAAGCTTTTGTTCATCAGAATAAGAGTCTATATTCCGAAGAAAATTTTTAATTTCTATTGGGTTTTGTGGAAAATACATACAGCAACCAATTATATTTAATAAAGGCACAAACATTTTATCTTTCAATACTCTTTCGGATAATCAGCCTTAAACCTAATCCACTTGTTTTTTTTGAATGGTCTGAGGCGTATCTTCTAGAAACACGACAATTCTTCTCTTCATGCCACCAACTTCCACCTCGTCGGATAAAACAATTGCCTTCTGGTTCAACATCTATGGAATAAGAATGTGCTGGAGTTTCCGTCCATTCCCACACATTCCCACACATATCATATATGCCAAGTTCATTTGGTTGTTTCTCACCAACGGGGTGCGTACTTCTATTAGCATTTTCACGATACCATGCGATTTCATCTATATTGTCGCTACCAGCGAATCGATAGTGTTTACTTTTTTGTCCACCACGTGCAGCATATTCCCATTCGTCTTCGGTAGGAAGAGCGAATTGTAAATTTGTCATTTTTGACAAACGACGAACAAATTCCATGGCTTCGTCATGTGTTACACTTTCTATTGGAAAATGTCCTTTGTCAAATCCAATGTTGTGTATCATACTTGGAATTGTACCTTCCACAACTCCCATTGGAGACCACATCTTCATAATGTCTATGACATTCGATCCAACCATATTGAATGTTGCATCCTTGTTTTGATGAAGTTCATCTTCCCTATATTTAAAATGTGATTTGTTATATCCCATAACAAGTTCCCAAATATTTTGTGTTACGGGGAACTGAGCTATATAAAAAGTCGGGAGAGATATTTTATGAGCAGGGTATTCATTAGTTTCTGCGCAGTCTTTTTGTTCTTTTGTTGCACCTATTTCCAAAGAACCACCTTCCACGCGAATCATTTTAAACCTTATATTCCCCAAACTTACAATATAGCTTTCACCGTTAATCTTAGTTGGTTCTGGCCATTCCTGGTCTGGTATGAATGGTTTGTGTTCAGCCCATGTTATATCAACATCTTTCTCTTCATCTACATCAATATGCTCTTTTAGTATTTGAGATTCTGAAGTAATTGAATTAATGCATTTAAAACGGTAATCACCTTTTCTTGGGACAAGAAGATAAAAAGGCTCGTCAGCCATGCCTTCAAGACTACAAACCAATTTGCCTTCTTTCAATACTTGACAGTTCTCGTTTGAATAGAACTTAAATACTGACGTTGCTTTGTTATTGATTTGTGCTTTTGCTGTAATATAACCTTTCTCTACCAATTTGTTGAGATATTCCTCGAAATAAGAAAATGAGAACTCTGGAGCATTTTTCAGAGTCAACTCTTTTAATTCATCAGGAAACATATCAATATTTGGCATTTGGTAACCTCCAAGAAGAATAGGAATGATGTTTCTCTTGTTTTTAATTGCATGCGCAATTTCCTTGCAAAACCAATCTTTATTCCATTCTTCTGTTTTGCATGCGTCAAGAGAGCCCTCTTCAAGAATAACAAATACATCCTTTGCATTTTCAATATAATGCAACAACTGGACATCGAAGTTGTCTTTCTTCATTTCGTCTAAATCGAAGAAAGTAGAATACCCTCGTGTTGTCAGTCTATAGTATAAATTGTTTGCAGTTGCAAGACTCTTGCGCTTATAGCTGATGAATATATCGTATGTCATAAATTTTTATTCGTATTTTGTAATGTTATATATCGATATTCTCTCTAATCCTGGAGCATTTCCATCTTTTACTGTAGGTCTACCCATACGAGTAGCTAACCAGAGATACCTGTCTATATTTGCTTTTGATACCTTATATTTCAAAGGATTTTCCGAAGTACCAAGATTGATGATACCTTCATTTTCAAGAGATGCTTTCACGAAATCTTCTAATGGATGTCCAGTCACTTCATCCATCGGTGTAGACATGAATTTATCAACATCTATGCGATTGTTTGTAAAGCAATCAGTAGCTTCCGCTGTTTGATAAGATATGTCGTTCCAAAATTTTTCTTGGAAAACATCGTCATTGGCATAACGCTCTATTTCGTCAGGGTCAGAATACATCTTAATCATATCGTCAATCATTTGCTTGCGTTCATCTTCCTCTAATGTTTTGGGAACGCTTAACTCAAAGTTGGCTCGAAGGTTTTCAAGCATTTGTTGCTTCATGTCCTCTGTACTGTGTCGCATAAGATTGGCTATCATCTTCAATTGTTTCACCTGTGCCAGACATTCTGGTCCCATAGTGTCAGGACGAGTGTTGGAAAGGTATCTTGCCAAACGCTTATGTTGAGTCTCTGTTATATTGACGAGGTATTGTTGTGGTGTCGTCTCATAGAATTGTTGTTTAATCGGATTATAAACTTTCACCTTGATTTTCTTGGTGTTATCATAATTGATATTTGCCACCATTATCATTTCAGCTATTGTCCACCAAGATTTAGTATAGTCTATTTCTCCTTTAGGGTTACGACTCTCATACACCCATACCTCATCGACCTCTCGAATATGATCTTCCAATAAGCCGACAAGCATCCATCTGCGCATAGGAGTATGTGCTTCATCAGCACCACATAATGAAGCCGGAGGTAAAACCTTTAGTTCATAGTCACCATCACAGCCAAGTCTATGACGTTCTTTTTTTGATTGAATATCAGTACCTGTAATTATAGATTTAAACTTCTCAACTTCTTCACTGTGACTGTTGCGATAACTAATCATTACAGACGTTTTTTCGTATTTATTCCTTCTGCGTATCTCTAATGAGGCACCAAGCATTTCTTCCATTTCCTTTTGATATTTAAGGAAATCGTTAATCATATCTTCTGGAATGCGACTATATGTGTCTTCCTTCAGAGATTGTTCAATATATTTTGGTAACTCTTTCAAAATATGCTCGATAGTATATCTTTCACCATCTTTCTGAGGGAAGACACCTCTTAAAGGTGTAATGTTTAATGGTAGATTATTCTCGCTCACAACAATTACGTGATTGAGAATATTAACTTGTGCTGTCAATGCAGGATAAACGCCACCGTCATTTACGTCTGATGGTATTGTACAATCTACCACGACAATGTCTGAAACGTGTACCCTACAAAGAAATTCTTTTTGTTGCAACGGTTTAAAATTTTTCTCTATAGTTACAAATTCAGACTTTAAATTATATTTATTAGCAATATCCTTAATCCCTTCTACAAAAGGAACATTGCTGCGGAATTCAGGGATGATTATTATTAATGATTTCATATAGACTCTGTTATATTATTTAAACTACTAAGCACACGAATATCAAAAGAAGGCTTATATCCTGCCTGTATAGTTGCAGAATCTATCAAATTGTTTTGCAAGCATTCTCTATCATATGCTTCCCAATCTACATCTATATCGAATGTCATGCTACCCTTGGGTATTTCATAATAAATATTATGTGGGTCATTCCTATAATTATTGATTTTTAATTTTTCTCCGTCTTCTTCAAAATATACATGATAAGATATTTTATTCCATCTACTCTCATTCTTTCGTTTTGCAATAAATATAAGTTCTTCGTTATATCCAACATCCACAAAAGCTGTATATGAATGTTTGTTATCATCATTTATGGGTTCGTAATGTATAGGAGCGTTACCAAGTCTAGGAATTAGTATAGAACAATCTTCTATAGAAGTAAAAGCTATTTCGACCAAAAGCTCTTCACGATTTTTCATCGCTATAGCTTTTATACATCCCTCTGGCATATCGTGATTGTAATGGATACAAGTATTTTTTTCAAGGATGTTATATATAATCGCAGGAATCTGCAATTTTAATATATCTTCCCTTTTGATATTGTCTACAATAAAAGGTATAATACTTCGTCTATGTTCCACAGCCAAACCGAGTTCATATAGCCATACATCTTTTGACTCGTCAATATTTATATGGTTTTGAAAATCCTTTGAAAATATGACAATAACATTAGTTGTGTTTGATATTGCATATTTTATTTTCTCTTTAAAGTCAGAACCACATCCACCATGAACATCCATAAAAATACGTTCTTGGGGAATTCCTTTGTAAACGATGAGTGCCAAACGTAACATTTCCGCCCACCCCGATCCTCCATCTCGTTTGTAGCTTATAAATACGTCAAAATTATTTTCCATACAGTTTTGATAGCAATGTGTCAACTTATAAAGCCTTTATTTCAAAAGAATAAAAAATCCTATTTGATATAATTTCTATTTACTTTTTATGTTGCAAGAGAATTTGCATCGTAATAAATCTACTGTCATGAAGTTTATTGGACGGTAACTAATAGTGACTCCCAAAAGGTCGTCTTTTATACGAAGTGTGTCTGTTGTATAATCATCTTTAAGAATAACAACTTTTTTCACTTTGCCTTTGTCTTTCAGCACCATTTCTCTGTTAAAAAGTATAGAATCGCATATATTCCAATCATTACAACTAATTAAAACACATGGTTTTGTAATACCTGCATTAATAAATGCAGAAGGCTTGTTTAAGATTGTTGTAGGGATCAACTTCACAATCCAACCAAAAGTTCCTCTTCTAAGTTTTTTGAATTCTTCATAACTAAGATTGTATTTGTTGTTTTGTTTCCCAATGCTCATGTATGCATTTATGAGATATTTTTGGCAAACTTCAGAAGCCAATCCTTTTTCTTCGAGAATCTTTTTAAAGTAATATTTTGTTTTGTTTAGCCCATAGCATCTATCGTATTCGTCAAGATACATTTGTATGAATGTCCACTTAAAACGCAAAATGTCATTAACCGTATTATCTGGTTCCCAATAGTTCAGGAAAAGGTATAGTTGCGTTTTTTGAAGTGTGCGGATTTTTTCGTTGAGAAAATAAGACGCTGATTTCTTATTTGCCTTTATGAAGGAGGCATAATCTCTTACATACGAATCTATTACTCCGATATTTTCAAATCTTTGTAAACATTGTAGTCTTTTTAAACTGTCGGTTTCCATACCAGCTCTATATGATAAAGCAACAATTTTACACACATATTCATTGAATAAATTCATGTATGCTTCATTGACATGCGCATTATTGTTGCCCAATAACAATGCATCTTCTATGTCCTCCCATAAAGAAGGTTCGTGGAAGACTGCTCTGTCAGACACGATGCTATCTAAAATTGATTTGGCTTTTTTGTATTGCCCCATTTTTGAAAACAAAATAGCCTTATGAATCGTCGTTGGAGTACTAACCTCAAACTCTTCTTCGAAGTCATTTAAAAGAATCATCGCATCATAAATGTCACCTTCTTGCTCTTTACATAGAATTGCATTCCCCAAACACCATCTTCTTTCATTGTTATCACCAGCAACACTATAAGCTTTATTCCATAAACCATAGGCTTTATCTAATGGCATTGGCTTGGCCAATGTTTTCATTAGCTCATTATATGTCACTTTGTCATTTTCTTCTTTCGCATCACTCCATCTAATCCATGCTATTAGCAGAATCAATACGAAAAGAAATATCCACCAACCACGTATCTTTATCTTTTTCATACTATTCTATAAAAATAGTTTCTTGTTGCGAATATTTCAGAGTAACTACTTTTTGCCAAAATAATTTGGACTTCAATTGGTCGCGGATAGGCTTGGCAAATTGTTTTGGGAATAACATACGCTCTAAAGTGCAACCCAATCCGAATCCCGCTACTACAGATGTAGCTACAGCAACATAAGCCAAGACAGATTTTCCATTACCATGTGGTTTTAGCCTGGAATGAGTTAGTTCATAAATAAGGCCAAAGGAAACAGTCCAAAAACCTGCTTGCGTTAACTGATTGGTTGAAACTGAGGCTCCCAATATAGCAGTATCATTGCCTTTAAGTTGCTTAATTTTATGTGTTTTTGTGCTATAAATGTATGTTTCTCCAGAAATGTAATATGCTAACAATCCATCACCTTCTTGCACATTGTCTGCAACAACATCAACCTGTACCTTTTCTGACATGAAGAAGTTATCATATACGTACATACCAATACCACCACATAGGGTTAAACATGTATATATTGTTAATAATAATATCGGCATTTTAAATAAATTCCAAAATGTACGATTTTGTGGTTTCATGAATTCATTTAACTTTTCCTTGAATGCCGATGGATATTCAGGATAATATGAAATGCCATTCTTTAACTTTAAGCCTTTCTCTACTAAAATTTGTGGGAGGTTTATCTTGTCCACATTCAAAGAGTCAAATGTTATAGGTATTACTTTTAGATGCAAGTCAAGAGCCATTTTTATCTCATCTAAATAATAATCCTTTTCTACATTCTTTCTGAAACTATCATTGGATAATATGAGAATAAAAAACTCGGTGTCGTAAAGCGCATCCTTGATATGTTGCGGAAAATCGCCTTCGTGTATACTATGAAGGTCTAGAAAAATATCGTCCTCGGTATATCCTTGTTCTATAATAGCCAATTTGACCAATTGGGCACGTTCGGAACTGTCAGACCTTCGGTAACTAATGAATGCTTTATATTTCATCTTTTTATTATTTGTTACAATAATTATTACCTTTCAATATTCTCTTTCAATATCCTCGCCATCGCTAGCATAAGGAAGCAATCGTATTTCATGTCTGCTGGATTGATGCGTTGCAAGTGATGGTAGGAGCATAGATCAATGTGCTTGGGGCACTTGGAGTCTTTTTTCAATCCCTTACGATATTGCTCTCTTGCTTTGCCAAACTTCAGTTCGTCTGCAATTCTTTCCTCGTCTGTAAGAGGACTGAAGCCAAGAATCAGTTTTTCCACATTCCATCGTGCATGCTCGCATTTGGCAAGATTTGTGAGGTTGGCTTTCACAATATGCAACACCTTGCGGTATTCGTATTGAAGAAACCAATCAAACATCTTGCGGTTTACTTCCTTTATGCCTTTTAGACCCCTTTCCTTTTTCCTTTTCTTTAGTTCCTCTTTCCATTTTGCATCATCTGCATCATTGTTTTCATCTTGTTCTACGAGTTCATAGAATTTTTCCACGCAGCGGTGTTTCCTCCACGAGAAGAGCCTCTTGCTACGGCTAAAAATGCTTTTGTCGAATTCTTCATTTATTGCATCTATCGTCACTACCGAACGCAAACGCGACTCAAAGCAATCAGTGCAGAAAATGTTCGACAACAGGTTGCGTAGTTCTATCTGGTTCCTAACGCATTGTGTTGGTGTTCCGTTATCATCTTTTTTAAAGAAGCCATTCCATTTTTTTTGTGTGTCACCTGAACTTTGCTGATAGCAGAAATAATGTAGCGCACGGCTATAACGCTCCGCAGTGTTCGGATCGTCTGGAGGAAGGTTGTCAATATCCGCCCCTACATAATAAACCATGTTGGCTCGCATAGCATTGTGGAGGGCTATTGGCTTGGTTTCATAGTAGTCGGGGTTATCTGTAAACACCATATTTTCCACCTCATCTTCGGCTACTACTATCGTATAGGCATTGTCATTGTTGTCTTTGCTTGTAAACCTTCTCCAGTTCATACATTCTTTATAGTCGTGGGCACTGACTTCCACCAGCTCAAGCTCTACGTCTATGAATGAGTCTTTGTTTTCTGTCTTTATTACAATCTCTTTCTCACCATCCCATTTCTTAATGGTATACTTGCACAATAACGTCAGATTGCACATGTATTCCTCTTTAGATATATGGTCAATGATGGATTTTGACTTGCCTTCCTCCAAGTCGGAAGAGTTGTAGAGAATGGTTATCACTGTTCGGTTGCTTCCTCCATCTTCATTGAAGTTGGGATAGTGGGCTATCAGCGCTATCTGTCGAGCAATGCATAGCATAAGGTCAGACGCACCGAGGATAACAACATGCAGATGTTCGCTCGATGATGAAGAGAGACCTATACCATTGAGTGGCGAGTGTTTTTCTTTTTCCGGAAGAACATTAAGTACATACTTACGAGCCTTATGCCAATTGTTGATGGTCTCTTCAGAGAAAGTCTCGTTGCCTTTCAGCCTTTTCAGTTGCTTAAATACATTGTTAAGCTTGTCTGCATCGGTTGTTGTAGGAGTATTTTTCATAGTTTTACACCTTTCTATAATCTGCCTCAACCTCTGTGAGGTGAATGTTGCTGTTGCTTGCGTCGTATCCCGAAGGACTCTGATAGAGTTGCAAGTTGAACATCTCAAGAGACTGGATGACGTGTTCAGTTATCTCAGACTGCTGCCACTCGAAAGCCTCCCACTTAGTGTCGTTTATAAAGATATGGATGTGCAAAGGTAATCCCTCATTCATCTGTTCTTTCCATGTAACAAACAGACGTGGCTGTTGGCATACATGTGTATTCTGCATGAGCCAGTGATAAAGGTAGCGGCGGAAGGCGTGGATATTCAATTCGCCTGGTACGATAGCCGATTGCTTGAAACTCTCATCCGTGTCGAGATGCGTTCTCAGGTAATACGCCTCTTCGTGTGAGAGCGTGTGTATCCATCCTGTGTCTATGATGAAAGTCTTAGCCATCTGTCGACCATGTGTTTTGCCGTCAAGCATTCGTTGGTTGTTCTTGAAATGCTCGGCATGCAATATATATACAGGAAAAGCAGAAGTTGTTGTGTCCCAATTCTCTATCTGTACGGTAGTGAGAGTGATAGAGCGCACAATGCCGTTGATGCCATTACTCTTCACTTCTATCCAATCGCCAATTTTTAATAGTCCGTTGGCTCTAAGGTAGAAGAATGCTGCCACGCTCTTTATGGTGTCCTGGAATATCCAACTGAGCACGGCGCCAAACGTGGAGACGATGATAAAACTGTTGTCGTCTTTCTTTATTCCGAGAGCAAACACTATTGATGTAAGGCAGATACCGAATATGGCAAGCAGAATGATTTGGCTGATGGTTATTCTCGACTCTTGCTTTCGTAGACTGTAAAGTTTGTTAAGATTGGTTATTACATATGCCGAAATGCCAAACAGCGTGCAACTTATAGCAATAATCCCGACCTTGTAAATAATGTCTGACGGCGAAGCATAGTTGTGATGGGATATGCGTTCAATAATTTTTGGAACAAAAAACGCCAAACTAAGTGCTACCGCAACCATTGTGATGATGAAACACCATGATGACTTAAGAATGGCTCCTGCAATTTGTAGCAGATACCATTTGCCCGACATACACATGTGTGACAGCGTACGCCTTATCCAAAGCCCTAAAACTGTTAGTGGAATCAGTAATAAAACTAATATATGCAGAAAGCACAGGTCTCCGCCCTGATGAAAACTGTAGCACCAGTCGTGAATGAACATCACCCAATCGAAACACGATTTACACATACGCTACCTATTTCTTCTTTATTTCAAATCCCAATTTCTTCACCAACTTCAGCGTCTGCATTGCCATCTCGCGATCATATAGTTTTTCGCTTTCCGGCAGATTGCAGTATGGCACCATGTCGGGAGTTTCTTTCTTCTGGTCGTTACGTTCAGGACCGTATGACCAACCTTGGTCAGTACGGGCTTTTGCCCATATTTCGTGAGCATTCTCGGCTATGGCCTCTTGCAGTTCGGTGAGGTCATCGTCGAGAGAAACATCATCAAGACTTATTGGGTATGGCTCATATACGAAACGGTCGGTGGTGTTCACAACGACGAGGTAATGGTTGGATTGTGTCCAGGCTTTAAGGAATGATGAAAGGGGATAGGTGGTGAGTTCCTCTTCTGTGTAAGGGTTGAAGAGCGTTATTTCATCAGACTCTATGGAAATGGAACTGATAGCTACGGCATGATTGGGCTGTGTGGTGTCTTCTGCCACGTCATGAAGTAATTGTGTATTGTCAATTACGGCTATCAGTTGGTTGCCTTTGGCTAAAAGACGATCAATATCTTCGATTGTAGAGTCGTAACGACGGCTGACTGACAGATTGTTTTTCTCCAAGAGCCTACCTATATTATATAGTGGCATACCTTTGTCTTTTAGCCAGCAGTTGCGGTAGGCTTCGTCAAGGAGCGTTTTGTGGGTCGTCTCTATGCCAAACTGATGGAGGATGAACTCTTCACACTCTATGTCGCAAAGATAGTTTTCCTTTTGCTTGGCTGCCATGGCAGTCATGGGGACAGGTTTTGTTATGGCAGGTTTCAATGTTGCCATATCTTCATCCACTTCACTTGCAATGCGGATGATCTCTTGTAAATTTTCATCCTGTTCTGCAGCTTTCAACACACGCATGGTGTCTTCCGCTGACGTGTTGCCGTCCAAGAAGGCAGACAACAGTTCATCTGATATAATAATATGCTTATCGTTCATAATGCTTTTTGTCTTTAAGTGCAACTTCGGTAAGAGCCTGTATCGCTCTGCGTTTGATATTATAGAGATTGTCCACGGTCACGCATAGTTGTCGTGCCACCTCTTCCGGCGTCTTGTCTTCTATCATCAGCAGTCGAATCACCAAGGCGTAGCGTTGGTTCTTCATCTGTCTTAATAGGGTCTCCATATCCATTCGTGCTTGTGAGCTTTCCGCCAACGAAAGTTCACGATGACTAATGTTAAGAGGTTCTTGGCTCTCGTCATCTATCACTTTCGCCTTGCTTTTCAGCAACAGGCAATGCCTCATGGCAATGGTCTTTAGCCATTGATAGAGTGTACTTTCAAACTTAAACGAGCGCAACTTTTTCGCATCGTTCTCCATAAGGAGTATATATAGTTCGCTGATTATCTCGTCGTAATCAACAATCTGAGTCCCGAACACTCGCCTGATGACGCTAAGGAACAACGGGCGGCAATCCTTGAAAAAGAATTGTGCCGTCACCTTAGGGTCGTGGGCGACGAGGGAGGATATTATTTCTTGGTCGGTCATAATAAATAATAAATAATAAATTACAATAGCAATCCAGCTTTCGTCGCAATCAAGGACTTCAAGTCCCCATAAGTCTTACATTTAGCAATTTCATAATTGTCGATACTTATGCCATAATTACTATTTAGATATTCTATACATTTATTTGCTTGAAATCCTATTTTACTTAATTTGTCTGATGCAAATATCGAGCCTCTATAGCTACAACATGGAATAACAACATTTGCAATTTCGTGGACTTGCAATTTTCTTTTTAAAAGTTTTTTATCTTCTTGAGATATATTTGATTTTTTAAGTTGTTGTTCATATTGTTTGTTTTCAGATAACAATCTCGCATTTTCCTTTTGCAAATTTTCTATTTGCGAAGAAAGAGCAGAGGTTGATTTTCGTTTATTTTCTTGATTTATTTTTGATACTGTGTTCCATATGCCACGTAGTATCAACAAGTGTCTCTCGGAAATTTTTACTTCACTTTGATAAATTGGATAAAATGTCCATCCACATCTATTACAATAAACATCATTCATAGGAATAGAGCACCCACATATTGGACATTTTTTTTGTGTGTTCCCTATCTGCTGATATAACACCAAAATTTCTTCTTCCAAATTCTTTAAAACAGAAAAAATACGTTCGTATTCTGCCTCCTTATTTTTAATCTCTGTTTTAATTCTTTCTTTAAATTGCTCCGCTTCTTTTTGCATTTTTACCTTTTCTTCCTCTTTGCGTTTAATATATGTTGGAGTTTCTACATAGCGGAGGATTGTATCTTGGAAGTTGTCCAAATTAAACGATTCAAAATGGCGTAATTGAATAGGTAGAGCTGCAATTGACAAATTACCATCCAAGAATGTCATAATTTGGCCAAACTTCCGACCACTTAATTGCTCATTCAAAAATGTTGTCCATTCAAACTTCACCCATTTGCTTTTTATATTTTCTTTTGAAGAACCTAAAACAATTAGATGATATGTGGAATCTAAAGCATCCGAAATTGCATCCATATACTCCGAATCTTTCAACCTTCTTAATTCCTTAGACGATAAAAAAACATTAAAGCCATTATGTTTTAGATAATAATACCCGTTGGCGGAATTAATTTAAGTTGATAAATATGAGTAAAAAGTTGCACAT
>ERZ1031095.40-NODE-40-length-36703-cov-5.048352_pt1 | contig 36703 bp, 27 predicted proteins | sample MGYA00517108_ERZ1031095 | MGnify/ENA primary metagenome ERZ1031095 (study PRJEB33719, sample SAMN04261275) | wastewater metagenome | biome: rural village; feature: human; material: feces | host: Homo sapiens | place: El Salvador | collected 2013-01-07 ... | reverse complement strand
ACACTATGCATATTCTTATAGTCCGTATTTGTATTTCCACATACCTACTTTTTTTCTATGTTAACTACTTATCAAACATTCAGAAACATCAGTACAAAATATATATTCTAACACCAAAGTTTACACTAATCAAAAAACACTCTAAAACCTACAGATACTGCACCTAATTGACTCCACTTATATTTATACGCCTTAATATTTTCGCCTTGAGAATTATTCCACGATACCCCATATGCGAGATGTTCTCTTTCATTATCTAAATTCCTCTGAACTTTGATTTTATACTGCATAGCGAAAGTAGATAATTCACTTTAGGCTGGGGTAAAAAATTTACCCCATGAAACCATTCCCTCCCTCTCGTCCAAATGTTAATTATTCAAAAAAACTAAGTTGAGCGTCTTTTAATGACTTTACTTTTCTATCAGTAATTTTATCATCCGAAGTGATATTTCCACATAATAATGGGGACGCTTGATTGTACAATCTTACATTCTCTTTTACTTTCTCATCATTAAAATTTGCATAGCAATATTTGCAACCATTGAGACAAGTATTATACGCTCCTACTTCCACACTTTCAAAACATCCACACTCTTCTCTCTGATTTTTGTCCTTTTCACCAACCAACTTACACCCTAATATCTTCTCAATTAGTTTTTTATCTATACAGCTTCCATGCTGAACACCAACATTGTGAAGATTGATTTGCTCTGCACAAGATTCAATTACTAAATTATATTTTGAAGCAATTTGTACCATTTGCGCCGCCAAACTAATCATCTCATCATTTGTCATTTGCCTAATGCCAAGTTCCTTAGTGTTTCGTTGTGTTTTTGCATATAAATCAACAAAACTGATAACTACCTTTTCCGTGTAATCCGCAAGACTACTCGCTATTTCCTCAAACGCTTTTAAATGGTAATCCATTGTATATCGCTTGCTTATCAAAATAGGATCATATCTCCATATTACTTTTTCTTTTCCTATTTTTTTAGACAATGCCTTAAACGTTGAAATAAGTTCCTCTCTCTTATTTGGAAGGTTCGGTTCAATATCCTTACCATATCCCGTAAGAGTAAACTGAAAATAGTATACATAATCTTTCAAACATTCCAGCTTTTCCATCATATTCGCAGGGTTTTTGGTCCAAAATACAATGCAGTCCACTACATCTGGCGATAAATCTATTCTACTTATTTGATGTGCATTCATAGGATTTCGCACATATAAGAATCCCTCTTTAATTCTGTTAACAAACCAATCTGAATAGTAATTTGGCACATCTGTTCTTCTACTCACACTTAATATCATAATGAATCCTTCCTATCGAAAGTCAATACTTGATAACAAATATTTCTCGCTTTCAACACCGGCCATCTATTTAAATTTTTGCAATCACTTGTACAATTTTCTCTATTACTAACATATGTACTACATTCTGTATTTAAAGAAGTTAATAATTCAATAGCCTCATTCGGATATTCGAACTTGTAATCAATCTTTTTGATTCCTCTATCTTCATCTTTATAGTGAATAAATGTCGTTGCATTATCTTCTGTAATAAATCCATTCTGTTTTATGGCTGATATGATTTTTTCACTTCTTTCCATATCTCTATCCATACTTCCCTGATCAGAACGAAGAGATATTAATATATGAATTCTATCTCTTTGAATTTCTTTTTTTCTAAAACTCTCACAAATATCTTGAAACTCTTCATTTGAAAATTCACTAATAGATTTAGGAAAAATATATACATTGGATATTAGCGTACTTGTTTTTTGAAAAATAGTTGCAGCATTGACTTTTGTAAACTTGACTTCATCTTTTTCTCTTGCTTCTATTTTATAATTCCAATCAATAGTATCAATGCCCCTATATTTAATATAACATTCTCCACTTCCAATCTCACCAAGTGCTTCAACCAATCCCCAATAATCTATCATATTTCCGCATCCGATGGATGCCACCTCTATGCTATCTTTAAATTTTTCTCGTGCAAATAATGTATCAAACATACTTTTATATTCAAAGGCATATGAAAAAACATACCGTAACAAATATAATTGTTGAATATGTATGTCTGAATAATCCGGCTTTTGTCCAGCTTGATAATTTAATGTTTTCAGCATACATAAATTAACGTTTTGGTCTATATACTCTTTGAAATCATCATATATCATTGAAATATAATTCTTTATTGTAATCATCCCTGAGTTCCCCTATAAAATTTATCTTTTATATTTTTCTTCTGTCAAAAAGTATCCTTTCGCCAAAATGTATACTTCCCGTTCTCCAAAGCCTATCCCCTGGGGTAAATCTCCGATTATATCATCACTCTACGAAAACAGAAACACACATCTATTTTGCTCCAAAAATGGCGAAATCCTTTGATTTATTGGGCTTTTCTTGACAGAAGGCACACCGTCTCCACATGCACGGTATTCGGGAACATATCCACACAACAAATCTTCCCAACCTTATATCCCCTGGCAGTAAATATCTCCAAGTCCCTCGCCAGGCTGGATGGCTTACAAGATATATACACCATATTCTCCACACCATATGCGATTATCTTCTCAATCGCCTTAGGATGTATGCCGTCCCTTGGTGGGTCAAGTATGATATAATCCGGTTTTTCTTCTATTGTGTCCAGCACCCTGAGCACATCTCCTGCCAGGAATTTGCAGTTGTCAAGTCCGTTGAGCTTGGCATTCTCCTTTGCAGCTTCCACGGCTTCCTCTACGATTTCAACTCCCACTACCTCCTTGCAGACCGGTGCCATCATCTGGGCAATGGTTCCGGTTCCGCTGTAAAGGTCGTATACTGTCATCTCGTTAAGTCTGGACTCGTCTCCATCCACTATAAACTCTCTGGCTGTCTCATAGAGCACCTCTGCGCCCAGAGAATTGGTCTGGAAAAATGAAAATGGAGATATTTTAAACTGCAGTCCTAAAAGCTCCTCATAGAAAAATTCCTGACCACACAGGACCTCTGTTCCCTCATTTTTAACCACATCTGCCACGCTGTCATTTTTTGTGTGAAGGATTCCCTTAAAGCTGCCGGCATAACTCTGGGCTAAAAGAGCATCCTTCCAGCCTGTCAATACTGCTGCTTCATCAAAGCCCTCAGTCTGTGTGGTTGTAATTAAATCCACAAGAATTTCCCCTGTTTTTGTTGCCTTACGCACCAGCAGATGTCTGAGATAGCCCATATGTGTGAGACGGTGGAAATATGTAAGCCCTGTTCCCTTAAAATACTCAAGTGTGGTATTAAGGACAGTCCTGAAATCCCTGTCTATTATCTTACACTCTCTGACCGTCACGATATCATAGAAGCTGCCTCTCTTGTGCATTCCCAGGGCAAGGGGGCCATCCTTGTATTCGTCACCGAAGGTAAACTCCATCTTGTTTCTGTACTCTTCCCTCAGCGGACTTGGCTTGATTCCGATAAACTCATAGCCTGTCTCATCCTCTGCGCCGATTGCATCTGCTATTAATTTTTTAACCTGTACAAGCTTCATATCTGTCTGCTTATCGTATGCTACAGTCTGGTATGTACAGCCTCCGCACTGTCCAAAATATGGGCAGGCTTCCTCTGTCTCAAGAGGTGATTTTTCAAGTACCTCAAGGAGACGGCCCTCAGCCCTTCCATGCTTTACTTTATTTACTCCAAAGGCTACCTTCTGTCCCGGAATTGAGTTTTTTACTATGACACGCTCCCCATCCTCTGTCACCACAATTCCCTTGTTTGGGAAATCTACTCTCTCAACAAGGCCTTCGCCTCTAAATCCTTTTTTCATCTATACTCTCCGTTTCTATGGCATACAAAAGGGGTTACACAATGTAACCCCTTTAATCAATCATCGCTCTGTTCTCTTAATCTGGGGATTATTATTCCTCAGCGTCCTTTGATGGCTCCTTGCCAGCAGACTCTTTGTCAAGCTCTGCATCATCCTCATCCTCGAAAAAGTCATCATCGAAATCGTCATCAAAGTCATCCTCAAAATCATCAAGATAATCAGGTGTAAAGAATCGATATATTCCATAAGCAGCAGCGGCAATCGCAACAACAATACCAATCACTGCAAAAATGATTACAGCCTTTGATGGTTTCTTTTCCTCTTCCTTCTTAAGAAGGTCATTTAATTTTGCCATACCAAGTACATCATTAATCTTTGCATCCTTTAAAAGCTCTTCAACCTTACTCATAATTAAATACCACTCCTTTACATTTTCTAATTAATGTAAGTATATCATATGTTACCCTTTTTTGATATAAAAAATTACAAGATTCTAAGATTTTATATTTTTTTAAGTTTAGCAAATGAAGCAAACATTTTCTTGGTGCCCACTTTGTCAAAATCCACTGTCACCTCATAGTCTCTGCCACCCTCTACAATCGCCATTACCTCGCCATCGCCAAACTTTATGTGCCGGACTCTGTCCCCCACCACATAGCTCAGACTGCTGCCCGATGTGTTTTCACTGGCAAATGACTTCTGATTTGAAACCGGTGTGTAAACCGGTGCCTTTGGCTTTCTGCTGTTAAAGCTGGTGGCATACTCTGTGCCATAACTAGGAGTAGTCTTAAAGGCTGCCTTGGCTTTCTGGTAAGAGCCTGCCTTAGTCACCTCCTCGTCTCTTCCCTTTGGCTCATATATACTGCCCCTTAAGAGCTCACCCGGTATTTCCTTTACAAACCTTGATACCTTGCCATACTGGGTCTGCCCTCTCACCATTCTCATCCGTGCAGAAGTGATGGTTAAGTTTTCCTTAGCTCTGGTAATTCCCACATATGCCAGACGTCTCTCCTCCTCTATCTCTGAATTGGAATCATCGCTTGTGATTGACATATAGCTTGGGAAAAGTCCATCCTCCATACCAGCCAGATACACATTAGGAAATTCAAGTCCCTTGGCACTGTGCAGGGTCATAAGCACCACATAATCACTATTTTCATCCAGGCTGTCTATATCCGCAACTAAGGCAACCTCCTCCAAAAATCCATTAAGAGATGGCTGTTCTGTTCCCTCGTCATATGCAACAGCCTTGCTTATAAGCTCGTCTATATTCTCAATTCTTGCCTGGGCTTCGTCTGTTCCCTCTGCCTCAAGCTCTGATACATAGCCTGTCTCCTTTATGATTTCTTCCAGAAGCTCTGCCACAGATATATCCTCAGCCTTTTCCTTCATCGATTCGATAAATTCCACAAATGGTGCAATCTTTGCCACCGCCTTGCCCATTCCCGGTACTTCCTCCGCTTTCATAAGACCAGAGTAAAAATCCATGCCCATCTGCTGAGCGTAGTTTTGTACCTTTGTGATGCTTGCAGCTCCTATTCCACGCTTCGGTACATTTATGATTCGTCTGACAGCCAAATCATCCCTGCCATTATCTATAGTCTTTAAATAAGAAAGTAAATCCTTTACCTCTCTTCTGGCGTAGAAGTTTACGCCACCCACAATCTTATAAGGAATATTTAAGCTGATAAATTTTTCCTCAAAAAGTCGTGACTGGGCATTTGTCCTGTAGAGCACTGCGCAGTCCTTATAGGTATACTCACCCCGTCTGACCTTTCCGGCAATATTTCTTGCCACATAGTCGGCTTCCTCGTATCCACTGTCAAGCTGTTCAAAATCAATTTTCTCTCCGGCTCCGTTTGAGGTCCAGAGGCTCTTTTCCTTTCTTCCCACATTGTTGGCAATCACAGCATTTGCTGCATCCAGAATGTTTTGTGTGGACCTGTAATTCTGCTCCAGCTTTATCACCTTAGCATCCTCAAAATGCTTCTCAAAGTTTAATATATTATAGATATTTGCCCCTCTGAACTTGTAAATCGACTGGTCATCATCACCTACCACGCAGAGGTTTTTGTACTTCATCGCAAGTAGCCTTATCAGTTCAAACTGGACAGTATTTGTATCCTGATACTCGTCCACCATTATGTATCTGAATCTGTCCTGATAAGAGCTCAGCACTTCCTTGTCAAGTTTAAAGAGCTCCACAGTCTTAAAAAGCAAATCGTCAAAATCCAGCGCATTATTCTGCTTCAGGGCATTCTGGTATTCCTTATAGACCAGTGCCTGTTTTCTCTTGGCATAATCTCCAGCTGCCCTGTTTTCAAACTCAATCGGTCCAATCATCTCATCCTTTGCTGATGATATGACGCTTAAAAACATCTTTTCCTTATATATTTTTGTGTCGATTTCAAGTCTCTTGCAGATGTCCTTCATCAGAGTCTTCTGGTCATCAGAATCATAGATTGTGAAATTTGTGTCATACCCCAGTCTGTCAATATATCTCCTAAGGATTCTCACACAGGTCGAATGAAAGGTGGATACCCATATGCTCTCTGAGCCATAACCCACCATATTGTCAATTCGCTCCCGCATCTCCCCGGCTGCCTTGTTGGTGAAGGTTATTGCCATAATATTATAGGGATTGACTCCACATTCCTCTATGAGGAAAGCAGTTCGGTGTGTAAGCACCCGCGTCTTACCGCTTCCCGCGCCTGCGAGTATGAGAAGGGGACCCTCTGTGTGAAGTACCGCTTCCCTCTGTTGTTCATTTAACATATCTAAATTCATTTATACCTCCTGATATATCAAAAAAATGTTGTCATCTAGTTTTTAATACTATATAATAAAGCAGAGGTGAACAAAATGGAAACAAACGTACATGAATACTTAGAGCAGCTATTAGAAAAACTTAATTCCATAGGCTATGTCAAGTCTGTTGATATTCCATCTATAGATTTATATATGGATCAGATAACCACCTTTATGGATGAACAGCTTGCTGCCAGCAAGCGGCATGCAGATGATAAAATTCTGACCAAGACAATGATTAATAACTATGCCAAGAATAATCTTCTTCCACCTCCGGAAAAGAAGAAATATTCCAAGGAGCACGTTCTGACTCTTATATTTATTTACTATTTCAAGAACATACTTAGTATAAGCGATATTCAGTCAATCTTAAATCCCCTAACTGAAAAATATTTCGGAAATAAGGATGGATTTAACATGCTTGATGTGTATAACGAGGTTTTCTCATTGGAAAACGACGAATCCCAGAAGATATTAAAGGATTTGGGTAAAAAATACACTATTGCAAACAATACCTTTGAGGATTTCCCAGAAGAGGACAAGGACTTCCTCCATGCTTTCAGTTTTATCTGCATGTTAAGCTATGATGTCTATATCAAAAAAATGATTATAGAGCACACCATCGACCAGCTTACAGCAGAGAAAAATCCTTCAAATTAGGCATTAAAAGAGCTTCACACTAAGCAATTAGTACGAAGCTCTTATTTTTTCCCTATTTCTCTTCGCTTTTCATTCTTGAAAAGACCATATCGTATCCATCGTTTCCATAATTCAAGGAACGGTTAACCCTGCTGATGGTGGCTGTACTTGCGCCTGTCTTTTCTGCAATGTCGAGATATGTCTTCTGCTCTCTGAGCATCTTTGCCACCTCAAATCTCTGTGACAGGGAGAGCAGCTCATTCACTGTGCAGACATCCTCAAAAAAAGTATAGCATTCTTCCCGGTTCTCAAGGCAAAGTATCGCATCAAACAAATAGTCAACTGCCTCTGTCTTTAAATTTTTGCTCATCTATATGTACCTCTCTTCACTGCATTTTAACTATGGTTATTTTAGCATATTAAAGTCGTGAAGTAAACAGCTTTCTTGCATTCGATTTCTGTTATGCTATAATCTTCCATATAATAATAACTATTTGGAGAAAATTATATGAACAAAAGAAAAATCGGTTTCTTCTTTCTTGCTTTTATACCTATGCTTCTGGCTCAGGCAGTACAATTTTTTGCAATCATATTTGTGTACGGAGTTTCTGCCGTCACAGGTGTCCTTAGCAATCTGGGGGCTGGCAGTGTCCGCTCATCCCTGAACCAGATATTTTATATGTTTTCAGACTACAATTTTTCAAGCTTTATAATGATTATATATTCCATAATCATTATCTGCTGTTTCGGACTTTGGTATTATACCAGACTTGGTGGAGAGTTCAAGCTTGATTTTAAAAATAATTTTAATATGTATAAGCTCCTTGGCATCATCCTTCTGGTTCCTGGAGCCCAGTTCCTAAGCTCTGTTATTGCAAACATAACTGCCCTTATCATGCCATCCTGGATGCAGAGCTACGAAGAGCTCTTTGAGTCCGCGGGCTTTGAAAGCGATATTACTATCGTTCTTTTCCTGTACTCGGTTATTTTTGCTCCTGTATGCGAGGAGCTTATATTCCGCGGTGTGACAATGAATCTTGCCAAAGCAGCTCTGCCTTTCTGGGCAGCCAACCTCTTACAGGCTTTCCTCTTTGGGGCTTATCACCTGAACTGGATTCAGGGAATATATGCCTTTGCTCTTGGACTTATGCTGGGCTATGTGTGTGAGCGCTGCGGAAAGATATATTATTCTATAGCTTTTCATATGATGTTTAATTTCTGGGGGACTGTTGTTTCAGGACTTTTGCCTGATGAAGTGTCTTGGATAATATGGGCTCTGCTCTTGATTGGCATGATTTTGTCCCTTATATTGGGATTCATTTTCATACATAAGGGCTGTAAGATAAAGAAATAGCGTAGCAGCCATAAAAACTGCTACGCTTTAAATATCTAATTCTTGATTTTCTACGAACTCTTTACACTGATGTCCTCTGACTCAAACTCAACAATTATATCCTCTGGTCTGTGGATTCTGTAAAAGCTGCTCATTATTCTTCTCATTACCAGATTTACATTGCCTGCATTCGTGTCAACCAGTGTCACCAGAAGCTGGGCATTTGAAAATCTCGTACACACATCAACGCCTCTCAAGGCACTTGTTACTGTGTATTCCAAATCATCTATAATTCTTGTTCTGTCGTTTACATTGGTCTCTATCGAATTATCATAATCAATAGTCAAAAGCACAAGCTGTACACTCTGATGATTTCTGGCTGCATATTTTTCTATAAATTCATGCACCTTGAAAAATCTCTGATATTCAACCTTATAAGCTCCATTATACTCAGTATGGCTTCGTAGTGATGTCACAAGACGATTAAGACTTAGGATTTTTTCGTCATCCTCGTAATCTCTCTCCGCCCGTCTGTGGAAGCTGTAACCATGTTTGCCATTTTGCTTTACATAATAGAGTGCCCTGTCTGCACACTGATACAATTCGTCATAATCCCTTCCATCCTTTACTGATAAGGCAACGCCGATTGAAAGTGAAGTCCTTGTCAGGAGATCTGTCTCCTCAGCCTTACAATTGTAGGTATAGGTCAGTGCATCCAGTATCTTTTTGGCCTCATCCACAGATGATATATCTCTGACAAAAAGCATGAACTTGTCCCCACCGAGACGGCACAGATACTCCTCCCTGGCATGGGCTCTCAGCACATCAGCCACAAGCTTTAAAGCTTTGTCTCCCTTTAAGTGTCCATAATCCTCATTAATTGATTTAAAATCATCTAAGTCTATTAACATCAGACAGCCGTCTGCATATTTGAGATACTCTTTAATCTTTCTCTCTCCTGTTTCCTTATTCCAGACCTGGGTGAGGTAATCGTTTGAAATCTCAAGTCTGGCATTTCTCATCTCATCACCAAAGAGTCTTGATATAAGTATATTGCCATCCATAAGGATTCCGTGGTCTGCCTTTATCTCCTGAGCTCCCTCTATGATTTTCAGCCTGCCCTCATCCAGCATTCTGAGTACTACAGAGGTTATATACGGATCAAACTGTTTACCTGCATTCCTGCTTATTTCCTCACGGACTACATCCATTTCCAGATGGGCTCTGTATCTTCTGTTGCTGGTCATGGCGTCAAAAGCATCTGCTATGCCTATGACTCTTGCAATCATAGGAATCTCATCCCCCTTAAGTCCTGCCGGATATCCCTTTCCATCATATCTCTCATGGTGGCAGAGAGCTCCTACACTGGCATTTTCAAGGGTCTTTATATCCTTTAATATGTCTCCTCCGATAACAGAATGAGTCTTCATTATCTCATATTCCTCATCTGTAAGCTTTGAAGGCTTATTTAATATCTCATGGGAAACACCGATTTTACCTATATCATGCAAAAGTCCCACATAGTACACACTGCTGCACTCTTCTGCTGTCCAGCCCAGCTCTTCTGCTATCTGCTTTGCATACTGGGCAACTCTGGTGGAATGTCCCAGAGTGTAGGCTTCCTTGGAATCAATAAAGTTTGCCACTGTTGTGATTGCCTGACGGGTTATGGACTGCATCTGATGATTTTTCTCTTCAAGCTTCTCTTCGAGCACGGACTTTTTATTTTTTAGCTTTTCTATTAATTCATATTCTTTGGTCAAATCGTTGACAAAAACCACCATACAGGTAGGCTCACCGAATTCATCAAGAATAGGATTGGTGGAAAGCTCGCAGACAGCATGATTTTCCTTTGCAATAAGTCTGCATGACTCATGCTGCAAGCCTCCTGCTGCATTTTTGATATATGTATCTGCATCATTTTGTGACAGCTCAAACAAGTCATAGAATTTGATATTTCCATCTGCCACATTTATTTTAAAGAACTTCTCTGCGCTCTCATTAGCCATGGCAAGCTCCATGTCCTCTTTTAAGATAAGAACAGGTGTAGCTACATTTTCAAATATGTATTTTGACACATTATTCTTTGTTATAGAAAACGCATTCATCGATAATCCCAGGAAATAAATCATTCCCATGGCAGCAAATACACCCAGACAGCTTGCCGGGAATGATGGCTTCCCAAAACTTGGCAGCATTGCATCCAGCATTGATGTGAGAATCAAAAGCACTCCCATAATTGCAAATATTTCAACAATTTTCTTATCGCGCTTATGTTTGGCAAGGCGTATTCCCCTCCTCATATGGAGATAGGCAACAAAAATATTTACCCCAATAAAGGCGAAAGCAAGTCCCCTGTAAATATCCATATTGGCACAATAGGCGGTTCCATAGCTTGTCCTGACAAAGCTTACAGCTTCCGGTCTTGTCATGCAGCCCACACATACCAGTGCCCATACATAATCCACTATTGTAAAAGCCTTCGTAAATTTAGAATTCGATTTGCAGAAGAAAGCAAGAAACCTGACAACAGTTGCGCAGAAAAAGAATACTCCTATGACACCTATTGTCCTGCCAAGACCGGCTTGTCCAATGGATTCTGACATAACCATTATTCCGTATCCCAAGCACCACAAGCAAGAAAAGATGGTAAGGCCAAGCATGATGTACTTTTCCCTTACAGGCATGTCGACCCTTACCAGCATAAACATTCCCATGAGCAGACAAAAAATCGCCATGAGCCATATTCCAAAACCAATTAATATTGCTACAGACATTATAACTAATACTCCTTAAAACTGCTTATTTCTCTTAGAAAAGTGAAAATCCAGCCATACTGACTACCATCATTATTACACCAGCCAAAAGTACACCGAGCATTACTGCTGCAACTGTAGACTTAAAATCCATATCCAGTATGCTGGCTGCAAGTGTTCCTGTCCATGCCCCTGTTCCCGGAACCGGAATTCCTACAAACAGTAAAAGTGCTACGAACAAGCCTTTTCCGGCCTTCTCCTGAAGCTTTTTGCCTCCCTTGTGCCCCTTATCAAGACACCATGTGAAAAATTTACCAATCACCGGCTTATCAGCCCCCCACTCAAGCACCTTTCTGGCAAAAAGATAGATAATAGGCACCGGCAGCATATTTCCGATAATACAGATAATATAAGACTGGATAATTGGCAGCCCAAAGCCCTGTGAAAAAGGGATTGCCCCTCTAAGCTCAACCAGAGGCACCATAGAAATAAAGAAAATAATCAAATACTTTTTAATCATATAATTCTCTCCAATATAGAAATTAGTTTTTGCATCTGCTGGTCCGTGCCTATCGAGATTCTAAGGTAATCAGCGATTCTCTCAGGCTGGCTAAAATGTCTCACAAATACCTGCTCTGCCTTAAGCTTCTCAAATAAAGCCTTACCTGACATCTTTGGATGTCTTGCAAATATAAAGTTGCTCTTTGAATCGCCAAACTCAAAGCCAAGTCCGGCAAGTTCATTCTTAGTCCACTCTCTGGTCTTTATGACCTTTGCCGTGGTTTCAGCAAAATAGTCTCTGTCCTTTACAGCCTCTGTCGCTGCTGCAATCGTGATTCTATCCATAGTGTATGAATTAAATGAGTACTTCACATCATTTAAGTACTTAATGAGCACAGGATTTGCCATGGCATAACCCACTCTTGAGCCTGCCAGTGAACGTGATTTTGAAAATGTCTGCACCACAATCAAATTGTCATATTTTTCAATAAGCGGAAGTGCGCTGACTCCTCCAAAATCAATATATGCTTCATCCACCACAACAATTACATTCGAATTGTGCTTTATGATGTCCTCAACCATATCAAGGCTTAACAGTTCTCCTGTAGGAGCATTGGGATTTGGAAAAATCACTCCACCATTTTCCCTGTAATAATCCTTCGGCTTAATCCTAAAGTCATCATCCAGCGCAATCGTCTCATATGGGATTCTCAGCATATCTGCCCACACATCATAAAATGAATATGTTATATCTGGAAAAATCAGTGGCTTTTCTGAATTAAAGAATGTCATAAAAATCATGGCAAGCACATCATCAGAACCAACTCCTGTAAAGACCTGATTTTCATTTAAGCCATAAAAGTCTGCTATAGCCTTCACCAAATCAGATACCAGAGGATCCGGGTACAGTCTGAGTGTGTCCACGTCAAACTCTCTTAATACCTTTTCCACCCCCGGTGCCGGTGGATATGGGTTCTCATTTGTGTTTAATTTTATAACATCCAAAAGCTTTGGCTGCTCGCCCGGTACATAGGGTACAACCTTCCTGACATTTTTTTCCCATTCACTCATTTTTAACCACTCCTGTGTCTACTAAAAAAGACTATAATCCGAATTTACTTTACATTATTTACCCATTTTTGTAAAGCAATCTGGATTTTTTGTTTTTATTTTGTTTTTTATTAATATTTTTCTAGTAAATATTTACTATTGGTGGTATTATTGTTTGGCAAAAAATTGTATTTTTGAGAGGTAATTGTAATGGCTAAATCAAAAGCAAAAGATATGACATCAGGAAGTCCTATGAAGCTGATTATGGGCTTTGCTCTTCCGCTCTTAATGGGAATGCTTTTCCAGCAGGTTTACAGTCTGATGGACACCATCATTGTGGGTCAGGCACTGGGTGTAAATGCCCTAGCCGGTGTCGGTGCAACAGGCAGCATCACTTTTTTAATCATCGGTTTCTGTCTGGGTGTGTGTAATGGCTTTGGTCTGCCGATTGCCCAGCGTTTTGGTGCAAAGGATTATAAGTCACTGAAAAAATATGTGGGAAATGCATATGTTCTTTCTATTATTATTGCAATCATAATGACTGTACTCACGGTCATATTCTGCCGTGATATTCTTGTTCTTATGCAGACTCCTGACGACATCATTGATTTGTCTTATTCTTATTTAATAGTAATTTTTGCCGGCATTCCAGCCACCATCTTATACAATCTGCTGTCAAGCTATCTGCGCTCACTGGGCGACTCAGTGACACCGGTTATCTTTCTGATTCTGTCAGCAGTCTTAAATATTGGTCTTGATTTACTTTTCATTCTGACATTTGACATGGGAGTTTTCGGTGCAGGACTTGCAACCATTATATCTCAGGGCATATCCGGAGTGCTCTGTCTCATCTATATATTAAAGAAGGTTGAGCTTCTGCACATAACAAGAGATGACTGGAAGCTTGACTCCTACTGTGTGAAAAACCTCGTGATAATGGGATTTCCTATGGGATTTCAGTATTCAATTACAGCTATCGGAAGCGTAATCCTTCAGGCTGCTGTGAATACACTTGGTTCTATAGCCGTAGCTTCAATGACTACCGCAAGCAAAATCTCCATATTCTCCACGTGTCCTTTTGATGCACTGGGTTCCACAATGGCTACCTATGGAGGTCAGAATGTAGGTGCTGGAAAGCTTGACCGGCTGGGCAGGGGTGTGAGAAGTGCCACCATTATCGGTTCAATCTACTCGGTCATTATATTTATAGTGCTTTACTTCTTCAGCAACAATATTGCCCTCCTCTTCGTGTCGGCATCCGAAACCATGGTAATCGCCCAGGCTCGCCAGTTTTTGCTTATAAATGTATTCTTCTACATTGCTCTGGCCCTGGTCAATATTGTGCGATTCATGATTCAGGGTATGGGATTTTCGGGATTTGCAGTTCTCGCCGGTGTGGCTGAAATGATTGCAAGAGCTATGATAGGATTGATTTTCGTTCCGATTTTTGGATTTGTGGCTGCCTGCTTTGCAAGCCCGCTTGCGTGGATATTTGCAGATGCCTTTCTTATTCCTGCATTCTTCTATTGCCGGAAGAGACTTATGCGCAGAATTGGATAGTAAAATCTATATGGGATTTTATTCTACAAGGCTCTCGTATTACTGCACGCTTAGGTCTCAAAAAAAACTGACAGTGAGGATTTTTCCAAACTGTCAGTCTTTTTTTGTATTTTTATTTACTATTTTGTATCTTTATTTACCTGCTTTGTGTATTTTAAAGGCTGCATCTATACAGACTCCACAAATCTCATAAACGCTTTTCTGCCTTCCTCTGTACACTTATACACTCCGGCACACTCAAGAACTTCCTTGAACACCTGTCCCATCTCCTCATGGATGATATCCATAACATTTGACTCGTCTACCTTGTCATACTTTGGAAGGAAGCCCTCTGCCCACTCTGCATGGCTTGCAAGTGTCTCTGTTGAACGCAAATCCCTGCCATTTATGATTGCATCTGCAAGCTCTGCCATCTCATCCTTAAGTCTGGCCGGAAGTACTGCAAGTCCCATTACCTCGATAAGACCAATGTTCTCCTTCTTGATATGGTGAAGGTGTGCATGTGGATGATATACCCCCAGAGGATGCTCCTCTGTCGTAATATTATTACGAAGTACTAAGTCTAACTCGTAATCCTCTCCACGGCGTCTTGCGATTGGAGTGATTGTGTTGTGTGGCTCTCCATCTGTCTCAGCGAAGATAAATGCCTCCTCATCTGTGTAGCCTCTCCATGCCACAAGAATCTTATCTGCCAGATCAATCAGACGATCTTTGTCTGCTCCGCTTATTCTGATAACAGACATTGGCCATTTTACGATTCCTGCCCTTACATCCTCGTAGCCCTTGAAGCTGATTTCCCTCTCAATTGGAGCCTTTGCCATTGCAAATGTATAATGTCCACCCTGGAAGTGGTCATGAGTAAGGATTGAACCACCTACGATCGGAAGATCCGCATTAGAACCTACAAAGTAGTGTGGAAAGTTTGTTACAAAGTCTAAAAGCTTTCCAAAGGTTGCTCGCTCAATCTTCATTGGTGTGTGCTTAGAGTTGAACACGATACAGTGCTCATTATAGTACACATATGGAGAATACTGGAAATACCAGTCACTGTTGTTGATTGTAACAGGGATAATTCTGTGGTTCTGTCTTGCCGGATGGTTTACACGTCCTGCATATCCCTCATTTTCTGCGCAGAGCTGGCATTTTGGATAAGCACTCTGCTTTGCATTTTTTGCTGCTGCGATAGCCTTTGGATCCTTCTCCGGCTTTGACAGATTAATTGTGACATCCAGAGTTCCATATTCTGTATCTGTTGTCCACTTCTGGTCTTTCTTGATTCTCTGACGGCGGATATAGTTGCTGTCACAGCTTAACTTATAGAAATAATCTGTGGCTGCAAGGCTTGATTCATTCTCATACAGGTCTTTGAACTTTGCTCTGATTTCACTTGGTCTTGCCACAAGGCAGCCCATAATCTTTGTGTCAAATAAGTCCTTGTATACAATGCTGTTTTCCTTCATGATACCCTTGTCGTAGGCATATGACATCATATCCTCAAGGATGCCCTCTAAAGCTGCCTCTGCACTCTCCTGAGTCATTGGTCCTCTCTTTGCAAATTCCTCAAATACAGAGTCCTCAATATCGTCCACCTCAAGCAGCTCCATAAGCCTGTTGATTGTATAAGTCTTATCCTCTTTCTCGATAAGTCCTGTTGTAAGTCCATACTCTGCTAATTCTAAAATTCTTGTCTGTATCATTGCTTAACTCCCTTCAATTGCTGCTACACTCTGATTCACATACTCTCACAGCATCCATCTCAAATCGCTGCATCTGCCTATACTGAATATTAGATAAGTCTGCTTGGTCCGTCTCCAATAGAAACTACATAAAATTCTGGTGTCTTCTTAACCTTTTCTTCATATGCTGCTGCAAGCTTTTCCTTGAACTCGTCTATAGCCTCATCCTTTACGATGCTGACTGTACATCCACCGAATCCGCCACCTGTGATTCTTGAGCCAATTACTCCATCTATCTTCCATGCTTCCTCTACAAGCACATCTACTTCCTCACATGATGTCTCATAGTCGTCTCTCAATGATACATGTGATGCATTCATGAGTTTTCCAAATGTCTCTATGTCATTATCCTTAAGGGCTGCGACAGCCTTGATTGTACGCTGGTTCTCATATACAGCATGCTTTGCGCGGGCACGGTTTACCTCATCCTTGATAGATGATTTGTATTTTTCAAACTCATCCTCTGTCAGATCTCCCAGAGTCTCGATTCCGCATACTGTCTGTAAGTCCTTGAGTGCCTGTGCGCTTTCGTTACGGCGGTCATTATAAGCTGATGTTACAAGGCTGTGCTTAACCATACTGTTTGTAACTACAATCTTTGCTCCTTCAAGCTTAATTGGTGCATACTCAAACTTAAGAGTATTGCAGTCAAGGAAAATAGCATTGTCAGCCTTTCCCATTGCAGATGCGAACTGATCCATGATACCGCAGTTACATCCATTGAAATTATTCTCTGAGTACTGTCCGATAAGTGCCAGATCCTGATTTGTCACATCAAATCCATAGATATCACGGAGCATGAAGCCTGTAACAACCTCAAGGGATGCTGATGATGAAAGTCCTGAGCCGTTAGGAATATTTCCGTACAGGCAGATATCAAGTCCTGCGTCAAGCTTCATTCCTCTTCCCTCAAATGCCCAGATGATTCCCATTGGGTAATTTGTCCACTCTCCATTATCCTTTGGTGTTAAGTTGTCAAGTGAGCACTCAATTACACCAAGGCTCTCAAAGTTCATTGAGTAAAATCTTACCTTACGGTCGCTTCTCTTTCTTGCTGCCATGTATGTACCGATTGTGAGGGCACATGGGAATACATGTCCTCCATTGTAATCTGTATGCTCACCGATAAGGTTTACACGTCCCGGTGCAAAGTACACACCAATTTCTCCCTCATTACCAAACAATTCTTCGAATTTTGCTAATACGTCGTTCTGTATCATTTTTCCTCTCCTTTTTCTGCATGAATTTGCGTCTATTTTGTTTCTTTTATAAGGTCTGATTCATTTATAATTCCATTATAACAGGGGATTTGAGCTTTTCAACTACTAAGGTTGAAACTGCAACATAACACAAAAAAGATGCAACAAAATTACATATTTGTAATCAGCTGCATCTTTTGCCTGTATTACTTCTTCTTAAAATCCCTGATTGCCTCTAAGGCTGGAAGCACATTTCCATCATAGTCAAATAAGGCCTGATTTGCCCATTCGTTTCCACATGGTCCCGGATCATTCATGTACTTAAGTGATGCTGGAGTTGCCCAGCCTGAGCCCGGTACTGGAATCCATGCCGGCTCCCACCAGAAAAATCCCTTGCCTGCATCATTCACTACATTTGCCACTCTGTTTAAAAAGTCCTTTGTGAAATCAAGCTGTCCCTGAATAGTCATAGGATAGTCAATCTTCTCCACAAGCTCCGGTCTTGTAGCATAGCCCTTGCGCTCAGAGTCCTCAAGCTTCTCGTAGTCCTTGTAGTCCTCCATGGTATAGCCCATAGAAACCTCTGCAATGATTAAGTCCTTGCCGAATCTCTTAGCGATATCATTCATATTAAACTCAAGGGCATCCAGTGTACCATGCCAGAATGGATAGTAGGAAAGTCCGATATACTCGAAATCCTCTCCCCTCTTAATATAGTTTTCAAACCATCTCACATAGAGCTCATTATTGCCGCCATTGTCAAGGTGAAGCATAATTGGAATATCAGCATTAACCTTTCTGCAGGCTCTTATTCCTGCGCTGACAAATTTAGCAATATTGTCATAGTTTGGCACCTGCCCCTCTGGCCACAGTAAGCCATTTGAAAGCTCATTTCCCACCTGAATCATTGTGACATTGACACCTGCGTCAAGCACCTTCTGTAATGAGTCCAGTGTGAAATCATAGACTGCTTTTTCCAGCTCATCTACACCATAAGAAACCCATGCCTTTGGCTTTATCTGCTTTCCCGGGTCTGCCCAGAAATCACTGTAATGGAAGTTGAGCAGAACACCAAAGCCTGCATCTGTAACCCTTTTACCTATAGCTATTGTCTCTGCCAAATCATTGCTGCCTGCGCCATATGGCTCTCCCTCCTCAGATTTTGGGTCATTCCAGAGTCTGAGTCTGATGGTATCCACATCATAGTCCCTCATGATGTCAAGTATGTCTCTCTCAGTGCCATGATCGTAATACTTTGCACCGCATCTTTCTAATTCAAGTAATGTAGAAAGATCCATTCCTTTGATAAATCTGCTCATTCTTCTCTCCTTGTTTTATAGCTTATATTCCCTTGAAACAGAATGTAAACTTAAGCTTATCTGATACGTCATTCAAGTATTCCGGATGTACTAATGAGCCCCAGCTGTCGTCTCCTGCCACACCCATCTGGTGCTTTGCCACACGCACAACTGTGTAGTGTACCTCTGGCAGTTCAAATGCATGTGCGGCATTTTCAAGCTCATGTGGTGTATATGGCAATGCTGAGAAGGATAAATCATCACCAAAGAATCTGATTCCCCTGCCCTTTAAGTCTGTGACATCAGCATATCTCACATTGCACTTATTACCGCATTCCTGTGGCACAAGATATTTTGCCATATTGTCAGCCACCTTGTTTTTGTAGACTCCATACTTACCGCCATGCTTTCTGTCAGCATAGGTTTCTTCTGGTCCAAGTCCGTACCATTTGATTGTATCATAATCTGCTGCGAATTTAAACATCATACCGAATTCAGGCATATCACCAAGCTCTTTTACCGGGTCATATTCAAGTGTAGTCTCAATTGTACCATCTCCAAATACCTTGTAGCTGAGCTCGCAGCTGCTTCTTGGAGTAGTCGGCATAAAGAAGGTATATGTTATCTTTACTGCATTATCCTCTTTCTCTACTACCGGTGATGTGTCCTCAAAAAGCTTCTCTCTTCTGGTTGTGATATACATGCTGGCAATCTTCCACTGGGCATAGCGCTGTGGCATATTGTTGCCATTATCATTGTTTGTCGGTGCTCTCCAGAAGTTTGGTCTTGGGATGTAGTTTGGAAGCATTTCCACACCGCCATATACATATGATACAAGTCCCAGATTGATTCTTGAGAAAATGGCACTGAAATTTTCACCCCTTACATTGATGCATCCATTTCCAATATTTACCTCAATCGGAAGATTGCACTCATATGCTTTGACTTCCTTCTTGTATACCTTCTGACCGAAAGCTACCTCATATCCTGCCTCAGCCCACAAGCAATCATGCTTCAGCACAAAAGACACTATGACAACATACTCTGGTTCTTTGACCTTTTTCATATAATCAGCTAAGGCTGCCGGAAGCTTAAATTCTTTTTCACTTAAAGGAGCCACTGCCATTTCAATAGCCACTCTCCTGACCTCTTCGCCGTCTGCAAGGAGGATTACATAAGCCTTGTATTCATCTGTGTTGATAAAGAGATTCTTATTAATTACCCTAAACTTATCCTCTGCCGTAAACTCCACCGCTATGTTCTGGTAATTGAACTTAACCTCCTGCATCTTTGGAGACTCGTCTCTTTCTCCGCCGTATACGATTCCATTTCCAGAAAATTCTCCGTCGGTTGGCCTGTCATCAAAGTCTCCTCCATATGCCTGGAACCACTTGCCATATCTGTCCTTCTTGTATATAGACTGGTCTACATAATCCCAGATAAAGCCTCCCTGATAGCGTGGCTCTGTATCTGTCAGGTCTGTGTACTTGTGCATTGCTCCGCAGGAATTGCCCATGGCATGTGAGTACTCACAGCAGATGAACGGCTTTTCCTTTTCGTTTTTCAGATGCTCCTTTATAGCCTCTACCGATGGATACATCTGGCTTTCCATGTCACTTGTATCATTGTAGCTTCTGTCATGGAAAATGCCCTCATAGTGTACCAGTCTGTTTGGATCCAGCTTTCTGAAAAGCTGTGACATTGCATAAATCACCTTGCCGCCATAAGATTCATTTCCACATGACCATATAAGGATAGCCGGGTGGTTTTTATCTCTCTCATAGCAGGATTTTACCCTGTCAAGCATCATGCCCATCCACTCGTCATGATCTTTTGGCACCACAAAATCCAAATCCACATATCCCTTGCCATAGGCTTCAAATGTACCATGGCTCTCTAAGTTATTTTCTGCAATAAGATAAAGTCCATAGATATCGCAAAGCTCATAGAGGGCTGAATCATCAGGATAGTGGCTGGTTCTGATTGCATTGATATTGTTGCGCTTCATGGTAACAATATCCTTTATCAGTTCTTCCCTGTTTGGCACTCTTCCGCTGATTGATGAAAACTCATGACGGTTTACTCCCTTAAAGACAATTCTCTTGCCATTTAATTTCATAATGCCGGCAGCCATTTCAAATCTTCTAAAGCCCACATACTGTGTGATGTACTCTACAAGCTGTCCCTTTTCATCAGATATTTCTATGTTAAGCTCATAGAGATTAGGCTCCTCTGCGCTCCAAAGAATTGGCTTCTCAAGCTCTGACACTACAGTAAGCTCATCAGATACCAGGTCTGTGTCCATTTCATGTATGAGCTTTTTGTTATCACCATTATCCTTTATGGATAAATTTCCAACCTCATATAATGAAAGCTTTGCATGTCCATCGCCCTCAGTCTTAAGCTTTACAGACAAGGTTCCCTTCTTAAGACTCTCATCCAGAGTTGGTACAATCCTCACATCCCATACATGTGTAGCTGGCACAACATAGAGGTATACATCTCTGTATATACCTGAAAATCTATAGAAATCCTGGTCTTCACACCAACTGCTTGAAGTCCACTTCCACACTCTTACAGCCAGCTTGTTCTCGCCGTCCTTTATAAAAGGGGTAAGTTCAAACTCAGCCGGGTCAAAGCTGTTCTCGCTATAACCTACATATTTTCCATTGAGCCATACTGCAAAGCCGCTCTCCACTCCTTGGAATGAAATGCATATTCTCTGTCCCTTCATCTCCTCCGGAATTGTGAAATACTTCACATAGCTTGCCACTGGATTAAATTTTACAGGGATTTCCCCCGGTTTGATTTTCTCTGTTGCTTCCCATGGATATGTGGTGTTAGTGTAATGCGGATTGCCATAGCCCTCCATCTGGATATGGGCTGGTACGCGGATTTCATCCCACTCCCTGCAATTGCAGTCCAGGCTCTCAAAGCCTTCCATTGCCAAATCCATATTTTTAGCATAGTCAAACTTCCACAAGCCATTTAAGCTCATGCGGCAGCTTGTTTTCTTCTGAAGTGCCTCAATCTCATTCCTGTATATAACATGGTCTGAGTGTGCCTCTAATCTGTTTTCCTGGTAAAACTCAGGATTTTTTAAATTATCTACATTAAACTGACTCATATTATTTCCTCGTCTTTCATCACACTTTTATTGCTCATCATAATTCTGTTTTAGAAATATAAAATCTGTCACTGGCAGCTTTTATTGTATACTTCGGTATAAAAAAGATGTGCGCAAAACTTGCGCACATCTTTTACATTACAGATACGCAAATTATTTAACTGAACCTGTAATTCCTTCTGCAAACTGTTTCTGTAATACAAAGAATACAATCATTGTTGGGATTGAGCAGAAAAGAACGCCCATCATCAACATTCCGTAATCCACAGAGTAACCAGCAGCCAGATTAGCAATAAGCATTGGCATTGTCTGTGCTCTGTTATCGGTCATAACAACCTTTGGCCACATATATGCATTCCATGCATTCATGAATGTAATTACAGCTGCTGCTGCATATGTTGATTTCTGAACCGGCATATACATTTTGAAGAATATACCAAACTCGCTTAGTCCATCAATTCGTGCAGCCTCCATGATGTCAATCGGGAAGTTTCTAGAATTCTGTCTGAACATCATTATAAGGAATGGTGTTGAGATTGCAGGAAGCATGAAGCCCCATACTGTATTTAAGAAACCAATTGATGACATCATCTTAAAAAGAGGAATCATTGTAGCAACCTGAGGTACCATCATAGCTAAAAGCAGTACTGAGAATACAAAGTCTTTTCCTTTATCATGGTAGAGCTCAAATCCATATCCGGCAAGTGAACATACAAACAATGCTACGATTGTCTGTATACCTGCATACTTAAATGAGTTCCAGAGTGCTCCCCAGAGATCTTGTCCTGCGAGGAGATTCTGTAAGTTTGTAAGTGCATACGTACCAAAGGCAAGCCTGCCTCTTGCCACATCAACAGTATTGTTGGTAGCTGCTGATATCATCCAGTAGAATGGAAATACTGAAATAAATGATACTATGATAAGAAATATGTATGTAGGAATTAATCTTTTCTGGATTGAAGATCCATGTTTTTTCTTAGTCACGCTTATCACCTACTTTCATGTTAATAAATGCAAGGACTGCAACCATGATAAATACAATAAAGCATAATGCTGATGCATAACCGAAGTTTGCAACACCCTTACCAAACGAAATATTGTAAATATAATGAGACATTGTAATTGTTGAGTTCGCAGGTCCACCACTTGTTAAGTTTACAGACTCATCGAAGAGCTGTAATGTACCATTGATTGACATGATTACTGTCATAACAATTGTTGGTTTTAAGAGCGGAACTGTAATCTTCCAGAATGTCTGCCATGCATTGGCGCCATCAATTTTTGCTGCCTCATATACAGAGTATTCAATGTTCTGAAGTCCTGCCAGGAAGAATACCATATTGTATCCTGTCCATCTCCAGATAAGTGCGATAATAATGATTGCCTTTGCACTTCCCGGATTGCCCAGGAAATTATAATTATTTTCTAATATTCCAAGGTTAACAAGGATAGTATTGACTAATCCATTTGTTGCAAACATAGATTTAAAAATCAATGAATATGAAACAAGGGATGTTGCACATGGCAGGAATACACATGTACGGAATAATCCTTTGAATTTCAAATCCTTATTGTTAAGCAGCTGTGCCAAAAGCATTGCAAGTACAAGCATGACTGGCACTTCAATAATTAAATATAAAAATGTGTTCTTTACAGATGTCTTGAAAATAGCATCCTGAAACATTCTTGTGTAGTTGTAACCCGCAGGATCACACCAGCTCATATTTGCAGATGGTCCTGTCTTAAATGATGTAAATATAGCTTGAATAATTGGATAAAAGCTCATGATGCAGATTAAAATTGTGGCTGGGAACAAATATGCCCATCCCGCTATCTTCTGCTTGCCCGTAATACTAAGTCCCTTTTTTTTGTTCATTAGGAGCCTCCCTATCTTAGCTTATAAACGGGGAGTCGAAATCCCGATTCCCCGTTCAGATAACTTATATTTCAGGTTCTGATTAAAGTCCCATTGTAAATCTCAAGTTGCTTTCTGCTGTGTCTAACTCTGACTGTAAATCAGCTCCACCAATGATATTGATGATTGCTGTAGCGATGTTAGAACGTGCATCGTAGTGGTAATCACTCTGCTCAACAACCTTTACATGAGAGCCCATCTCAACAATATCTGCGTAGATTGACTGACCATTGAAGTAGTCAACACCCTGGTTGTATACTTCTGACTGTCCAGCAGAGATACATGTTGTGATAACACCACCATTTGTAAGAGCTGCATCATATGTAGCAACGGCTCCGTCTCCACCACCGAATGTGTATGCTAAGAAATCTTTTGCAAGGTCTGTATTATGGCAGTTTCCTGTGATGTAAAGTGAAGATCCACCATTTGAAGCATATCCCTCGCCACCTGCTAATGTAGGCATTGTAGTAATCTCCCATTTTCCTGCGTTCTCAGCAACCTGCTCGATTGTTGGGATAATCCAGTTACCATTCATAACACCAGCGACCTGATCTCCAATAATTGTCTGATCTGTGTAATCTGACCAGTCATTTGCAAGATATAATACATTTTCATTTGCCATCTCTACGATTTTCTCAACAACCTGCTTAAGTGTCTCATTGTCAGCGATGTATGGCTCTCCATCTTTAAACTGTGAAACGCCCTCTGCCTGAAGCATCATGTATACTAAGTCGTTTCCGTCACCATCCATAGAAAGCAGGTACTTTCCTGTTTTCTCATAAACTGCTTTACCAATCTCAATAAAGTCGTCCCAAGAGCATCCTGTCAAATCATCAATTGTATATCCGGCTTCATCAAGTAAGTCTGTTCTGTAAGCACAGATAACAGTTCCGTTATCAACTGGGAATCCATAATGTGTTCCATCGATTGTAGAGAAGGAAAGCTTCTCCTCTCCGAAATCTGACCAGTCAACATCTGCATCTGCCACATCTGTCCATGCATCTGGATAGTTTGTAGCGTACTGATGGAAGTAATGATCCTGGAAAAGTACGATATCTGGTAAGTTGCTGTAGTCTCCTGATGAACCAGCTAATGTGATTGCATCCTCAATGTCTGATGACTGAGACTGCTCAATAATCTCAAGATTGAAATCTGGATTTTTCTCCTTGTAAGCTGCTGCTGCTGCCTCAAGTGCTGGGATGTTAAAGTTTTTATCCCATGCATACACTGTTAATGTGTTAGGATCATCTGTTGTTGCAGAAGCTGTTGTACCACCTGCTTCTGTACCACTTGTTGTACCTGCATCATTTGATGCACTTCCACCATTGCTGCTTCCACCATTGTTGCTTCCGCATCCTGCTGCCATAGAAGCCACCATAGCAGATACGAGCATAACTGAAATAACTTTCTTCTTCATATTCTTTTTCCCTCCATAAATAGAATATATAGTTCCGTAACCCCCAAAGGTCTGTTCACATTTGTCTGCGCTCTTTTATGCACTTTGACTAAAATGTTATGTCCTTATCTTGATTACATGGTTATTATAACGAATAATGTGTCTTAATTGTGAACATAAACAATAAAAAAACAGGCGTTTTCAACCAAAAACGCCCGAAAATATCCGAAAATATTTAATTGTACTACCAGCCCTTTAGTGCAGATATCCTATAATTCAGCAATTTATGCTCATAATTTTCAGGATTTATCTTCCACTGGTAGGGTGATGTATCCAAAAACTTCCTGAAATTGCGGTTGAATGTACTTGTTGTGGTGAATCCGCACTTTATTGCAATTGTATCCATGGAATCGTTGGACTTTTTCATTAGCTCACATGCCTTCTGAATCCTGATGAGATTCACGTAATCCATAGGAGACATTTTGATATATGACTCAAATATTCTTCTGAAATGAGTCTCGCTCATGCTGCATATATCCGCCAGTTCTGCTGCTTTCATCTGCTTGTCATAATTCTTGTTGACATAATCAAGTGCTGCCGCTATCTGTGACATATTAGTGCCTTTTATCTGGCAGTCGTCCGCTACCGGCAGGGAAGCATCCCTGCGCAGAAGTTCTAAGACAATCGCCTGCATATGGAGTTTTATGATTTTCTGATGATAGGGTCTTTTGTCCGTAAATTCCTTTATCACGCTGTTTATATGCCCTGCCAATGCCTTATCTTCAATGGAATTGGTCATAACCGCTCTTTTTGTAACGGAAGCAACAGCCTCAGTCAGGAAAACCTGATTATCGGGAAACAGCTCCTCAACAACCGATTTTAGGTCAAAGAAAATGTATTCCCAGTAATTGGTTCCCTCTCCATCACTGATAGTTATATGAGGATAATTTTCCGGAATCAGCGTTATATCTCCAGTCTTATATCTGAGCACTTCTTCATCCATATAGATATCACCAAGGCCCTGTCTGCATATACCAATCTCCATCAGATTGTGAAAATGCAGATGAAACTCATCATGTCCATATACTCTTATCCAGCTCTCCCCACATAATACCAAGGCTGGTTCCCCTTGCGGAATCTCATAAAATCTAAACTCTACGGTATCCTTCTTTTTTTTTGCCATAAAAATCTCCTGCGTCTTTTATACGGAAAACCTGCCACTGGCAGCTTTTCCTGCATACTTTGGTATTTAAAAAGGAAGCCGTTATAAAACGGCTCCCTTCCATCACAGTCTAGTCAAAATCAAATTTGTCAAATCTCTTGTACATTGCGCCGTACTTTTTACGAACATCCTCATTTCCCTGAAGGACCTGTTCCTCTGTTCCTCTGAACTGACATCTGATGCAGCTGTAGATACCTGTATCCTTATTGTAAAACATATCAATGTCTAAGTCACGCTGAAAGCATATTGGACATCTGTAATTTAATTTGCCTTTGCCAAGTTGAGCCATGTTGCAAATACCTCCTTATCTGAAATCTGCTTCTTGTATCCGAGTTTGAACATTGGTGAGAATGCATAACCCTCTTCGATATATCCCTCTGCCTCTGCTGAAGGAGTAAGTGAAACCTTTGTCTGAATCTGAGGAATAACAGCACTTACCTCTGCTGCTCCCATATCCTTTGCATCACGACATCTATACTCGTAGTTGATTTCTGCCGGTGTCTGTCCGCCAACAGCAGAAAGAGTAATTCCTGTCATGTCTTCTGGGTACTCAGTTGTTCCGTAGCAGGCTGTGATGTACTCATCAAGGTAAATCTCAGCACTTGGATCGCTAATCTCAAGAATATTTCTCTCAATCTTGATATTTGAAGCACCTTCCTCGAAGTACTCCTTTGTCTGGAGCTTAACGCTTACGCCATTGAACTGGATTTCAACCGGGTCAAGTGTAAGTATTCTTGTCTTCTTGCCGTCAATAACTTCCTCAGAGAAATGAGAATGTGTTGGGCAGAGGCAAAGGTCTACTTCCTCTCCGTTGTAAGAAAGCTTAGCACTTCTTACTGTTCCTGCTCCTGCATAATGTGTAAAGTATCCTGCTCTGTATTTCTCCTGGATAAGGAATGGATATGAAGCATCCTGTACATGCTTTGTTCCGATTCCTACTGGCCACTCAAGCTTAGCAACATATGGACGGAGGTCTACGATTGCACCACCCTGATCCATGTTTACACAGGCTCTCATGTATGGGTCACAGTACCAGAATAACTGCTTGTCAGATCCGTAAAGGATATCTCTCCATGGTGCACACTCTGGCTCGTTGTAGTTTCCAGCATTTACACCCTTCTTCTCTCTATAGTAGTCAGCGAACTCAGACATTGTCATGTCGATAAGCTTGCCTTCCTTCTTTAACTTGCCATAATAGTTACAGCCATCTGTATAAGACTTGAGAAGAAGCTCATATGGCTGCTCCCAACGTCCCATCTTGTTCATCCAGCCTGGTCCAACGAACATCATGTTGTATGAATATCCATTGTTATATTTTGCCAGGTCTCTGTACTGGTCAATTAAGTTGTAAAGATATGGGTACTCCCATGTCTTTGTATCATAAATCATACCTCGAAGTACATTCTGTGGATGAGTTCCGAAGTTTGAACCATTTCCATCATAGCAGGCAATAAGGTCACGTGAAAGATGTGGAATAGCAACGATTCCGCTATCCTCTTCCTTGTTTGCTGCTGGTGCATGTGTGTTCTGTTTTGAAGGAATCCATGGTGCCCATGGGCCTCCATCAAATAATGTATACCATGAGTTGTTACATGTATGGTAAGCCTTTGGTCCTTCCTCCCAGCATGTTGCAACTGCACACTTAACTGAAGGATATTTCTCCTTGATGTAATTTATTAAATCAGCGTCCATGTAGTATGAGCCTGTTGACTCTGGATAGAATCCAAATGCGTCATGGAATTTCTCGAATACATCGTTTACGATTGCTTTCTTGTCTTCCATAGAGAACATCCAGATACAGAAGTCCTTTGTCTTATATTTTTCACGGAACTCTTCACAAGGAAGTCCAAGTAATGAAAGTGCAATCTCATCACCATATACTTCATGGTCATGCTTTGCAAGTTCAACAGCCTCTTCGTTGAAAAGAGATGCATATGTCATCTGGATGGTACACTTAAGTCCTGCCTCATGAGCAAGTCTCTGCTGAGTCTTGAAAATGTCAAGTGACTCTGTAATAAGCTTCTTATTTCCGATATCCTCTTCCTTGCCCTGTCCAGTCACAGTTGCTGAATACTCAGGAACCATCTCTGGGCGGTGAATGACGTTAACAATAAATTTGTCCATCATGAAATCCTCCATCTTGTATGTTTGTATTATTTGTTATGGCTGCGGTCTGCATATTGTAAGCTTGCTTTTATTCTATGTAGTCATGCATATTGCGCATATGCATTGTGCTGTGTATATACATTGATACTGTGCATATGCATTGTACTGTGTATATACATCAATACTGTGCATACATATCGTGCAGCTATTATGCATGTTGCTCTTTGCGTTGCGCAACCGTTTGTTCATAGTCTAGTATATATTTATGGTTCCAATATGTCAATGTGCAATTTCAATATTTTTTTCTGTGTGTTTTGAGCATAATTCACAAAATAGGCGCAAATTCAATTTTTTGTCTCGCGCAACCGATTGCGTAGTGTGTAGAGAACCTGCCGCACAAATTCAAACGGGTATTTCTCCATGTGCTCTATGTTTTCATAGTTTGGACTTAATCAGCTTATTTTCTCTCTTTCTTGTCTAAAAAATGGCGAATTTGGACTTTCTATGACTAATTATGCTTTTCTCTTCCAAAAAAATTGCATTTTTCTTATAATCGTCCATTTTTAGCATCAAAATGCTCTCTTTTCCACAAAAAAGTCCAAATCTCATACGCAGCATTTCATTGTTTCTTTATTTCATCATCTCTTCATTCGGGCTAAATTGATTATTCTAAATCAATTATTATTGACGCAATTATTATTATGCCTTAACCGCCCATCTCATCTTAGTAGACCTTGCCCTGCCGTTTTGCGCACATTCCTCCGCGCTTGGTCTGATGACATCCTTTGACACTTCTGAGAATACGCCCGCCTTGAGCAGTCTGTTAAAGGTTTTCTTAACCAGCCTGTCCTCGCCTGAATGAAAGGTCAGAATCGCAACTCTTCCGCCACTTGCCAGAGCATCCGGCAGAGCCTCAAGGAATGCCTCAAGCACCTCAAACTCGCTGTTTACATCAATACGCAGTGCCTGAAATGAACGCTGACAGGTCTTTTTTACAATATCCTTCTTTTCCTTATTTTCAGGTAAAAAAGCTAATGCATTTTCAATCACATTCTTGAAGTCCGTGGTAGTCTCGATTTTCTGACCTTTTCGGTAGGTCTTTATGACCTCTGCTGCTATCTTGTCAGCATAAGGCTCATCCGAGTTTTCAACCAGCATGCCTTCGATTTCATCCTGACTGAGTTCTCTAAGCCTCTCTGCTGCAGAAACTCCATGCTCCGGGTCAAGACGTAAATCCAGCGGTCCATCTATCTTATAGGAAAAGCCTCTCTCCGGATTGTCAATATGCATTGAAGACACTCCCAAATCTGCCATCATAAAATCAAAAGGTCCATGCTCCCCTGCAACCTCAGACAAATTTGCAAAGTTAGTCTTAATAATAGTCAGAATATCCTCGCCAAAGCCAGCCTTTGCAAGTCTTTCCTTGGTCTTTACGATTTCAATCGGGTCTACATCAAGGGCATACATATGTCCCTCTCCCTGAAGCTGCTCAAGCATTTTTCTGGTATGACCACCATAGCCCAGAGTCGCATCCAGACCTTTCTGTCCCGGCTTAATCTGTAAAAAGTCAAGGATTTCCTTCACCATAATAGAAATGTGCATGCCAGCAGGAGTGCTGCCCTTGCTGATTACCTTGGCGATTGTATCTGCATATTTTTCCGGATTGTGCTCCTTGTATTTTTCCTCAAAGGTGCGGGGATGGGTACCCTTGTATCTCACACGGCGTTTATGGACTGGGGCGGGTTCCTGAGCCTGATTGTCTGTAACTAAAGGCTCCACACTTGTATCATCTGTTCCTTTATTGTCTACATCCAAATTACTTTCGTTTATAATATCTGTATCTTTTTCTTTGCCTTTTATTGTATTCAATTCTTTTTTCACGTTTGTTCTATCCTTACTATATCCTATCCTTCATTTATTACTACAGCCACCAGCAGCTTTGCGGTTTGCGCTTTGCTTACGATATAATTTCGCTTTGCTTATTATATCTGTTTTTATCCGACGTGCTGGGTGGTTTACTTACGATATAATTTCGCTTTGCTTATTATATCTGTTTTTATCCGACGTGCTCAGCCCATGGAACGGAGTTCCATGGGCTGTACGGGCAGTCGCCCTATCAAAAATGATGAACATGACAGCTCTTGTGCAAGCACATCGCTGTCATGTTTATCATTTTTGGCACGTCTCGTTGCCTACGCTCATTATATCCCACTCCCCCGCTCTACTACAATACAAAATTACACTATGCAAATTATTAAATATCTGGCTTGATTTTATTTACACAAAATTAATAATAACATTAGATTTATTAATTGGAATATATGTTAAAATAGATTCATAAGATTTACGGGGGTATATTTTATGACAGATATATTGAGCCAGATTTCATACAACAATTCTGGCAGCACTAATGAAGAAAAAATAGATATTGTGGTCAGTGCGGATGGGGATGACATTTTCCTTCCTTCTGGTACATCATTTATGTCCATAGAAAACCAGTATCAGCAGATTATGTTTTTCTACGAGGCTGGTATACAGCAAATAACTGCCAAGCTTCAGATTTTAAACAATGAATTCAAGTTTGGCAATGACAGGAACCCGATTGAAAATATAAAAAGCAGGGTTAAATCCATAGACAGCATCACCAAGAAAATGAAACGTAAAAACATACCACTTACTCTCAACAACATGATGTTAAATCTCCACGATATAGCGGGTGTCAGGGTCATTTGCCCTTTTATATCAGATGTGTACAGCGTGGCCAATATGCTGACAAGCCAGCAGGACGTGACGCTCATTGAGGTAAAGGACTACATAAAAAATCCTAAGCCAAATGGCTACAGAAGTCTCCACCTCATCATCATGGTAGATGTCTATTTCTCAGACCACAAGGCACAGGTACCAGTGGAAATGCAGTTCAGGACAATTGCCATGAATTTCTGGGCAAGCACAGAACATCAGCTCCGCTACAAAAAGGACGTTGAGTTTACAGATGAAATGCACAATGAGCTGAGACGGTGTTCTGAGCTTATGGCAGAGGCAGATGAGAGGATGCAGAAGCTTGCGGAACAGCTGCCCTCCTTTGAGCAGACTGAAGTTTCCTATTCCAAATGAAATCAGACATAATAAATGCCCTTTCTACCGGCAGTCTATCCTGTAGAAAGGGCATTTTGTATACCAAATATTTTCTGTATTAATTGATTGTGTGTACCTTTATCATGTTAGTAGCCCCCTTCATTCCGATTGGAACTCCTGCTGTAAATATAACAGTCTCGCCACTCTTGAGCAGCCCCTGGGTCTTGCATACACAGGATGCATGCTCGATAAGTTCAAAGAAATCACTCTTTTCCTGAAGAAGTACAGGTGTTACACCCCATGACAGGTTGAGCTGTCTGAATACCTTGTCTGTGAGACAACAGCCTATGATGTCGCAGGCCGGACGGAAACGTGATACCATTCTGGCTGTGCTTCCTGACTTTGTAACAGTTACGATTGCTGCTGCATTTAAGTCATGGGCTGTTGTACATGTTGCATGGCTTATGGCTCTTGCAATATTTTTATTGTTAGCTGTCTCCTGGTCTATCTTGTCAGACTTCTCTATAAGACCCGGAAAAACTGCATTTTCCTTAAATCTCTTTCTGTAGTTGATGCTCTCCTCTGTTCTGACTGCAATACGAACCATCATCTTAAGAGCTTCAACCGGGTACTTACCATTGGCTGTCTCTCCTGAAAGCATGATTGCGCTTGTGCCATCATAGATAGCATTTGCCACGTCAGTTGCCTCGGCTCTTGTAGGGCGTGGATTTTTCATCATAGAATCAAGCATCTGGGTAGCTGTGATAACCTGCTTTCCTGCCTGATAAACCTTCTTTATTATCATTTTCTGGACAATTGGAACTTCCTCAGCAGGTATTTCAACTCCCATATCACCACGGGCAACCATGATTGCATCAGCGGCCTCGATGATTTCATCGATATTATCGATTCCCTCACCATTTTCAATCTTTGCAACAATTTTGATATCCTCTCCACCATTGTCGGCAAGAAGCTGTCTGATTTCCATTACATCCTCAGCAGTTCTGACAAAGGATGCAGCGATGTAATCCATATCCTCTTCGATTGCAAACAGGATATCGCTTCTGTCCTTCTCGCTGATAAATGGCAGGTTAAGATGAATACCCGGCACATTGATTCCCTTGTGGTTTGACACTGGTCCACCATTTATTACTTTTAATATGATGTCATTTCCAGAAACCTCCACAACCTCTGTGTCTATAAGACCATCATCAATCAGGATATGAGTCCCCGGCTTAACATCTTTTACAAGATTCTTGTAAGTAATGCTGACCCTCTCCTCATTTCCCATGCAGTCATCTGCTGTAAGTATAAACTTCTGTCCTGCCTGAAGCTCTATTTTATCGTTTTCAAAATCACAAATTCGTATTTCAGGTCCCTTTGTATCCAGGAGCGATGCAACCGGCTTGCCATATCGCTCTCTTAAGACTCTTAACTTTTGTAATCTTCCTCTCTGTTCGTCATGGTCGCCATGTGAGAAATTGAATCTGGCAACATTCATCCCTTCCTGTACTAATCGTTCCATTACATTTCCAACTTCTACAGCTGGTCCCATTGTACAAATAATCTTCGTTTTTCTCATTTATTTTCCTCTCTTTTCTTACTTAAACAAGAATGAATTATACGATTAAATGCAACTAAAATCAATGCGTTTTTGTATTTATTTATACACTCCTAAATTTTTTATGTAAATTCCACCGCCCCTTATGTGGTGGAATTTACTCCCGCACAGTTGATATTTACTCTTTCATATAAAAGTGATAGGCTTATCTTTCCTTCTGACAGCAATTGGAGGAATAAGACTATGAGTAAATATATACCTGGTAACCAGAAACACTTAACTCTGGATGATCGTATTTACATCCAGAATGAGCTTTCCAAAGGTACTTCTTTTAAAGATATCTCACGTTTCCTTTGTAAGGATCCCACTACCATCTCCAAGGAGGTGAAGGCACACCGCCTGTCTGACTGGTATCACAAAGGCACCTTTTATAATGCCAAAAACTTTTGTGTCCACCGCTACCATTGTAAAAAGACCAATGCCTGTGGGAAAATCCTTCTTTGCGGTATCAAGTGTACTTCCTGCCCTACCTGCAACCAGACCTGTCCTGACTTTGAAAAGGAACGCTGCAGCAGGCTCGATAAAGCTCCTTATGTCTGCAATGGCTGTGATAAACAGATTTCCCATTGCACCATTGCTCACAAATACACTTACAATGCCAGGTTTGCTGACCGCAAATATCGGGAATGCCTTAAGGAGTCCCGTTCCGGTATCAGCATGACCAGACAAGAACTTCACCAGAAAGACAGGAGCATCAGTCCTCTGATCGAGCAGGGACAGTCTCCTTACCAGATCATTACGAACCATCCGGAACTGAAGCTGTCTGTGCGCAGCGTTTACACCTATCTCGACATGGGGATCCTGACCGCAAGAAACATTGATTTGAAGCGTAAAGTGAAATTCAAACCACGAAAGGTTCACAAAACACAGATCTCTGACCGCCGTGTTTTCCAGAACCGGACCTACGCCGATTTCCAGCAGTTGGAACTGTCTTCCTTTGTGGAAATGGATATCGTGCATTCTGCCTCCGGTTCCTCCAAAACACTGCTTACTTTCTTTTTTACAAGAGAAAAGCTGTTTCTTGCATTCCTGATGAACCGTAACACAGAGGGTGCTGTAAGACTCATCTTTGACCGATTGGAAAAGCGCTTTGGTACTTATGATTTTCAGACGTTGTTTGAATACATTCTCACTGACAGGGGATCCGAGTTTGGAGATCCGGAATCCCTGGAAACCGGTTTTACAGGGATCCAGCGTACCAGTATCTATTACTGCGACCCTATGCGCAGTGGGCAGAAAGGTGGTCTGGAGCAGGCACATACCATGCTCCGGATGATTCTGCCCAAAAAGACAAACTTTGAGTTTCTGACCCAGTGGGATGTCAGACTGGAAGTAAACTTTTCACATTTTTTGAATGTGGCCGGTGGAATTTAGTCTGACATACTACCTTCCAGTGGCTTGTTTGCCGTACAGAAAAACAGAGAATTTCGCCATGAATTACTATGATTATAACAGAAATCCAGCTTTTTTTCTCAAAAATCATTCGATTTTAGAAAACTTTTAAACGCACGGTGGAATGCTTAGACATGGAATTAAATATTTCATGAGTATCATATCCACCATCATGTATAGCAACCATCTCAACAGCCACGTTAGAACAATGGTCTGAAACTCTCTCTAAGTTTGTAAGCACATCCTCCAATATCACACCAAGCTCAATCGTACATTTTCCTTTTGTAAGTCGTCTTACATGATTCTGTTTAATATCTTTTGTCAGACCATCAATAACGTCTTCAAGTGGTTCAATGTGAATTGCCTCGTCAACATTTTCGCTATTAAACACGTCGACTGTTTTTACTACAATATCATGCACTGCTCTTGTAATTGATTCCATTTCAAACTTTGCCTTTTTGGAAAAAACAAGTTTCCTGTCATTCATCTCTTTTGCCGACTCTACAATATTTATGGCATGATCCGATATTTTCTCGAAATCACTCATTCCATGTAACATAACAGATAAACTCTCACTATCTGACTTTGATAGATTTTTCGATGATAATCTGACAAGATATGAGCCTAGCTTATCCTCATAATGATCTACTTTTTCCTCAAGTTTATAAACCTTAGCTGCTTTTTTCTTGTCATATTCATTGGCCACTTCAAGTGCGAGCGTAATCGCATCCATGGTTTCAATAGCCATCTGCCTTGACGCATTTCTACATATCTCCATAGCAAAAGCAGGACTTTCCAAAAATCTATCATCAAGCGCAAGCATTTCCTTGTCATCCTGTTCTTCTTTTTCTTCAATACCATCTGGAATAACTATTGTAGCCAGCTTTACAAGCAGATTGGAAAATGGATACAGAATAATACAACATCCTATATTGAACAAACTATGAATTACTGCTATACCTGCTGCATTTGCCGAATCACTCAAAAAAGCAAATGAAACAATCCTATTTAAACTGTAGAAAACAATCATAAAAAGTGTTGTACCTATTACATTAAAAAATAGATGGATTGCGGCTGCTCTCTTTGCATTTTTTTTGGCACCAACTGATGAAATAATAGACGTAATACAGGTTCCTATATTCTGTCCCATAATAATAGGTAGTGCTGCAGAATAGCTTACTGCACCAGTTGAGCACAAAGCCTGCAATATACCTACAGACGCTGAAGAGCTTTGAATTATAGCAATAAGAACAGCACCTACAAGCACTCCAAGCGAAGGATTAGAGAATTTAGTAAAAAGTCTTGCAAAACTTGCATCCTCCGCCAATGGTGCTACTGACTGGCTCATAGCTTCCATACCAAACATAAGAATTGCAAATCCCAAAAGGATGTTTCCCACATCCTTTTTTCTGCTTTCATCCTTTGATACCATAATAAGAATAATTCCTATTGCTGCAAGGATAGGTGAAAATGATGTTGGTTTTAATAACTGAATCCAAAGATTGCTTCCCTCTGTACCTGTAAGTGACAGCATCCATGAAGTAATAGTTGTACCGACATTGGCACCCATTATAATTCCCACAGCTTGAGTCAGCTTCATAATTCCTGAGTTTACAAAACCAACTACCATAACTGTCGTAGCAGATGAAGACTGAATAATTGCTGTCACGCCAGCTCCCAAAAGAACTGCAAATATCTTTTTTGAAGTGAGCTTTTCAAGAATTGCTTCCAGCTTTCCTCCAGCCATCTTTGCAAGCCCATCTCCCATAGCTGACATTCCATACATAAACAGGGACAGGCCTCCAATCATTGATAACACATTAAAAATAGTCATAGATTTTACCTCATTTACATACTTTTATTACAAAAATAACTTAACAGGGCTATGTAAAATGTGTAAAAAGAAATAAAAATAACCCATCAGTACTTTTGCACTGATGGGTCATCACCTTTTATCTTATAGTTCTCTATCTTATAATTCTTTGGCAAGTTTGTTTGCTGCCTGAATTGCATCTTTTAGATTACCAACTTTGTTACAGTCTCCAATGAAATGAATTCTATCATCTAACATCTTGCTCTCTACTTTGTTAGGTGCATATCCTACAGCAAAAATCACCAAGTCCACCATCATTACGACAAACCTCGCCTTTGATCGATGGGGAGAAAT